>Ga0208814_1000110_pt1 | contig 59988 bp, 61 predicted proteins | sample MalvirAntarct_55_FD_184253 | JGI IMG/M metagenome (GOLD analysis project Ga0208814, IMG submission 184253) | Marine viral communities from the Global Malaspina Expedition - Malaspina viral metaG Antarct_55 (SPAdes) (version 2) | ecosystem: Environmental > Aquatic > Marine > Oceanic | place... | reverse complement strand
AGTTGGATGTCTTTTTTAGTTAGACCAGTACAGGCAACTTCAAAATGAAGTCCTTCATCGTCATAAAAAATATCTAGTGGGTGTGGTTGTTTGTTTTCGAACGTTGTTGGTTGGAAAACTCCGTCTGTCTTGAAAAGATTACGGAATAGTAAGTCGAACGGTGTGCGTTCATTGAATAATGTACTCATATCATTTGGTTTTGTGAGGCCGAAGCTCTCTGGTTGTTAAAGAATAAAATCGCTCTAGGGTCAATTTTCTTTATTATAAATAGGTTAGCTTTAGTTTTTAATGCCCTTCTTTCCAATTATCAGCTATTTCAGGAGGTGCTTTTAACGTAACTCCAGGTAGTATTAGATTATTCTCCATTATCTCTTGTACTATAGGAGCAAAGTCTTTCGCTTGATCTTCTCTAATATTAATTATAAGTTGATCATGAACCTGTGCCTGTACAATTGCATCGATATTCATCTCCTTAGCCTTACGGTTAATCTTAAGTGCTGCTCTATTCACTACAGATGCTGCTAAAGACTGAAGTTGAAAGTTTAAGCAGTTGTTCAAGCCGTTTCTGTAATCTCTGTATACTTGAAGTACCTGGTCCTTACCGTACTGTTCTGATAGTTGGTTTCTAAATCTCCAGTCCATTATCCTTTCTCCAAATTTTTCATAGATTTTAGTAACCTTAGGTAAGTGTCTAATACGTCCTACATAGTTCTTAATATACCCATGAGCTTTAACTTGCAATCTAGAATCTTCTCTCCATTTTTTAAGATCAGGAAAGCCATCTAAATACCCTGCTACTAATTTTTCTGCTTCTTTAGTAGGTATTCCCAAAGTCATACCCAAAGCATATGCCTCCATTCCGTATGCAATACCTAAAGAGTATGCTTTAGCTTGATTACGTTTAACTGGGTCTAGTTTCTTTAAGTAGTTGTCAGCTTTTTTATCTGGAGATACTCCTTTTAGTTCTTCAGTTTGTATAGCTACGGTAGAATAAAAGTCCCAGCCATTATTAAATATCTCCTGTAATTTTAGATCTCCTGTTACTGAGGCAAAGCAGTGAGGTTCTAGTGATTCATAATCCGAATCTATTACCTTTCTATCTTTTCCAGCAATTAAGAATGCTCTAACAATATTAGTATACTTAACAATAATCGGAGCATCTTCTCCTTCTTCTTTAGGTTTAGGAAGCTGTTGAGCATCCGAACCGTAACGGCCTGATACAGTACCGTGTTGTTTAAAGTAAAAATAGTATCTACCGTCTTCGCTATTATCTATAAACCTATCAACATATGTAGATTTAATCTTAAGTAACTTATTATATATTCTTAAGTTTTCAGCCCAGGCATACGTCTTTGCTAATGATTCTAACATGTCCATATCAAACTGAGCTTGACCTTTTCTTGTCTTGCTCTTAGCCTTAATCCCCATGTAGTTAAATACAATCTCACCTAAGTGCTTTTTAGACTGTATATTGATATATTCTCCATCGTTCTTCTCTTTCCATAGCGACATAGAAATACGAGCTATTTCTAGTTCTTCAAGTATTGAATTATCACCTGTTAGTAGGAACTGCTTTGCAGGACTATCTTCTAATTCTTCGATATTCTTTTGAGTAAGAGAATACTTACCTGTTTTCTCAGACTTAGGTAGACATAGTGAGTACCTTTCAGCAAGCTTCTGTGCCCAACTACCTTTATGGTTGGGAGGAAAATTATCGAATGCAGTATTCATAACCCATTTCTTAGCTTCTGAAGTTGCTAATAAGCTCTTTTTTACTATATCCTTATTCTCTATTAAGTCTTTTGCTATATTATCGTGAGTTTCTTGCAGTAAGTCCATATCTAAATCTACTCCGTAGTTTTCCATAGGAATAGTTACTTCTTTGTATATAGGCATTACTTCATCTTCGAAAAAGAACTTCTCTAAATTCTCTTCTTTAAGCTTTGTTAGGAAGTGATTACATAGACGTAAAGTTAAGTCTGTATCTGCAGATGCATATTTGGAAAGTATATCAAGATCTGCTTTATAAATTTCAAAGTTAGTTTTAGTAGCTTCTCCTCCATTTTTCTTTATAGAACCTTTTAATTCTATTTGCTCTTCGTTAGCGGCTTTCTCAACATCTAATCCTATATGTTCCTGTATTGATATAGCAAGAGCTTTAAGTCCGAATACTCCCATACCAGCACCTTCTTCCTGTACTGTATGTACTAGTAAAAGAGTCTCTACCCATAAGTCTTCTAGTAAGTCTATTCCAAAGTAGTTCTTAATAAATCTACAGTCAAACGAAGCATTATGCATTACAAGTTTCTTACCTTTTAACATCTTAAGCAAGTTCTTAGAAATTATCTCCGTACTTTGACCGTTTATTTCCTGTACTACCAGTTCATTAGCTTCATGACTCCAAACTAAAGTAGGTAGGTAAAAACCTGTACCTTCAGCTCCGGATATAGACCACCCCACAATCTTACCTTTCCTCATATTCAATGAAGTTGTCTCAGTATCTATTGCTATTACTTCTGAATCTTCAATATGCTGGTACATTAGTTTTAGCGTCTCAGTATCTTGGACGGTGTAGTATTTCTTTTCTATATTCATACTATTCAAATAAAATTTTAAATCTTGTAACTGACATTCCGGATTTTTCTAAAGCCTCGTTAGTAGCTTTAATCATGTTCTCACCGTAAGTGTAGATCCCTTCTTCGCCGTTAGTTAATACTCCGATAACTTCTCTTTCTTTAAACCCAATAGAACTTCTAGTCCTACCGAACTCTTCTGCTAAGAGTTCTCGTACAACTTTTACGTCTTTGTTTTTAATCATTGAAAGGTATCTATCGAAATAAAGTCGACATTCCTCCAATGGCCATTCTTTGTAATGATTTTCTGCTTTTGACATAATATAACCGTTTTAATATAATATAATATAAGAAAAAAGTTGCAATTAAGCAACTTCTCTCCTAATATTCTCCATAAAGATCAAACTTTTCTGGTTCCGGTTCCTCTATAGTTACCTCTTTTGTTTTTATAGCAAATAATTTACTATTCAAAGGTTCTAACCTATAATGCCCTTTAAATTCAGTTTTACGCATATACTGATTTAAGGTCGGTACTAAGCCATTGATAACATTTTTCTTATCGATGACTAGTTCCCATTTATCCCCTGGAGGTATTCTTCTTGCTATAAGTTCGTTAAACTCTACTGTTTCTTTTTCCATCAAAATACTCTTTTAAGAATTCTCTTCTATATAACATTACTTTACCTGTATAAGATTTATTACTTATCTCTCTTATACCCACTGGTTCTTTCTCTCTTAATGCTGTCTTATATACATCTTTTCCTAATTCAGGTCCTGCTTTTTGTCCTAAGAAATCAAAAAGTGAATATGTTGCATCTAGTACTGACTTACCTTCAAATCTTAAACTAGCGAGTTCCTCTTGTAATTTTATATTTTCCATACTACTGTCTTAAGGTTTTAGCGATTCTAAAATCTGTGTTTGTAAAGAATTCCGGTATCAAACTTTGGTGGGTTGCTCTTATAGGATTAATATCCAATCCACCTCTTCTAGTATATAAACAAGATACCATCAATTGATCCGGCTTATAAGCATCCATTAGATGTTTAAATACCATTTCACAAATCTCTTCATGAAAATGACTAACGGTCCTATGACTAACAATATACTTAGCAAGTGCATCTGCTGCAGGTATGTCTCTTCCTTTTATTTTGATAAATACATCTCCCCAATCTGGCTGGTTAGTTACCCTACAGTTAGATCTAAGTAAGTTAGATTTTAACTTAATCTCTACAGGCTCATCAACTCTATCTTCTATTGCTAATTGATTTGCATCTGACTGGAAAGCTGTAAAGTCTATTTGATCTAAGTCTACTATAGCACCGAGATCGGAATATCCTTCAAAAGAAATAGGAATTCCTTCGCTTTCACAGGCATAAAAAGAAACGGTAGTATTAGTTTCTAGTAACTCATCTAAATCCCTCTTTACTCTTGCTTCTATAACTGCCATACAGTCTGCAGAATTATCTCCTATCCGTGTCATATTAAAAGAATTCAAGTATAACTTAATAGATTTAGATTCTACGTGATATTCACTATCTGAAGGGCAAACTATTTTCAACATACCTGCTACCGGAAGTCCTTTAGTAGTAATTGCAGATACTTCATAACAGTTCCAAGTATCTACCCCTACAAAACTATCAGACGTAAGTCCGTAACCTTCTCTATTTAAGTACCTTGGTACTTTTACTAACAGTTCAGGAGAGTATGTATCCTTATACCCGTCTCCTCCAACTTTTCCTAAATGCTTAGAAGCAATCTCAACTACTTCTTGATAATTCTTAACGTTTGCCATAATTTTATTTTATAAATTTTAATATTTGCTCTACTCTTTGCATAGGAGAACCTGTTATCGTCAAATAAGGTTGACTTACACCTTCTAATACATCTTTAAATTCAGCATCAATATCTCTTCTCCAAAGCTCATTGACACTTCTTACTCCATCATCTACAGAATCAAATTCTATAGGAAAATAAATGTAGTGGGTGTACTCGTTTTTAATCCTATTCCAAGTAGCGTCTATATATTTCCACGTCTCTTCTGATACGTTATCCATAAATCTTGTATATACTACAACATCCATAAAGCATCTATCGAGTACTTGATTGGTAGGTTGTAGTAAAGCTTCTAAATGAAAACAACTAATAGCTAATTGAGTAGCATCAGTTCCTTTCTCATTGATAGGAAATCCATAAGAGCCTATTGTTCTAGTAGATTCGTTAACAAAGTCGTATTTAGGTAATTTATTTTTTAATAGTTCGTAAACAGTAGTCTTACCTGTACTACTTGCTCCAACTAGTGCAACTCTATTTACCATAAAACCTATTTAATGTATTAAACATTCCTGCAACTCCAAAGTTTCCTCCGTATTTTCTATTTTGCTCTAAAAAAAATACCATTAATCTTTGAAATGAACTACTCTCTTTTTTCATAATATATAACCTTTTATTATTTATATACAATATACGAAATTATAAACTACTTTCCAACTGCTTTTTTAAGAAAGTTTACCCAAAGAAATAGAGATCTATCTCTAGTTACCTTCCACATCTCTTCTTCAGTAATATTGAAAGCATTAAATCTCTCTTCTGCTAGAACTTTTCCTTCATCAACTCCTGCAACTACCTTATGAAGAACACATCCCATCACCGGGTACTTACCTTCAAAAGCTTTCATTTGTGGATCCTTACCTTTTAGTTCTGGATATTCCGTAATAAGTCCTGGATGTCCGTTAAATATACTATATTTTTCACATATAGAAGGAGGCATAATTCTTAACCATCCGTGTAGTGTTATTACAGGATCCTTATAAAACCCTATAACTTCTTCATAATCCTCTACTAAGGGTTTATTTATTGTTGTTGCTAGTAGGTTCTGTTCTAGTAAGTCATTATTTATCTTCCTAATGTTTGAAGGCCTTTCGTTAGTTATTATAGCATCAGGCCAATAGCCTATTGCATTAGCTATATCTACTATTTCGGAACCGGTCTGACTGAAAAATGCTATCCAGGGTTTTCTCATTTTACTATTTGTTCTATACCTTCATAAGAGATTGGATATAAATGTGCTCCACATCTGATGCTGTATTTAGTATTATAGCTAGAGAAGTTCACATAACCTTCGCTTATTGTTTCTATAACCCCGACTTCTACTTGGCCAATAAAATTAAATTTTACTTTATCTCCTACCTTATACTGCTCTCTTTCCATTTGTAAGCCATTTAAATTTATGAATATTATTTAGAATTAAATTCGTATCTTCTACTTCAAAATTAATGAGTTCATGAAGCTTTTGTCTTTCTTTTGAGAATAATCCATCTGAACCGTATGGTATACCTTTAATGCCATGCACGACAGGGTTACTAGTATCTAAGGAGTAAATCCAAGGGTATTGAGAATAGTAAGAAAACTCTTGAGGTAGTCCACAACCTAGTAGGTGATGAGGTTTATCTTCATTTATTATACCGTCTCTTACTAAATCTCCAAGTAGCTTAATACGTCCTAGCATCCAGCTAACATACTTGTTAGGATGAGGTATAGAATCGGTATAATACGAATAGTCAAAAGATATTGCGACCATGTCTACATTAGCAATTTTATCCATATATTCGTAACATGCTGCTATCTGCTTGTATGTCTTACCTTGAACTACTCCTATCTTTTTACCGTATACTGATTTTGAATAGTGCATATTCCAGCTAGCCATCTGACTCATAGTTTTCTTAGTATCTTCTAATGCATCAGGTACTATATACCAAGTTGGTCTTAGCTCATTAATCCAGTAAGCAAATTTATCAGCATCAAAAGCTTCTTCTAATTCAAAAATAGAATTATCTAATATAACTTCCCTACCTTTTTTGACTGCTTCTTTAAACTGGTTTAAGTACTCTTCATCTTCTTCTAATAAATGTACTAATGCGTAATCATAATCTGTATACTGTTGTACATCGTTAAAAATACTTTTAGGACTTTCATGAGCTATTTTAATCATCTAATTTTATGTCGTTTATTGAGTTACGTAATTCTGCCATTGCTTTTTCAAACTCCTCTGCATACTTTTCTACTTCCGGAGTACTTGCTTCTTTAACTGCTTTAATTGCTATAGATAGAGGCACCATTTCCATTTTATGACTATCTACATATATCTTATGTTTAGTTAAATCAATCATACTAGAAGAATTGCTTTAAGTCTGGTCTGAAGTAATTAATGCTTTTCATTACTTTCCTGTCACGTGTTCTATAGACAATATACCGTCCCTCATCAATCTTCTCAAAATGGCAGGCCTCACCTTGTTCCTGAGTTCTTTTGCTGACGCTATGTATGGCTTCTTCTTCAGTTTTGCAAGCTTTTGACATATTACTTGCCTGTACCTCTTGATATGCTGGCCATATCTTATCCTTAAGACCATGTAACATAGTACCGTTCCCAAGGGAAACATAAGCAATGTCGCACAAAGCGTCCAAAACTTCCACAATGTCTCCGTTTTCGCAAGCTTCTCTATATTCTTCAAGTTCTTCGAGTATGAAGTCATATACGAATTGCCATTCTTTCTTAGCCGGTATAGTAGGTTCATAGTTATTAGGTTTATTAAATGTGTCGTTAAATGTTTCTACTTCACTAACAAAAGGTACATAGTCTTTTCCAGTTTTAGGATCTAGTATAGGGAATAATGATAATTGTTTTCCTTCCATAATATTTAATGTTTACAAATTGAAGCTAATTCTATATTCTTATAAAATTCTGCTTTTGCAGAATCTTCGTGTAAAAATGCTCCGGTTAGTTTTGCTGTTTGCATTGAGGCACCACCGTGTTTAACTCCTCTACAGGATACACATGCATGAGTAGCATTAACTTGTACTGCAACTCCTAAATTACCTTCACATATCTTATTTACTGCATTATGTATAGCCACAGTAAGTTGTTCCTGAATAGCTCCTCTTCTTCCGAATTGCTCTACTATTCTATTTAGCTTAGATAGTCCAACTACCTTTCCATCTTCCGAAGCAATATAAGCAATACTTACTGTACCTCTAATAGCTTGATGATGGTGAGAACACATAGACGTTACTGGTATATTACTCTCCTGTACAATACCGTCATATCCGTCTGAAGGAAATGCTGTAATACGGTCTAAAGGGTTATACCTTCCTGCCCATAAATCATTAACGTATGCTTTTGCTACTCTATGAGGGGTCTCAGATGAATTAGGATCGTCTTTATAGTTACATCCTAATGCAGTTAGAAAATCTGCATAAGCATTTGCTGCTCTTTCTATAATTACTTGTTTCTCATGTTCAGTTAATCTAGCTTCAGGTCCTTCTGCTTTTTGCTTCTCTGCTAATTGACTTGATATACCGTTTGCATATCCTGCTTTTACTAATTCTGTTCCGTCTATAAACTTTTTAGGCATAAATTTTAATTGTTTTTTTTGAGGTTCTACGACTCATTAATATAATAATAATATAAGCAATTTATTTTAATTCTCCAAATAATTTTGAATAGTATTTGAATCTTTTTTCTCCCAAGGGTATACTATCCATCCAAAGTCTTTATCTATTTCCTTTGCGTAATAGTCTGGTTCAAATACCGAAGTGATTTTGTAATGTAATGCTCCGTATTTAGGTTTAGGAAAGTCTTGTTCTAAGTCTTTGAATGTTTTTCCTGAATCTGCTATATCATCTAGTATAAGCATATTGGGGTAATGATTACTCATATAAGGAGTATATTGTATATCAAATCTATGTGAAAATAGTATTGCTAATATTGTACCTCCTCTCGGTACACCTGTTACTAATGATATATCTTCTTTACATTGATCATATACTCTATCCAGTAATTCGTTAACCTCATCCCAGGTAATATAAATTTTCTTTGGTTCCATTGTTATGCTATGTTAGTTGTCCACTTATCACTATCAATAGTATACCTAGTAGATCCTGTAGATATACTTTTAACTTTATCTTTTAAGTACTGCCACTGCTTGGGTGATACTGAGTAGGTATGTACTCCGTCTACGTATCCTCTTAACCAGTCAATAAATTCTTTCTCTGTCATTTTTTAGTCTATTAAGTAGTCAATCCAATTCGTTCCTGATGTATTGGTGTTTGGGAACCTAAATTTTAAATTCTTATCACCAAACTTTATAGTCTTTGTAAATTCTTTAGGTATTGCTGCTCCTGTAGGAACTCTTCTGACCTTGTCGTCAAATATTACCTCTATTACTACTTCGACTTGATAGAAGTTAGCTAGACTTCTTTCGAATTGTTCTAACCTATTCCATACTCCTCTATTTAAACTTTCATGTTGAAGAGCACAGTTAAAGTATAGAAACGTTTCTCTTAACATCTCCTTAGTACAACTAAATGCTGCTGCAGGAGCAAGATGACCTTTATCCCATACATTGTTAGAGTAGTCTTCTGGTCTAGATGTGATCACATTAGGAACGGTTCTAAAATCCATTCCTGCTCTGTCAGCATCTCCTTTAGGACACTGTACTGTGTACCTAACTTCAAGAGGTTGTTTTAAATCTTGATCGTACAGTACCTTGTATATCTTTGTTTCTACTTCTATTACTTGACTAACACCTGCAAAAGGTAATAATACTAGTAATGTGATAATACTAATTGCTTTTCTTCCCATTTGAAACTTTTAATTAATTCTCTATCTGCTTCTGTTTTAAATTTTACTGAATCGAAAGGTATGAAGCTGTCTACTATGTACTTTCTCAGTTCTCTTAAAGTTACGTACTCTTCTTCTACACCCTCCCAAGGGTCTTCAGATATGAGAAATACAGTATGTACACCTCCCATTTTATAGTCCCAAACTGGGCTTCCTTCTATAGTAACCGTGTGGTCAAGTCTATCCGGACCTGCTGATTCTATTAATTCTTTTAAGTTAATCATTCTCTATATATATTTTTAGTTTATCACATAGTACCAAAACGTCATCTGGTTCCATAGTAATTGCACAACATGTATTAATGTTTTCTGCTATAGTTTCTAATATTTCTAATGCCTCTTTTTTATCCACTATACTTCACGTTGATCTTCGAAAGCAATAATGTGCGGTCTCCAAGTCATTCTATAACCATTATCTCTAACCCAATCAAATAATACGGGGTAAGATTTAAATAGTGCTTCTCTAGAATCTCCAGCAGGCATAAACCAAACTTTATGTTGAGGTACTTCTAAGATACTAATACATTCCATAATCTCGGATAATGCTCCCTCATCTTTACCGTCCCATACAGGTTTAATATGGTAGTCAGAATGGTAAGTAATTGATTGTTTTATTGCATCATAATTAAGTCTAAACTTATTATGACGTTTTACCATTCTTTCGTCGGTAATGGCTCCTTGAGGAGTTTCAACACCAACAACGGGGACACTATTACTAAACTTAGGACTAATGCTAAGCAAATTAATAGGATAATCGGTAGGCAGAAAATGAGATCCCTCAGTTTCAATAGTAATGAATATATTGTTTTCATGTGCAAAGTGTGTTAGTTCGTTTACTAAGGCTGGATGCATTGTTGGTGAACCGCCAGTCAACATCATTTCCTTAATATGAGGATTATCTTCATATGCCTTAATAATATCTTTGAAATTAAAATGTCCCTTTTCCGGATGAATACTTGTATACCAACTATCACACCATCCTCCTTCACCGAAGTAGCATCTGTGTGTACATCCTGTTGTTCTAATTACCACTGTAGGATACCCTGCTCTTGAACCTTCAGACTGCACTGCTGTATATATTTCTACAATAGGTAAATTCTTATCGTAGTCTTCTACCCTTTTTAACTGTTTATGCGACATAAATTGCACTGTTTTTAGCGTGTTCTCTAAATTCTACTTTAACTATCTTAACTCTTCCGTCAGTTTCTGATTCAATAAATGGATTTATACTTTCGTAAATAAATTTAGCAAAGCTCTCTGCTCCTGTTGCCGGAACTACTCTTACTTGGGCTACTTTTGCTAAGTCCATTTGCATAAAAGATTCTTTGAACGGATCATCTTCAGCTACTAAAAAGGTATGATCAAACATATAATCCATCCATGCCTTAGGTGTCATCTTTTCTATAGTCCCTTTAGCTCTTTTCATTCCTCCGAAATCCCAGACCCAATTTCTTTCATCTAATTCTCCTTCAAACCATATCTTAAACGATACACCGTATCCGTGTAGTTTAGAACAATGTGTAGTTGTTGCTTTCCATTGACGAAATACAGTAGAGTATCCGTCAAATACTTTTGTTGATTGGTATTTTCCCATAATTATAATTTAAACTAATTCTTCACCAATTCCAACTATTTCTGCTAAAAATAGTCCAATAAATCCAACTTCAAACATACCAAAGAATCCCAAAGCACATGCTCCCATTCTTATAGCTGATTTAATAAAAGATATTCTTTGATGTAATTTCGGATCAGGTATCTTCTGTCCGTCGATTTTTATAGAGTTTCTAATTTCTCTATTCCATAACTCTTTTTGTATTTCTTCTTGCATACGTGTGTTTTTAAAGTGGTGCTACGACACTAATTATTACCTATAGTATAATATAGTCAGAATATTTCTTATCTCCAACTAAATATACGTTTTTTTTATAACGAATTTATAAAATGTATCGTCCAGGCAATTAATCCGTTTAACTGTAGTGCTACTAAGTTCCACTGTCTACGAATTGCTACCTGTATTAAGACACATCCAAAACCTATTACATACATAGCTGGGTTAAGTGTCCATTGACCTGCTATTAAAAATCCTACTCCCATATAGCCTATTCTTGTACCTAAACGTTCGGCTGGTGTTAGTCTCCTATCTCTAACCATCTTCCTTAAGTAGTTATTCCAGTAGCTAGTTTTTACTTTTTTCATAGTCCTAAATCTTTTCTAATATCTTCTTTTACTATTCTTAAGTATTTTCTACGTTTTTCTTTTGATACAAATGGTACTGACCAGAATTGTTTTGTCTTAGTCCATCTGTTTAAGTTCCAGCCAAATACGAATGTATACACTCCCATAACTAGTCTTAACTTTACAGAGTTTAAATACAGTGTTATAACTGGTAATTTTGGAGCTCCGTGTGTAATATACGTCCTTACTTTCTTATTACTGAAGAATGGTTTTGGGTATGCATACTTTCCTACTATTGGTACAAATTTATATGCAAATCCAGGTGTGAATACTTCGTCAAAAAACATTTCTAACTTAGGTGTTAACCTGAACCACCATACTGGTGAAACAAAGTACATATGGGTTGACCAAGTAACTAACTTCTTATAGTTTTTTATCAGGTCTTTTTTATCTCTATGTAATTTATCTTCATACAAGTCGATAACTCTATATTCCGAGTTATACTTATTCATCTGTCTAATAATGGTTTTGTATATGCCACTATAGCAGAAAGATTTCTGATCAGGGTGGCCTACTATTATAAGGTGTTTTGTACTCTTTTTCATTTTATAAACTTAGGGTATATCCTCCGAATTTTTTCATATACGTAGTTATTTTTACTCCATTTCCGTCCCTTCTTACTCTTCCTGATCTAAACCACTTTTTAACACTTCCTTGTCCGCCTAAATGAGCTGCTGCTAATAATCCTGATTCTGTAACTAATACTCCGTGTACGGTTTTCCCATCAAACTTATTTATAAGTTTTTGCAATCGTTTTTTATTATGTTTAAGTAAAGCAAACATAGCTTGTTCCTGCAAAACTGTATCTTTCAAGAATACAGACCGACTTACTCGTATCTTTAACGTTTTTAAAGTAGATTTTCCAAACTGGTATCTTCCCATATATCCGTACCTATTAACTATATTGTACCTATTTCCTGATTCTTGGTGACCTAAGTCATTTAAAAACAGTTGATGGTTTTTGATAACTATTTTAGGTATTATAGGTGAATCTAGAGTAGTACTTACTTTAACTTTCTCAGGTTTAATTACATTAACTTTAACAGTACCTCTTTTTAGTTTATATATTGATGTAAATGCCATTAAAGAAAATAACATTATAGCAAATAAAATTACCTTAGAGATACTGTCAAGTTTAGTTTTCATAACTGATTGTTTTAGATAGAACGGTTTCTTCTTTTACCGTCCCATTGAACTTTTTTACTCTTTCCTAACATAACGTACCTATTTACTCTATTATTAAAAGTATTTCTGGTACCGTTAGTGTGGGGTTGACCGTTTTGTTGATCGCTCGTAGTTCTCATTTTTTTACTTTAATTAATTAACATGAGCTTATAAATATGCAGATAAAACGTTCTCAACGTGTTTTCTCGCTACTTCGTAATCCACTTCTCCAGTTTCATCCTCATACTGTACGGGATCTTTTCGGCCAAGGGCAATAAAAGCCTCAATCCTCTCAACACTAGAAGCAGACTTATAATCACTATTTCCTGAAGGATAAGGCTTATAAGAAGTATTTGTTCTTTTGTATACTTCATCGAAACTAAGACCCAACTTTTTAACCAATCGTTCTCCATCTTGTAAGATTCCAAATTTATCTGTATCTAAGTAAGGTGTAAAGTACCCTACTCTATCAGCCTCCCAATTACCTTCTCTAAATGCTTTATCATCTGCATCTCTAAATTCTTGTCTACAATCAGGATAAACAGCATGATCACCAGCATGAATACCTAAAGCAATATCACAAGTTTCTTCTTCTCTATTTGCTATTGATAATGCTACAGCTTGTACAATAGAAGCAAATATTTTATTCCTATTAGGTACGACAGTATCTTTCATATTTTCATTTTCGTAATGTCCTTCTGGTACATCATTTCCACCTTCTACTAGAGCTGAGTCTAGTAAATCTACTAATCCGTCTAGTTTAATTTGGCGATAATTTACTTTATGACCTTTATCTGCTAGATAATTAATTAATTCTTGAGCTCTTTCTAACTCTACCCTATGTTTTTGACCATAGTCAAATGAAATACCAGTTACAGTATCGTATTCTTTTAATGCTCTTAATAATAATGTTGAGGAGTCCATTCCCCCACTAAGACTTACAACTACATGTTTTGCCATGATTTTTCTTTTTTAATTTGCCAGGTATTACGCGTATAGGCTAACGGTTAATTTAATATAAGAAATATACTATTAAATTCCTACTCTATATTTGTAAAAGATGATATCTTTTCTTGTATAATTCTCCACTCACTAATATAATCTTTAATAGAAGTATAGTGGTTGCTTTTACTATTTAACAATTGTCTACAGACCGATTTTAAGGCTGCATTAAAGGTTGCTGGGTAGCATATAGTTTTAATATAGTGGGTATTATTTTCTCCTTTTATTACTCTTTCATAAAGTGTGTATCCTCCTGAGGAAGATTTAGCAATAAAAAATGGTTCCATAACCGTGTCTTCAATAACTGTATCCGCTGCTGGGATAGAATCTGGTCTTCTTAACATAACTTAAATTTATTTTATTTATTATTTCCAATATAACTGTACCATTACTATCATAAATGCCAGTAACAGTGTAACTCCTGTTTTAACTGTAATACCTTCTCCTAAGTGTGTATAAGTCAGTATAGCCATTACTACCATACCTGCAGAAAATCCTATTAACCTACCAGGCCATAAAAGTCCATCGAACCCTGCTACCACATACCTTGAAGCATAAATTAAAATATAACTAATAGGTATACCTAAACAGGCCATAAGTAATGGTCTTTCCTTTACCCAGTTACTAAAGAACTGAGAGTTAGTCTGGTACCATATCATACTTTGTGCTGCTGTGAACAGTATAATCGCTATAACTATATTTCTATTCACTTCCTATAAATCCTTTTAATCTCTTTTCATCCATTCTTCCGGATTCCGATTTAACGTTGTCACCGTCTATTACAACAGTTGTAGGTATTCCATTAACTTTATACTCTGCTGCTAATCCTGTTGTATCTGTTTCAACATTAATATTAACAAATTCGTACTTGTCTTTTAATTCTTCTGATACTTTGTCAAAAGTTTTAGCGTATACTTTACAAGGTCCGCACCAGTCTGCGTAAAATTTAATTACTTTAATCATTTTCTACCTCTATCTTTAAAGTTGCTAAATCTTGATTTTTTTCCTGTAGTTGAAGAGGTTTTTATTCCTCTTGTTTTAAGCCACTCTATAGTCTGTGTATAGAGTTGTTTACTTGAGTTTTTTGACATATAACTTTGATTTATGATTATATAATAATATAAGAAAAATTATACTAAAAAACAACTATTTTACATTATTTCCATCTACGGATATTTCATGCCAAAACACTCTACCTTCTTCAATCGCCTTTTTTATATTCTTCTGTTTTCCCATAAGAAACGCGCTACCGCTTTTTACTTCTACGAAATGTACCGAGCATTTATTCTTACTTCCAGTATCTTTAAAAGCAACGTAGTCTATTGGCATACCTAAGAACGTACAATCTTCAGGAGGTACTGGAAAGTCGGTCATAAATGGTACGAAGTGTTCTATAGTCTTACCCCATTGTACAGCACCGGATCTTTTTTTAGCATCTCTTCTTATCTCTGCTCTTTCACTTTCAAAGTCGGCTTTTAAGTTTGCTATCTTTTTTTTATAGAGTAAAGTAACTCCTCCTAGACTAACTAGGAGAAGTGTAATTAAAATTATATATATCATAACTTGTATTTTAACCTTCGCAGGCGCTACATGTTAACAGTTCTTGGGAGAATTGCTGTGCAGCATTTAAGTTGTACTGGTAGTATAGTGATTTGATTCCTTTATCGAAAGCGTCTAAATGAAGTTTAATTACGTCTTTAGGAGCTGAATTAGGGTGGATTGCTAGATTAATAGATTGTCCCATATCTATATGCTTCTGTCTTTGGGCAGCTAAATTTATTACATCTACTTGAGATATTTCATGGAATAGCTTAAAGACATCTTTTTCATGTTCTGATAGGAAGTCTAAATGTTGTACAGAACTTCCGTAGTTTAGTATACTCTCCCAAACTTCTTCTGTGTCTTTTCCTTTGCTTCTAAGTAGTGCTTCTAATTCTCTATTCTTCCATTCTACTTGTACTTTGGCTACCATTTTTTCTCCATAGTTTATTTTATGAGGTTCAATACCCTCACTGTATGCCATTGTAACTCCTCCATCTATAAAGCTAGTAGATTTTTTAGGAGCTTGAGCCATACGACTTGTATTACGCTCTCCGTAACCCTCTAACATTTTAGGTTCTCCGAAATGCTTAGCCATCCACTTAGATGCTCTATCTCCTTCTTTCCTCATAGTAGAGAATATATCTCCGTTAACAGTAATAGAAGGTACTGTTCCGAATGCTATATTATTCTTCTGCAGGTAGGAGTGGAATGAAGAGATTCCCATACCAATTGCTCTATGCTCTTTTGCAAATTTAATAGCAGCTTTAATTGCTGGTATTTTTTCACCTTTCTCTATGTACTCTTCTATAACGCAATCTAGTAGGATATTCATATCAAACAGAAAGTTAGGGTCTTGTTTTATTTCGTCCCAATGGTATGCGTTTATAGAAGACAAGCAGCAAGCGAATGTCTTTTCGTAATCTGTATATTCGATAGCTTCAGCACATATGTTAGCGTTACGTATTCTCATACCTTTATCTATATATGCTTGAGAAATACCTTTATTTGAATTTTCTTCATCTAGAATATACGGAAATCCAGCTTCTTTTCTAGTGTTTAGTATCTTAGTGAATATCTTTCTCTTTTCTTTATCGCCATCCTTTAGTGCTTGTCTAAAACCTTCAGGAAGTACAACTGCAGTGGTAACTGTAGTCAGAAATCTCTGTTTATCCTTAGGTATACGTTCTGTTCCGATATCTAGGAAATCCATGATTTCTGGGTGGTCTGCATCGCAGTAGAAGGTGATAAATCCTCTTCTTTGAGAATTTTGAGCTGTCTTACTCATCATATCTGCGTAGAGTTCTATCCATTCCATAATACTATTAGCTTCTCCCCCAGATTTAATAGGAGAACCAAGCGGACGTAGGTCAGATACGTTTACAGCAGTACCTGCACCCCTACTTGCTAATATACCTGTTTCGTAAAACCTCTTGTAAATACCGTCTATAGAGTCTTCTATTATAGAGTGGTTACAGCTAATTGGTAGGTTGTGCTCTGAGCCGAATGATCTTAGTACCGGTGTGGAGAATGAAGGCCATCCTTTAGCGGTATAGCTTTCAAATCTCTTACCTATCCCTTTTAGGTATTCTCTTGCTTCTTCTGTCTTTGCTAACTGGTTAGAGTACTTTTGTACTGTATCACATATTGACTGGAACCTCTGTTCTGGTGTTTCTCCTTCATTTAAGTAGCCTCTTTTTAACATATCTCTTTGCTCCTTATCCTTGAGCCATTCCAAATTTAATCCCATGCGTCTTCTGTAATTAGGTTTTGTTTATTATAATCTGTGCTTTTTTGTGCGAAAAAATCGAAGGAAATTGGTGCTTTTGCCATTCTATCAAAATATTCTGTTGGTTTTAGTAGTTCTTTGTCTACTTCAAACTCTTTCTTATACCCTATCAACTCTAATCCGTGGTTAAGTCTTTGTTTTGTATATTCTTTAATTACTGCTTTAGGCATAAACTCCAATTCTCCTTTTTCGAACACCCAGTCAATTAGCTCTTCTTCTGCTACAAGTGCTTTTCGAATATTTCTACGAATCTTATCTTCCATCTCTGCATCAAACCACTCCGGATTTTCGTCTTTAATAATTTTTATCAGTTCTGCACCAAATTGAGCGTGTATAGCTTCTTCTTTCGAAGTTGCATTAACAACTGTTGTAAAGTTAGTAAACATATTCTTATACTTACCGAATGCTGATATTGTTAGAAAGTTAGCAAATAAACTTGCATTCTCCACCAGTAGGGTAAATAAAATCAGTGATTTTGTAAACTCTTTATTAGATCTAGATGTATATCCTTTTAAGTACTTATTCAAATAGCGCACCCTACCTGCTATTTCAGGTATTTCCATAATATCTTCAAACGCTCCGTCTAAACCTAGTAGATCTAACCCCTGTTTATATGTTCTCCTATGTACAACCTCATTCCCTGCAAATACATGTCCTGCATCTGCTATTTCTGTCTTTGGACACCTAATATCTATCCTAGCCCATGACGTTTTTACTTTATTTTCAACTACTCCTATACAGAGCATAGATCTCTTCATTGCTTCTTGCTCATGGGGTTTAAACTTTGTCTTAAAGTCCCTGACATCTCTGTCGTAGTCAAAATGTTCTGGTGTCCAGAAAGCTTCCCAAATTACGTTTGCATACCTAAGTAAATGTGGGTAATCGTTTCCTCTAACATCTTCGCTTGGTTCGAATATGTTCTTTTTCATAAATTTTAAATTGTTAGTTTGTTAATAGTACTAGATTAAAAAATCTCCAATAGAGAGGTACTTTTTATTGGAGATGATATCATAAATAGCATATATATTCTACTTTTTGTCAAATAATTCAGACATCTTTTCTCTAGATAGGGTAAATGTAGGTCCACCGTTACCTCCGTCTAGATCTTCCAAGTCTGTTTTCCCTTCGAACTCAATATGGCCGTTATTGGTATCCATTTTTAAGTTATAGGTCATACCGTCTTGTCCGTACCTGTTTTTCATAACATGCCATCTACCGGTTCCTAATACTTTATCTTCTTTCATTCTAGAAAGAGAGAAGCACATATCAGCTACCATCATTTTATCATAAGATCCGGCTGCTTTATCTCCTTCGATAACTGAGTCTTTAGCTCCCATTCTATTAACCTGAGACGGAGTAATTATCGGGATTTTTAATTCTTTAGCTAATCCCTTAGTCGCAATAAATACATCATCTATCTCGTCTTTACGTTCTGAGTATTTTCCTTTTGAAGGTGCTCTTAAGTAGTCTACGTAGTCAATTATTACTAAATCCGGTTTATGTTCCATATCTATACACTTTTGGATATGTGACTTAATTGTATTAACTGTTGCTCCTTTAGGTGCATACTCCTTTACTATAAGCTTACCTTTAAGGTTATCTACATAAATCTGTACATCTTTCCTGTAATCATTTACTATGTCTATTGAATGCCCTGTAAAGTAGCAGTCAAATCTCTTACCTACATAGTCTTCACCGAGCTCTAAGGTATAGTAGTTTACATTAAATCCCATCTTAACCGCATGGGCTGCCATTGCTACACAAGCCCAACTTTTTCCTCCTCCAGGATTTCCAAAAACGATTGCTAAATCTCCAGGACCGAAACCTCCCTGTATTCCTTCGTTTAGAGTAGGCCAAGGAGTAGGCACTGTTGGCCTATAGTCCGTTCTGTATCTAGATTCTACGTCTTTATTGTACTCGTGCCCGATATTCTTATCCATTCCGGCCTTCATAGCCTTTTCTATAGTATTCCTAATACCGTCAAAATCACCGGCTTTTAGTAAATCAGTAGAGTTAAGGATAGCTTGCTTCATCTCTTGATTCTTACAGAAAGTTGTAAATTCTTCCTGTACGTAATCTAAATCATCTTGAGATGCTTCGTATGAGTTACGTAATTCCTCTTTTAATGCTACTTTTAGTATATCATTCTCAATTTTCTGTAACTCGACTTTTAATACGTCCATTGTTACAGTAGTATGATACTTATCGAAGTAACTTATTAGTTCATTAATAATCCACTTGTGTGCGTCTGAGTCAAAATAATCTTCTTGTAATACGTCTCTTACGTTAAGAAGAAAGCTTTTGTCTGTTAGTAATGAGCCCAATACCTTCAGCTGGAATCCTTTTCCATACTGATTCAATGCTTTTAATGTCATAACCTTATTTTTTTAAAACCGTTAACCCTCTAAAGTTCTCTAACCAACCTTCAGTATTTTTAGTTATCCCTTCGATCTTGTCTTGATCTAAAAGATGTAGAAATGCCCCTGATTGTAGATTGGGAATGTCACTCTTTATTATATTTAATATATGATCTTTTTCTTTAGTATCCAACGAAGTTTCATGTAAATCCATTAATTTAAAATTAGTTTCTACACGATCCCATTCTGTTATTATCTTAGGAAAGATCTTTTTAAATTTCTTGTCTTCTAATTTAGCAGCACACACATCATAAACGTACTGTAATGACATTTTAGGTTTATCAACTAAGTCTGGAAATTCCGATATTATCGTTTTTATCCCCAGCCCTTTGACTCCTGCTAAATTATCGGAGTTATCCCCTAATAGTGCCTTCACTAAATTATAATTCTCAGGAAGTACTTTTAGTTCTTCAAAGATATTATCTTCTTTAAATACTTTCTTTTTTATAGGAGCATATACTTCTACCGTATCGTCTACTAACTGTAAAAAGTCTTTATCAGAGGACACTATTGTACACTTCTTAACATTAGAAGCAGAGGCTCTTTTAGCTATGTACGCTATTACGTCATCAGCTTCTAGTTTCTCCATAGATATTTGCTGTACAGGAAGACATTCAAGGTAATCTTGAGTCCTAAATAGTTGTCCGATTAGAGCTTCTTGTTCTTCTGCTTTAGAATCATATAAGCCCCAGTGTGTAATCCTCGATGTAGCACGTTGTGCTTTGTAGTTCGGGTCTATATTTTTTCTATTAGCAGATCCACCTTTACCGTCCCATACTATAACCACTCTAGTAGGGTCAAAAGTTCGAGTTACAAATCCTAAGGATCGCATGAAGCCTACAAGACCACCTATATGGTGGCCTGCGGGGTTCATTGCTTTAAGAAGTGAAAAGCTACGGATTAGCATATTCATAGCATCTATAACCAGTATATGGTCATTCAACTCTCTGGGAGGACGTTCTTTTAAGCCGTCTAGTAATTGATCGTATTTAGCCATTAATCTAGTATGTTTGGAGTTATAGTTTCTTCTTCTAAGTCTCCTTCTTCGATTAAGTCGAAATCTATACTACCTACTAGTTTTAGCCAATGCTCTTTGTGTGCATCTCTATACTTATCAATTGCTTTTTTATCATCTTCGATAAATCCATGGGACGTCATAACAACTCTACCTCTTGACTGCACTCCTCCAATATGGTTCTTTTCAATCTGTATATTCGTTCTTTTAGCAAACTCTACTTGAAGACCGTTCTTTACAGCTTTAATTTTAGAAGTACCTGGATTAGTGATGTTACCGAAAGTTACTACTAATGTAGCATCGTACCACATAGACATTCCACCTTTATTCTGCAACTTAGGTTGACCCATAGGATGCTCTGGTTTCATAGTCCATACCTTATTAATAGCTACTAACGTATTTGTATAAGGTGAATTCTCTTTTCTAGATAATAAAATCTTTTGATTTAAGTTATTACCAAATTGAGTAGACATAGCTCCTGCATTCCATTCATTATTGTTCTTATTAGAACGTACTGATAAATCACAGGGTATTGATCCGATCGAATCCCAGAAGAAACACATATCATGAGGTAAATTACCTTTTGATTGTTCATCGATTAAGTCAGCCATATGTACAGCTACTTCCTCAATTGTGTTTAACGTTCCTCTATCCGCATATAAGAAAAAACCTTCGTAGTCTGTAACTTTCCCGTTTTCATCTAATACCTCTGTGAATTCTAGTCCCATTTCCTTAGCATGTTCCCATGACCACTTCATCTCTGAGATAATAAATACCGGTAAAACACCTTGCTTTTGTGCATTAACTGCAGCTTCTAATAGAGCAGTTGTTTTTCCTGTATCACTATGACCTCTTAGTAGGGTAATATGTCCTGTAGGAATACCCGGTAATGAAGTTATGTCTTGGAATGCTTTCGATAAAGGAATCCATCCCTGTTCTTTAAACTTTACAGATGCATTAGAGAAGCCTTTCTTCTTCTTAAAATTACCTAAATTAAAGCCCTTCTTTACTGCCGCGGATGCGGCTGCTTTTACTTCTTTTCTCTGTTTTGCCATATTTACTCGTTGAATAAGTCATCAAATTTACTAACTGTGTCTTTGTTGCCAGCCGTAGCTGTTTCCAAAGTAAAGTCTGTTTTTTGTTGACCTAAGCTTTCTGGCAGTTTATCCTCTTTAGTAGTACTCGGAGTATCATTACTCTCTTCTACTGCATTTGGATCTAAATATGCTTGTAGTTTCTTCTTAATAAACTCGTAATCATACTGGGTATGTACTTCTACCGGGTTAGGTTGAGTCTTTAACCAAGTATCTACATGTTCGTTGTTATCTGATAATGGAGTTTGTTTTGGTTTAATTCTAACAGTAGTTTCAGGGTAAGGATTACCTTTTTGTTGTTCTACTACCATATCCCATCCGTTTATTACGTCTGTGAAGTCCCCAATATCTTCATCTTCTGCTAAAGCAAGTAATGCTTTATAGATTGTTACTCCGAATCCCCATAATCGGACTCCTTTATCCTCTTCTCCTCTTACTATAACTGGTGCAAAAATACGAGTTTTAGGTGAGATCTTTCCCGATAATGACCAATTGTCTTTATCACTTGTCTTTCTTAACTCTTTAACAAATTCCTCAATAGGGTCCTGCTTGCCAAAATTGGAAAGTGCTACCATTGGAAATTTACCAATTCCGTAGTGAAATTTTAACTCCTTAAAGGGAAAAGAAGGATCAGATGCAGACGGTACAATACGTATTGTCTGTTTACCTAATTCTGGTTTCCAAAAGATTTTAGTGTAGTCTGTTTTTTCTCTCTCCTGACCATTAGAGTTAAGAGCATCTAGTTTAGCTCTGATTGCATTGATATCCATATAACTGATTTTAAATTATAACTTATTATTAATATAGGAATAAAAAATCAAAGAGCCAACTAAAGCTCAATAATTTTATATAACTTTGTGTTTACTCTTTTGAGTTCCGGACCTTTAGTAAGAAGTACGCAATTGCGATAATCAGGCCAGTTTATTCTATAGCTAGTATCTAATGTACCGCCGTTAAGTTCTTTAATTAATGTGTTTAAGGCATTAATAGTATAAAGAGTATTAGTTTCTTTCTTTCTATGTACTAGTATAGTGTTATCTATAAAAGCTCCTACATTTCCAAAATCTACATTATATGTACACATATATTCATCTTGACTTTTAGAATACAGTACAAATATTTTATTATATATAATTTTGTATCTATCTTGAATTGATGTTAAAACCTCTTCAAGTCCTTCTTCTGTCGAAAAGGTACAAAACAGCTTATTGCTCATATCGTCGCTGGTAAAAATAGGTTCTATATCGTAATCGAACCTTGGTGTATTAGTTGTTGTTATCATATATAAATAGTTGTGCTGATTTATAACACTAAATTAGTGCTATATTTAAATTTTACCGGGTATTTTCCCTGGTTTTCCATTATTGTTTGTATCTCTGATAAAGTCTGTTTACCGTCTTCTTTACTAAAGTCAAATAAAATCGCATCATAAGTGTACAACGTTATAAATGATTTTTTATCTCTTAAGTACTTTAGTATATCTTTTAATATAATGATATTATTTGAGGTCTCCAACGATTGCATCATATAATTCATTAACTTAGCTGGATTCATATCTTGAAGTTTAGTTGTAAATGCTTTTCCTGATTGTGGATTCCAAACACACCCTGATTCGGTATAACTCTTCCACATAGCATCTATATACTCCTGTACTTCTTTAAATATTTTAAGATTTTTATGCTCTTCTGGTATCTTCCCGTATATGGCATGAAAATTAATCTGTTTAGCTCTGTTATACTCTTCTTCAGATATATCTTGCTTACCAAAATACTGTTTAGCTAACTGCTTATGAGCCGATTCATTAGTTAGCGGATAATCTAACTGTTCTGCTAGAAGCCTTAAATGATATCCGTCGAAGTCAAACTCTACAAAAAAGTCATTCTGAGGTTTAAAACATTGTCTATGTTCTGGTGTCTTAGGTATCGCAGCAAAGTTTACAGAGTTAAATGTATTTGTCGGTCTAGATGTATTATTATATAGGTTATATTCAGTATATACTCTATTATTTTCTGTATTATATAATGGATTTTTCGGTTTAAACAACTCATTAAATGCATCGTACACTGTACCTACACCGTTCTGTTCCAGTAAGAAGAACACATTTGTAGTCATATTATTATAGAAGTCGAATCCATCTGGTATTGGTAACTCCAGGTATTGCTCTATCTGATCGAATATCTTTTCAGATCTCTGGTAGAGTTTAACTATGGGAACTATTCTATTAATGTTAGGATTTTCACTGTGGGTTCTATAATACCAGTCAATAGTTGTATTTGATATAGAGTATTCTAATCTCTTATAATTACTCATTGAATAAACTAAAGATATGTCTATAGCTCTCTGTAGATTAAAGTGATATAGAAGTGTTTTCTTATTTAAAGTATAAAGTGTTTGTGCTTTATTAAGAATGTTGCAGATACGTTCTTTTTCTACATTCAATCCATCCTCATGAGAGATAGGAATGAAGTACCCTTGATTGTCTCCTACAACTCTAATGTATACTCCTACTGTTGAAGTTAATTTAGAGTGGTAATAGAAATTTGTACTAACTACATCTACGTATAGAGGAGAATTAGTTTGGTTTTCCAACCAGTCGATTTGATCTTTTGATTCTAATATATAAAACACTTGTTTGTAACCTTTATTATAATATACGAAAATATTTCGTATCTACAACTCTTTTCCTGGGGAAGGTATAACAATATCGTTTATTTGTGGTTTATATTCTGTAGATGTAGGTATAAAGATGTCTTCTACGTATTCCAAAGGACTTTTTATTAATGCTTCTATCACCGGAATCGTTTTTTTAATTTCCTGTATAGTCTTATTATTAACAGTTTCTAAACCTTCTAGAAAATACCCATTCACAGTTCGATCTTTAGCGGAACCCTTAATATACCAATCAGCTATAGCCAATACAGTACAGTGGTCTTTATTTATAGATAAATTTTTTAGCTGAGGTTTAGATATCTCCGATGCTTTACCTGTACATTTGTTGTAGTAGAAACATCTCTTAACTACTCCTTTGTTTCTGTCTGCTGTTGTTGGTGGTAGTTTCAGAGACTTTGCATTTGAATCAGAAGAGAGTGTTGGGTTATCTTCTGTATCTCTATCAAACTCCTCATCTGATTTTTGTATGAAAAGTTTTTTTGCTTTAGAAAAATCTCCTTTGTCAAAATCAATACCTACTGTGTCGAAGATAGTTCCGTAAGCTGTTAAAACTATTTTCTTATTTGATTCTATTAATTCTCCTGCTTGATTTAGCAAAGCTACTACATTTCCAGGTAGTTCGCTCATATCAGTTAGTTTATACTGTGATTTAGGTAAGTACATATTAGTCTACTAATTTAAGTGTCTTTCCGCCAAATGTTCCGGTAGGAGCATTATTTGCAGTTCTTGTATTTTTCATAAATTGCCTTAACCATGAAGATACCGGTCCTTTGCCTGGAGCTGTAAAGTTGGTCTTAATTGTTCCTGTTCTTGAATTTCCACCTGCTATATCTACGTGAGTAGATGTACCCTTCATATAATTTGCTCCTGTACCTATACTCTGCACTCCTAATCTTCTAATAGCTTTAAAATACTCCATTGCTTTCGGTGTCACAGATTCTGCAACGTTTTGCTGTTGTTTTTGATAATATATAGCAAAATCTGCTGCGAATCCATTATCATGTCTATTACTTCCTAATGAATTCTTACTGTTCACACCGGGTCCTGTAAATAGTGAATTTGCACGTTGTGGTCTTGGTACATTACCAGCTGATGAGATACTTATTGTTACGTCACATTCTTCTGCAGCTTGTGCTAATATGTCCATCAATTGTTTTTGAACTGGAACAGGTCTTTTCTGCTTTGTAATATTACTTCGATAAGTAACTCTTTGATTTGCCGGTATGTAAATATCTGGAGCTGCTTCCCAAGGTGTTCCTTCTACAACTACATTTCCTGAACTTCCTCCTGAAGTTGAAGAACTTGAATTTGTATTTTGATATGGTGCTGCTTCTGAATTATGTTTTTCGTTAAAGAATGCTATTTCTTCTGGGGTTGGAGGTCGAGTTGAGTAGAATTGTGTCTTAACATCAGTTGTCCATTTACCTTCAGCAATATTATGTGACAACCCGGTTATAATAAATCCAAAATTTTCTGAGTACTGGAACGGTAGTATACCTTCTGTAACTAAAAATGCTTGTCCTATTTTTAATCCTCCTATTCCCATAGTTGTAAAAGAAAGTTCTACTGGAATTACTCCGGGAGCCGGTAAAGGACTGTCTTTTGACTTACTTCTTTTTTCAACAACCCACTTCTGGCACCATTCTTTATGGTATCCTTTTATATTTGCTACTGCTGATCGGTCGTAATCTCCATTGTCAAACCAGTTTTCCCCATTAATCTCTTGCCAGTACTCGTAGTAAGCAAGTGTCCACTTCTTTAATCTTGCATCTTCAGGTGTTTCTCTATTTTCCTTTACTTGTTTGTTATCCTCTGTATTTTTTTGAGTTTTGTGTATTATGTGCCTGTCCAATAAACCTCTATTCCATTCTAACAAAGGTGCTATATTATCTTTTGTGTGTCCTCCTGTACCTTGAGCTGCGATCGATATCATACTACCGATATTTGAACTGATCTTACTAGATATATTCAGCTTAGTAATTGTGGAACCTACTCCTGATAGGCTTATAGTTGGAAGTATGTTACGTAGAGGAGGTGTTACTTTTCGATCTACTATGTAGAACATATCATCCTGTTCATTGTATATAGTTTCTAAATCATTTATTCCTCCTAATGCCTCGTTTACTGCTTTTAAAAGTACATTTAGGAAAGAAACCATATCATTACCCTCGTTTTGATCTGAATCCTTATTACTGGAGATAATTTTATCTAATTCCTGTTGTAACATTTGACAAGAGACAAGTATATTCAGTACATCATCTGTACCTCCTCTCATTAGTCCTCGTTCTAGTGCTTCTGCTACATTTTTATGAAAGCCATTTTTCCATAGTAGTCCAGGAGCGTAAGAAGTAGTGTCAAATCCTAACATAGGATCTCTCCACGGTATTATTATTTTCTTAGAGTCATAAAGTTTTATATTATCCACAGACCTCGGAAGTACACATACCATAGGGTCAATAGAAAAGTGCATTTCGTTTGTAAGAAATTTGCATTCTTTTTGGTATTCTTTTTTGCTGTCATCTTCATCTTGATATCCGGTATAAAACTCTGTTAGTTTACGACCAGGTGTATTAGTCCCTTTTTCCGGTTCTGCTGTGGCATCTATTAAGCTGATATACTGGTTGTAGATGTCCAACATAACATACATGGGTATCCAGTATTCATTTAAATCATCGTTATCAAAAGTACCTGTGTCTTTTTCTTCTATAGACTCTAATCTGAATGCTACAAACCCATTTAATGTCTTTTTAAAATGCTCTGCTTGTTTTCTAGTAAAGCTATCTATAGTGTATATTGGTATTCGATCACTAGCTGGAATCTCTCCAGAACTCTGCTTAGTATTACTATCTTGATTTACTTTATCTGGATCTGTAGGTGTAGTAGAGTTAGGTGAACTGTTAGCGCTGTTTCCTGTACCCTGTTCTGTAGGGGTATTGCCTGTAGGGTAGTCTGTTAACTTGCCGCCGTAGACTTCATCTACTATACTTTGAACTCTCCAAATAGAATCTACCCTTCTCTGTACTCTCTTTATTTCGTCGGTTCCAGGTACTTTGTCTGCTTTGGCTGCATCTCTAAAACGTATTGCTGATCCAGATCTAACATCTAGAAACAGGTACTCTAAACATGCAATTACGGGATTAGTCTCACTTTTAAGAATACTTGCAATAGCTTTACCCTTCTTTTCTTTTACTAAGTACTTGATTTGGAAATCTAATTTATCTCTAGTTGATTTATCGTAATTAGCTGCTTTTTCTAGTCCTCTTCTCCTGGAAGCAGTCCACTGTATTAACCCATAACCCCCTTTTCCACCTATGTCACTAGAAGCTGAGTATCCTGCGGTAGAGCTTACTCTTTCTAATTTTTCTGGGTTAAATGAACTCTCTCTATCTACATTAGATAACACAGCATGTGCTCCTGCTTTAGTGTATCCTGCGGATTTAAGGCTTTTGCATATATTTATAGCGTTAGGTTTTTCACTAGACGGTAGTTGCTCTACTATCTTAGGTGTAGTATTTAAGTATTTAAGTCCCTTTTGTGTATACGTACTAGCCATAATTTTTTAATTACCCGGTAATTTACCATTTTCAACTATAAAGTCCATTATATCGTAGGTCTCCTTTCTAGAGCCTGGAGATGTTAATGTATTTAGGTCAAAATCTTGTGATCTAGATGCATCTCCTTTTACTGTTATGTTTACATTGTTCCCAATTCCTGTTTTTGTAAACTTAAGTCCGTACATACCGAATTTTTCTTCTAAGTAGGGTACGACTTTATTTTCACTATATTGAGACAGTGGCATTTCTTTAGTCCAGGTATAGGATGTATTTTTATATGTTAATGATCCTCCTCCTACTACTTTATCGTACTTTGCTTTAAAAGTCGTATCCTTTAGTAGAGCTCTTCCTGTAGAGGTTTTCACGTTCTGTAAGTCCTCGAATGCTGCTTCATCATCTCCTGTAAATATTTCAGTAAAGTCCTCTACTGCTTCTGCGGATGCACTTACAAGTAAATCGGTATTACCTGTTGCTAATGCTAATGCTGCTGCTGTTTGTACATCCCCTACAGATTGAGTAAAGTCTACAACGTTTTGTGTAATTTCCTGTACCGATGAATCGGGATCACCTACTAGGTGTTCAAGTTCTACAAAAAGTTTATGGTAAATAGATCTTCTTTCTTTTTTCCCTTTATCTTTTTTCCAACTTTCCAACTGATCGGGTGGATAAACGTTTGAAGTATCGAAAGTAACTGCTATTGATTCCAAAACTGTACCTGATGAAATAATTTTAATCATACAGTCGTATCCTCCGTCTTCTCTGAAGGTCCAGTTAAAGTTTGAAATATAACCTGCCATTGAGTCGTAATTGTAACTTGAATCAAAAGCAATTTCTTTTAAGTCATTTTGTATAGTCTTTTTTGGTACCTTATTTCTTAAAAACTTTCTATAGTACTGAATATCTTTTATAACTTCTCCGGATTTACTATCTAATTGAAGTGAGTGCCCCCATTCTAGTAGTATGGTAAAGCCGGGACGTAGGTATAGAGCTTGCATCATCTCTAAGTCCTCCAATGTCCATACGGTTACGTTTACTTCTGCTTCTCTTAAACTACCGTAAGTACCTTTAGATTTAACGGAGACAGAATTAATCCCCGGTGTTGGTCTATGTCCTAAGCTCTCATAGTTGTGGTAAGCACTGTCTTTAGTATCGCCACTAGAAGCGTAGCCGTCCATATCAATATTTATTGGACTATGTTTTGATTGATTAACTCCTCCTCCTATTGAAGTAGGTTCGTTAGCAGTACCTTGTTTAACGGTACCGCCCATTATTACATTATTATAAGCTAAGTTTTTGTTACCTACTACGTCACTTATTGTTTTATCTCCTGTTGCTAATGCTTCTGTCTCTTCTTTAGTTATTGTGTTAATACTAGATACTATCCTTGCCCATGCACCGTTACTATTATAGAATAGTAAATGGTTGTTATCTCTCTTTGTAGAAGCTATAAGGTTTTCACGTGCAATAAGTTGCTCGACTACACTTCCATCTATCCCACCTCCTATAACATCTTGAGGTTGGCCTTGAGGCTTATCTTTTCCTTTTTTAGACATTATCTATTTTTATTAACTTCTTCGTATAACTGTATTGCTGATGTTTTATCTGCCGGGATTCTTAATTGTACTCCTGGTGTTATGTTTAATGAACCTTTTTGGTAGTTGTTTGCAGATGATATAATCCACCATAGTTCCGAGTCTTTATAGAATTCTAAAGCTAATGTGTCGTACCTGTCTCCATACTGGGATAGAACATATACATCGTTTTCGTTCAAAGGTATTTCTGGATAGATAACGTTTCTTTTGTAAACTGTTCCATCTTTTGTATTAACTGTTGGTATTTTTTTAAATCTTCTACCCATATTTGTAATATACGAATTTTATTTTTATTTATAAACTAATACCGGGGATTCCTTGATTTGTAGTGCTGTCTGTGCTTGCTCCTCTTGAAGAATCCGGGTTTTCTAAAGGACCGGTAAGTCCGTTTTCCACTAATATAGTATCCTCAGCTGTTTGCTTTGCTTTTGCTGCTTCTTCTTTTTTAGCTGCTTCTTCTTTAGCTAACTTTTCTCTTTTTTCTGCAGCTGTTTCCGGTATTATAAATTTCCTATCTTCTAAAGGAATGTATACGTCTTTATTACCTTTAATAGGCCTGTGGTTTGTTATAAACGGTGTCACACCTACTTCAGGAAGGAAATCATGTATTACTTTAAATGATATACTTACATCTAAAACATGAGGTAGTATTTGATCTTTTCCTCCTTCTTTTTCTGGGTTTTGGAAAGATATTTCCCAAGGGTAATCTTTTTGCCAAGTATATTGAACTGATTCTATTATGCCTGGTTGTTCGTAAATATAATCTCCTACAGTTACTTTAGCTATAGTACCTCTCATAAATCTTCCACCTGTACCGTATGAAGGTGCAGTTACAGAAGCTAAAGTAGCTGCTTTTCTGTAAAGAGGTTTCATTTCCTCTCTTGATTGTGCTGCTATTTTAAATCCTATATTTATAGATCTTTCAAATCCATTGTATGTATAGAAACTGTCTGCTCTTCCTAAGTATTTGCTAGAATTCCATGAAGCATTAAAACTATCGTCAAATGTATCAAGAAAAGCTCTGAAGGCTATATAATATGTTTCCTCTGGTGTTATAACTTGGAATTCCAATTGAATTAAGTCCCTGTTTTCTTCTATTCCGTCTAAAGGTTTCTCACTTACATCTAGTGCATTAATTTTATCTACTGTATCTGGGTCAGAAACTGTGTAAGATGTTCTAAGTCTTGATGATTTACCTGGATTGCCTAGGCCTACTCTTCTTTCTTTATTAATACTTATATCATTGTAGTCAAAAGAGTATGTATTTCTTATTCCACCTCCAAAATCATCAGTTTCTCTAAAATCTTTTATTTTAGTTGAAGAACTAAGTTGATTATATGTAGCTGATTCTGTATCTAATCTATTCGGTATCGGTTGAGAAGTTCCTGCAATGGTATCATCATTAAGGTTCACCCTATTTCCTAAACCTGCTGATATACCGTCTCCATGTTTGAGTATGTTTATGTGATCTTTAGCCTGTTCTCCTGTATATGTACTACCTGAGGAAAATAGTTGTTTAGACATTTGCCTATCTACAAACTCATCCGGGGTTGGGGATTCAGTTAAGGGTATGTTAATTTTACTTCCGGTACTTCCAGGTTGTGCTGCTACTATATTACCTTGTGTGTTTAATTTAGTTTTCTTATCCCCTAATTCAAACTTAGTTATATCGGTATTTAATAGAGATGCTGTATCTCCTTGAACTCCAGTATTTGTTATACCGAATTGCTCCTTTGCGGCTGTTGTCTGTTTACTAAAAGTCTGGTTAAATAGTCCTTCTCCTTTAGGGTTACTAACTGGGGTTCCAGTACGGACAGCATTTGCATTGTTAGTTGTATCAGTTTCTGTATAGGTAGTATCCGGGCGGTAATTGCTTGAATTTACTTTCTCAGGTATATCCCCTATTACATCCTTATTGGACACACCTAAACTTTCTGGTGATGGTGTTGTATTTCTGAGGAGTTCTGATGGTTTAGCTATGCTTGCTCCGCTTTGAACATTATTAGCATTTTTAACAGTATCTTCTCCTGTAAAGGTCGCATACTGACTGTATTTACTATCAGTACGGCCTATTCCTTCTAGTTTTCCTTCTGTTCCTATATTTAAACTTCCTAAATCACCTGGTGTAGCAGTTGTGTTGTTAGTTGGAAGTGTTGAGCTAGAATTGACTTCCGACATAGGAACGCTCTCACCTTCAAGGGAGTATGTAGACCCGGCAACAGGAGTTTTAAATCCGGTAGATTCCTGTAAGTATGTATCTCTTTTAAATCCTCTAACAAAATGTGTACCAGTTCCATTGACAGGAATCTGTGCTAGGGTAGACCCTGCAACTAATGCTAAGTGTTCTACTGTTCCAGTTGCTCTTCTAAGAAAATTACCTACATCTGTACCGGTATTATATTTGCTGTTTCTTCTTAACTTATCCGTTATCTCTCCCTGCTTAAGTAATGCTTCTTTTGACAAGTGTTTCAGTCCCGGATTGTCTGTAAGCATTTTTCCCATACGGGCTAGATCGTCAATCCTTTTTGTAATTTGGTCGGATGAACTACCTATTGGCTTAGAAACATAAGGAGCCTCAGTACCAGTTTCCTTATAGGTTACTGAACGTAAAGTATCCATACGGCCTTCTTCAAAGTCTTTTTTAAGGTTCCTTATAATTGGCATGAGCTTATGCTGGAGGGTTATCTGAGTATTTGTCCGGGGTTACTCCATCTAGATCCAGTCCTGAAGGACTTTGATTAATCGCTGGTATGTTATTTAACGATGATTGGTAATGTAGAGTAGATTTTCCTTTTGCTCCATTTCTTTGAGGTGGTGTTGCTCCTTTTAAACCTAAGTTCGAATTAGGTAGTTGATTGTCTATTATTCCGTTAGCCATAATTATTAAATTTAGTTTATTTTATTATAAATAGAAGTTAAGAAAGTTTATAGTTACCTAGTACCTGTGTCTCTCCTACTTTATCGCCGTCTAGGTATACATTTCCTCCTGCTGACACTACCGATATAAGAGTATCTAGTTTAGATGATATTTCTGCCATTGAGTTGTCTTTGTCTTCTTCTTCATTTCCAAACAGTCCTCCAAGGGCTGCTAATGGAGAGGCTACTAAAGCAAAAGCAGATAAAGCGGCTAGAGCCGGTATTGCTGCGATTCCTGAAATGGCTACCATACCTAATCCTGCAGCTATAGACATCAATCCTGCTCCTACCATTAGTAACTGTGGTGCTATTGATGCTAATCCGGATAATTTACCTATAATAGATTCTATAGGTGAATTACCTAATATGTTAAATGCAAATGCTACTGGTAGTAATGAAGCTCCTAGTAAGGCTATTGCTCCTGCTCCTGCTGCTATAAAGGGAAATAAGAATCCTAAACCTGCTGCTGCTAATCCTAATAGTGTTAAAGCACCAGCAAATGCAAACATTTGACCTGGTTTAATACCGTCTAGTAAGCTAAATGCGTATGCTGCGGGTATCAAAGCTGCTCCTAAAATTCCCATTGCTAAAGCTCCTTGTATTACACTTCCTCCAATTTTTCCTAATACTGCTAAGGTCAGTCCTAGCATACTTAATGATCCTGCAAATGCAAGCATTTGTGCCGGATCTACATCTTTAACCATTCTTAATGCAAGTGCAAATGAACCTCCAAGAGCTAATCCTGCAACTCCTATTGCTATAGATCCTTTTATAACATCACCTATCTGTCTACCTATAGATGCCAATCCATCTCCTAGGCCTTTAAGAAATCCTCTGATGCCTGCTCCTGAATCTGCTTTTACGTTTTTTGTTTTCTTACCTAAATCTCCTACAGTATCGCCTGTTTTCTTTAAACTATCAGGCATTTTAGCTCCTAGTTTTTTTGCATTATCAGCAGATACTAATTTACCAGTTGCCTGATCTCTAAATCGATTTATATTTTTATCAAAAGCTACTTTTGTTTTGTCTCCCAACCCTTTACTAAATGAGTCTGTTATGCTTTTCCCTGCTTTTCCAAACAGACCTTTAACTCCTTCAAGTCCTTTCCCCAGTCCGCCTAGGGATGATCTCATTGCACTAAACCCTTTTATTCCTACACCGACAAAATTAGCTATTTTTTTAACTGCGAAAAAACCGGCAATTCCAGTAAGTACTGTTGTTAATGCAATGGATACTGCTTTGAACTTTAAAAGATACCCGACAGCGGCTGCTATGGGCCTAATTACTGATAATAATGCTTCTACTATAGGAACTACTGCTTCTAAGATTGGAGCAAATGCCTGTGCTAACTTATCCGTAGATTTCGTAATTCTGGACTGAATATCCATTTGTTTGGACTGTTCTAAGGTCATTCCTCTGGCGTTTGCAATTTCGTCGTCAGACATATTAGCCATTGCTTTTTTAGTCAATACCATCTTACCTAGTTCTTCCCTAGACAATCCCATAGCTTTAGCTAAAGACTGTTGCTGTATACGGTTCATTTTAGCAAATTCTGCTGCAGATGCTCCGTTTTTTTCTAATTCTTTTGCTACTCCTTCAAGATCATTATTTAATGCTAATTCTCTTGCTTTATTTAAGTTAATATTTTTACCTGTAAGTAGTTGTGCTTCTAGTTCACTTTCAATAGATGCTTCAAAGTCCAGTAAACCGTCAGCTATTTGATTTACTTTACTTAAATCTAAACCTAGCTTTCTAGCAGCTGATGCTGCTCTACCTAATGCTTCTACGTTACCGCCTGATGAAGCAACTATGTCATCAGAAGCACTCAATACATCGTCGTAGACTACTTTGTTTGATATTCCTGCATCTACGTTACGGTATATGGCATTTCCTATATCATCAGCAGACTTACCTGTCTGTTTCATTATCATTCCTAGCTTAACTCCTTGTTCAGCTGAAATGCCTAATAATTCTGTAGCATCTGCTATTTGACCTATCTGTTGTGGTGTAAATATAGCGGCTGCATTTAATCCTGTCTGTTTAGTAAAAGCTGCTGCTGTTTTTAACAAATCAGTCATAGAGGCTACTTCAGTGTTTACTCCACCGAGTGAGGCTGCTGATTGACCTGTTAACTGTATGAATTCTGTTTGTGCTTTATTAACATCAAAGAACGCGGTTACTATCTTACCTACTATAACTGTCGGATCCCTTAATGCAGGGCCGAAGCCATCTGCTAAAGTTGAAAAACCTTTTGCTGCTATTTTAAGCTTATTCATAAAGGAAACATTTTCCCCCATGTTTTTTGCCATATCACGCATTTCTTCGTTTGCGTCTTCCATAGCTTGGTGGAAAATACCAGATCTCATACCTAGTCTTTCCATTAATGCACCAGTACCTCCTACTAAGGCACCGGCTACACCCATATTTTCATTTATAGACCTTTCTAAATCAAGTCTTTGTTTTGTTCTAGCTAGAATACCTCCTAATCCTGCATCAAAATCTGCCTGGTATTTTAGTATCTCACTAAGTTTAACAGCTCGGGCTTTATCAGCATCAGATGATTTATTAGTTATCTTAAGCTGGTCAAGTTGAATTTGAGCAAGGTCGGAGTTTGCACCTAATTGCTGCCTAGTTTTTTCTAAGGTCGCTAATTTAGTATCGAGCTGACGTTTGGATAGGTCGGTGATACCTTCATTATCCATTTTTAACTCCTGAGTAATACTTACAACTTTATTTTGAAGAGATTTAGCTTTGGAAATTGCAGAAACATTATTATCTAAAGCTGCTGCATTTTTCTGAACTATTTCTAAAAGGTCTTTAAAAGGAGTGTTTAGTGATTCAGCTTCAGTATTTAACTGTGCTACACGGCTACGTACTCTTTCCATTTCAGCAGCAGTTCCTGCTACATTTCCTGTTAATGCCGTAAATGCGGCAGTTATAGCATCAATTTCTCTAGGTTTAGCACCTAAGTTTTCAAGTTGCCTCTTTAAGAGTATTAGTTCTTTATTTAAATTACCTTCTGCCATTTATATAGTAAGTTTATTATAAATAGTAAAGGCTCGCGTTATTTACGAGCCTTTGTACTGTAAGAAGGTTTCTTTACTTGTCCACCTTTCATTGTCTGGGATTTCTTATTAATTTTATCGTATTCGGCTTTTTCTTTTTCGAAATGGTCTTGTAATTTCTGAAAGGTGAAGTTTCTTAACCATATAGGCATATTATATACCGTATCGTAATCAAACCCTCCTTTGCCGTGGAATACTATTTCATGAATTTGCGTAAATACAGATAACCTATACGACGGCGTCAGGCCAAAGAAAATTAACCCCAATTGGGATATCTATCCCCCCTTCTGGACCGTCCTCTGGATAGAACTTCATGTCTACGTCTGGTTGAAAGTCTCTAAGGTAGTTTCTAAACGCTCTAGAGTCTCTTGCTAAGAATTGATTATCAACGAATGATCTAACGGTTTTTTTCTCTGCTTCACCGTTAACTGCCGTAATCATATGCTTTAGTCTAGTAGATAATTCAGCTGATGATTCTTTGTTAATTTTTTTAAGCCCTTTCACTTCTTGATCAATCGCTGATTCATCTCCGTGTGCAAGTAGTTTAAATGTAATAACGTGTCCTGTGGTAGGTAGGGTAAAGTTAAAGGCATTTTCAGTTGCTTTTACAATATCCGTATGTAGTTTCTTATTATCTAGTAAAGATAAATCAACTTTCTCTGTTAATCCGTTATAATTAAACTCATAATCTTTACCGTAGCCTAAAATACGTGCTGCTATTAGTAGAGCGTTTTTATCTCCCACCAGCAATTCGTTGTAGTTTATAGTCTTATCTACTATAAGAGCTTTAAGTAGTTTATCAATTACTATACCTTTTTCTATATAGTTCTGGTTGGTTAAAATATCCTCTTCTTTAGCAGTCATATACTTCATTTCAATTGTACCGCTAGATAGTTGGGATTCTTTTGGGTAAAGTTTACCCATAGAAGGTAGATCTACTATCTCCGTTGGGAATTTTTGTGTTTGTTCCATAAATTTTATTAATTAAAACTAGTTCTTAGTATAAATATACGAAGAATACTTTTCTAAAACAACAAAAGCCCGAAATTAATCGAGCTTTTATTTATATTAAGGCTTGTATTAGTAATTAAGTACGCAATAATCCATTGCTACAGTCATTGATAATTCAACTGCATCTGGTGCTGACCAGTCAAAGTCCCCTTGTGACATAGTTTTGATAAATGCACCTTTAATAATCCATTCTGATACTACGTCTCCTACTGGACCTAAAACATTAAGTGTTAAGTCTTTTTTGTAGAAATCTGAATACCCTGCACGACCTGTTACTGATTCGTAAGATAGTCTTGCCCATTCCATTACTGCTTGAGCTCCGGAAGGTGTAATTGGATCATATAATGTCATGTCCATATCATTCCACATTCTCTTCCCTCTAATCTTACGGTAAGAGTTGATGTGGTCTAGCACAACTTCCCCATCTTCAAACGAAGGAGCTGATACTGTTTTTATCATGAATGATGGAATGTTGTCCATGTACATGATGAATCTATTCTGTACCTTCGGTTCGAAGGCTCTAAACATAATTTCGTTTGGATCTAATACTGCCATTTTATTTATTGTTTATTATAAATATCTTAATTTAAATTTATCCTGCAAAAGTTGCTCCAGTTGGCTCAATTGTAAAGTCTAGTACTACGAATTCAGCAGTTTTGGCTGGTTGAATGAAGATTTGACCTATTAATTGATTTCTGTCTACTACGTCTGCAGTGTTGTTTGTGTCGTCCATTACTACTCTATAAGCATATAGACCCTGTCTTTGTACTACTGACTCTAAGTAAGGATTTACTTTAGCTAAGAATCTGTTTCTAGTTGTTAATGTATTTTGTTCGAATACTAAGTTTCTTGATTCGTCTCCAATAAACTTTTTCAACTCAATTAACAATCTTCTTACATTTACTCTGTCTAATGCTGATGCTTTAGTCTGTAGAGTCTTCTGACCGAATACTGATATTCCTTGTCCTGGGAAAGAAGCTATTGGATTTACTTTCTTAGAGTATAGTGTATCTCTCTGAGTTCTTGTTAGTCTCTTTTGAGCTTGTATTACTCCTGTAATTCCACCTCTTACTAATCCTGCTGGTGCAAACCAAGGTGCTGAACTGTTATCTGTGAAAGCATATACTCCTGGAATAACAACTGATGCTGGAATCCATTCGTTTCTGCCTGTTGCAGATTGAGTCTGTAACCATGGCCAGTAAGAAGCTGCGTAAGAACTGTTAAGTCCTGCTGCTTGTCCTGTTACTGTTGATTCACCTGTTACTGAGTAGTCTACTAAGTCTACTACTGCTATACAATCTCCTCTAGTCTCTGCTAAAGATATAAGACTGTCTATAGGTGTAGTGTGTCCGGTTAAGTTATAAGCTAACCCTGGTGCAGATATAATGTTAAATATGTAGTCGTCATTATTTCCTAATACTGATATAACGTCTGAATAGTTTGCTCCGGTAAGTCCTTGTGAATCTACTCCTGTTATTTCTCCGAAAAATTTAGCATGCCTGTCTCCAAAATGAGCTCCATTTGCTCCAAAGAATGATCCTGATTGTGCTATTGGAAGAGAATTAACATAACTTACTCCTTCTGAATCAGTATTAACTGTTGCTCCGTCGTTTGCTAAATAATCTAATGTCTGTGCTGGTACACTAGAAACTCTTATGTAGTTTGATTTATTAACATATTCTCCTTGTGTTTGAATATATTTCGAACCATCTCCGTCTGTTGCTAGCACTTTTTGTTGATTTCCTATTACGCTCTCTATATAATTTGCTGATTTAGGATCTAGAGATAAGTTGTTGAATGTTTCTAGTACAATTTTGTTTTTTAAGCTATCATCTCCTTGACGAACACTTAAAGTAAATGTACCTAAATCTTCATTTTTATTACTTACTTCCCATCTTAAGTTATCAGCACTACCCGATACTAGTGAACTATCTGAGTTTTGTGCTATTGAATTCGTACTAAGTGCATTATTGTATATTTCACCTTCTCCTAAGGTTGCTAATATAAATGAGTTTGTAGTAGTAGATGTTGTCTGTGTACCTCCTTCTAAGCTAAATAAAATAGAGTCAGGTTCTCCTCCTGCGACAGAACCGGTAACAAAATTAAAAGAGTTACCTGCTGTTCCTGCTGTAGATGCAACTACTTCAATTTCTGTTGCTGGTGAATGAGTTAGATCAACATCAAAAGGTAGATTACTAAGGCTGTTAATTACAGCTCCTAAATTATCAATACTTCCTTCTATATTGGTACCTACATCAAAAAAGTATAGGTTGGAATTTACATTGTTGTCAGGTAGAATAGCTCCGTTAGTAATTCCTGTAAAGTTATATACCGTATTACTTGAAGTATCTACAACATTGAATTCCTGTCCTGCAATTGCTAAGGAAACAAGTGCTCCAGAACCTGAAGCTGATGCTGTACCTGTTGCAGTAGTAGTATTACTTATCGTAGTAGATGAAGCAGAATCGAATGATCCTGTTACTACTCTAGAAACTAATACTGAGTTACCACCTTGTTGAAAATAATTTTTAACTGCGATAGAAGTTAAGAATTCATAAGAGTTAGATCCTGATGTTAAAGTAGTACCAAATTTCCTTACATAATCACCGTAAGAGGTAACTAATGTTGGAATTTCTTTTGGTCCTTTTACTGCTGGTCCGATAATTGCAGCGCCTGCTGCTACAGGGGCTGGTTGGATAAATGAAATATCATTTTCTCTTGTGAATACACCTGGAGAGATAATTGTTTCTGCCATGTTTAATGAAGTTTATTTAAATGTCTTTTATAAATATCAGCTTATTTTGTAAACCGTTCCTGTAGTGTACAGGTAGTTATTTGTATATAAATAGGAAGGGAAGGTACAAAACCTTCCCCTCTAACCAATATTACTAAATTAGTAGATTTACTTTACTTCAGTAACTACTTCTTCTTCTTTAACTTCTTCCGTTGGAATGAATTCCCCGTTCTGTAAATCGATAGATCCTTTACCGTATTTCTCTTCTAACTCCTTAACTACAGCAGCTTCTTGCTCTTGTGTTTCTGTTAAGTACTGCTCGATGTTAGTCTTACGAGTTTTTAAATCTATTTCTGCTAGGCCTACATTTCCTAATTCAGCTCTTACAGCTTGAACTCTTTTTTGGATTTCTTCAATCTTTCCTAACTCTTCTTTTGATAACTTTTGATTTGCCATTTTTTAACTTTAAATTAATCGATTAAATTATATATATAATATAATATAAGAACTAATATTTAATTCTACAACTTATTTACTATATTTTTTTATTCTTAGTCTTCTACTGTTAGTGTAACTGAAGTTGGTGTTTGAAATTCAGAAATTTGTGAGTCTATCCCTCCATGTATTAAATTGACTTGCGCTTCTCCCATTCCTGCTTTTACCCAGTTAATAATTGTTGCATGTGCTAGGTCGTCGAATGCAGTAAATGCGCTTCCAGATGTAAACTCTAAGTGTTGTGTTCCTATACTTGTTGCAGTGTAGGCATTATCGTTTGCGTCTAGTGCATCAGAAGTACCTTCTACTCTCCAATGTACATTATAGATAACGTTTGTTTGTCCTCCTTCTGAAGGGTGTACATCTACTGTTTTACAGTCCCAGTTATAAGTATTCATATTTTATTGTATTAAGTGTTGAACTTTAGTTTATTGTTCTTTATATAAATATAGTAAAAATAACTTTAACCTATGGAGTAAAGTTACCTAGCACTTTCTGATGGATTGTCCATGTAAACGGGCTAGTGCCTCCTAATCTCTTCATATAGTATAGATAGTGGCTACCATTTTCTATTGATGCAAAATTTCCTTCAACACCTGTTAATGAGTCAGTCTCTTTAAAATCAGCATTGGTTACGCCGTCTTCGTATAAAGTATCGTCAGTAGCACTGCAATTTATCATATATATTGTTTCTCCGGTCCATAATTCCATTATGCCGATAGAGCCGATTGTTATTGGACCATTAGGTCCGGTTGTTGTAATATCATTATATGATGGTGTACCTGCTGTTGATAGGCTCCATGCTGTTGATAGGTCCCACTTAACTATATTTACTTGATTAGGTGAGGAATCTACTGTTACTATAGTCAATTCTGTTCCATCAGGACTAAAGTGTAATCCTTTTGGATACCCTCCAAAAGGTACTAAGAAAGATAGGGAAGTTCCGGTAGTTGCCATTGTTGTTATGTTCCATGCTGTGCTTAACGTATACTGTACAATACTGCTATTGTATCGGATATACGCTTTAGTACCGTCGCTGGACATTTGAAAATGCGTAAAGCTGGTAGTAAGTGCTGAGCTTATTCCAACGTTGGCAATTGTAGACGATAGGTCGTGTGCCGTTGATATACTTAATTGTCTAATTTTCTTATTGGTATACTCAACCACATACAGTTTAGTACCAGTTGGATCAACATACGGTTGAATGTTTGCTGGAGTGTTAGATCCATTTATTAATGAGGTTATATCTTTAGATCCTCCAGTCGTAATGTCGGATATACTCCAGCTACTTGTACTGCTGTATGGAGTATCTATTACTTTACTTACATTTAATCTTACTACGTCTTTAATTTTGTTTATATTAGCTGCTATAACACCGTTAACTATTTCACCATACCCAGTATCTAATGTATATTCTAATCTAGGGTAGTAAGAAGAGTTATTGTAATAAAAGGAAGCAAAGTCGTTTGAAAGTCCTGTTGGATCGACGTCACTGAAGTCATAGGTATGGTCGCATATTGCTAAATTAAAGTTAGCATTACCTACTGCATCAGCTTTAGCATCCGAGTTTAACGAAATGGTTTTTAAAGTTCCTGATCCTCCTGTTGGCATTGTATATTCAGCAGAGTACGGGGTACTAAAGTCTACGTTATAGTCGGCTGTAGTTAAAGCAAAGAAGCTTGAATCCCATGTATTACTATTTTTAATTACTATAACGTCTTTGAATGATGTGTATCCGGTAGATTTATATAGTTTTAAATTTAACTGTGTTATTGTACCTGTTACCCCAGAGAAATTAAAAGATAACATATCTCTACTTATTTTCCACAAATTTCCTCTACCTCCTGTTTGTTTATAAGCTTCAGGTCCCATTACTGTTGGGTTAATAGATACTAGTCCAGAACCGGTACTTGCATCTCTAGTATCACTCCAGGTATACCCTGTTGTATCTAGTGAGTGTCCTACTGTTCCGTCTATTGACTGTTTACTTGTTGGTATTGTTGGCATAACTCTTTTGTTATTATATTAATTATCTTTCGTATTTAGGCATCCAGTACGTATCTGTTGTATGGTATTTATTACTAGGTACCAATATTCCATGATCGCTCATTTTAATACGTTCATATGTAAGTCCTCGTTTTTTTTGAGTTTTTTCGTCCGGTATACTATCTTGCATTGGATTCCACCATGTCATTCTTCCTTTTGGAGCTAGTATTTTAGTAATGTAGTCTTTAATCTTATCTAGATTATTGTCATTATATGTATCAATAAAAACTGCATGGTATTGTCTTAATTTTGATTCTTCAAACGTTTTTTGGAATTCTCCATACCAGTCTTTTCCTCCAATAATTTCTACCTTTTTATGGGCTGTCGATTTTTTTTGACTAAATAGTTTGTTTTGGGTATTTGCAAATGCTTGTGCTCTTATAACTATCTCTGGGTGTAATTCTACTATTGTGTGTATATCTGGAGAGTATTTCTGTATCAGGCCTGCTGCTATCCCCATACCGAATCCTATTTCTAATACGCTTTCTGCTTTACCATCGTTTGTTACCCATTCAGCTGATCTTTTCATTATCGGAGTTTCCCACTCCATCATTATGTTAAAGGTCTCTAAACCATCGGAAAATGATATTTTATTTTTGCTAAAATTTAATTCCTTTTCTTTGTAACCGGGCTTATATTCAAACTTGTGATCTGCTTTTTCTATCTTTTTTCCTTCTGGCATCTCCTTTATATATTTTATGTTAACTTTACTATGCTATTTCTACAAATGTGTTATCTGGGCAGAAGTATATTTCTGATGAAACTCCGGTAGAGTATCCTACTATTCTAGCTATATGTCCTGTAGTACTTGGAATAGCTGCAGTTGCATTTCCAGCTGTGGCAGTACTTACATATAACGGTAATCCTGCGTTTACAGATTCTGTAAAAGTTGCAGTAGATCTTGAAAAACCTCTTAATAGTATCCCATCAGAAGCTTTAGTTCCCAGTGCTACTCCTAAAAGAGCTTTACTTGTTGTACCTGTATCTGCTTTTGCTCTGTTCCAAGCGCCAGAAGTATTAAGATACACTAGATCTCCTGCAGTTATTGTACCGTGATTTCCAAAAGTAACTATTTCACCTCTGAATTGATTATTCGCTGTTGGTCTTGTATATGATAAAGTCTCTCCAACCGATACATCTCCGTAAGCTCTTACCATACCGGTTGAAAGGGACGTTACTGAGTCTCTTATATTTGCAGTACTTTCTGTTGAAACAACTAATGATGATTCTGGAATTGCATCTCCAATTAATGTCATTTCTACGGATACATTACTTCCGCCATTCAGTAGTATTTCTACAACTCCTGATGCTGTAATACGTATACCTTCTATAAATTTATAGGCAGAATTGGTAGAGCTTACATGTGCATCTAGAATGTTGATATGTGCTGCGCCTCCTGCATATCCCTCTGATGCTATGAAAGATAGCGATGTATGAGCATAACTCCTTATATGACATTCTATTGGACAAGAATTGTTGTCCTGTATTTGAAATAACTTATACCAGGCGTCAGTATTACTTGTTGCTGCTGTGGTGTAGTTTGTAGTACTTCCTTTTGGGAACGATGATGTTAATGTAGCTGCAAGTGCACTTGAGTTTGTTGAGTTCCATACTGTGGCTGTGTTTGCAGTAGAAAATCCTGATGGTGCAGAGGTTGATCCGTTACTGTTGCTGTATGGTGTTATCGTTCCATCAGAAATATGTGCTGTAGCTGTGATTTCTGAGAATTCACCGTTTCGTATATAAATGTCTGTTGCTGTAGTACTTACATCTACTTGTCCTATTTGAGTAACTACTTGACTAGTTCCGTTAACACCGTTTGTAAAATCGTAGTAAATTAAATCATAATTATTATCATTATTTAATTGCCCTACAAGTTTTCCATAAGCAGGTATTTGACCATCACCGTAGGAAGCAGATCTACCTGCAAGTTCTATAATAAACCTGGTGGATTGAGTTGCAGTAATTCTTGCTATTCTATGATAAATATTTGTTCCATTAGTTGTATTTTCTAATGCTCTCCATGTATAGAATTTAGCATTACCGTCACTACTGAATGAGTCACCTTTTATATCTCCGTCTACTTCTAATTTACTGCTAGGATTAGTCATCCCAATACCAACGTTAATTCCAGTAAAATAGGCGACAGTATTAGAAATATTCAGCCTAGGAACACCGCTTCTTGAGACTTGGAACGCCCCAGTAGTATTGATAGTTAGTAAGCTACTAGATCCTGTAAACTTAATGGAAGCTGGTTGTGATGCTATTGCTGCTTGATTACCAAAGTAAATTCCTGGGTTACCGTATTGTGATGTATATAGATTAATGTTAGATTCCCCACCGTAGCCGGTAACAGTTCTACTTTCTATTCTTAATTCATTTGCAACTGTACTTGAAGGTACTGGTAATATCGCTGTATGCAATAAAGTAGCCGGGCTAGTCACTCCAATCCCAACGTTGCCTGCAGTTATATAGTTACCTGTACCATCTGTGAATAAAGCTATTTTAGTAACTCCAGCGTCAAGCATTTCTAACCTTGCTCCGTCAGTAGCTTTTTCTCCTAATTTAATTATACTATTTGTATTTCCGTTTGCTTGTATAACTATACCAGATTCACCTGAGCTTACTGAATTTGATTTTACAGTTAAAGGTGATACAGGTGTTGCTCCAATACCAACCTGGCCTGTTATAAATACGTCTCCGGAGCTGTCTATTCTTAATCTTTCACTTGAGTTTGTATTAAATTGTATAGTATCCGCACCGCTAAAACCGAAGTAGGTATTGGAATCTCCGTTGTGTCTTATGTACCTATCTGTACCTATATCCCCGCCAACATCTAGAGTGAATATCGGTGTTGCCCCGTTTAGGCCGATACTCATTACTCCATCAACAGTAGCTAGGCCGGTAGCATTTACATTAAATATTGGTACTCCTGATATATCTGAGACTGTGAATAAATCTCCTGTTAGATTGTCTGTTATAGAGAATAACTGTCCTTGTGATCCTTGTATGTCTAATACTGTCGAACCTGATGCATATACTTCTAATTTACTGCTAGGACTAGTTGTCCCTATACCAACGCTACCACTCGGTGTTATAGTTAGTCTAGCATCACCTAGATTTGCACTAGTGCTTCCTCCAGGACTATTTAATATGTGTATATTACCTCTTGCATCTCCATGGGCTGCATCATCTCTTTCAAATACAATTGCTGAATGCCTGTAGTTTACATTGGCTGCTTCTGAATAACCAAAATGTAAACCGGCGTAAGAACCAGCTGATACTGTACCTCCAATACTTGCTACTGTATTGTTTGCCAATTTAACGTCAAATTTAGATTGTGGAGTAGTTGTCCCGATACCGACGTTACCTCCTACATCTACTACTAATTCCGATGTACTACTTTGATGACCCAACCAAACTTGCTTAGTATCATCAGCCGAAACAAGCATGTTGTTTCCATTGCTAGCCATTTGATAACCCCTAAAAGTTAAATATTGAGAAGCATTGCCTCTAGTTAACGTTAGTATTGTATTATTGTCAACCCCCAATACCTCTAGTTTACCATCAGGATTAATTGTCCCGATTCCAACGTTTCCAGATTGTTTTATTGTAAATTCTTGATTAGCAGCTACAGGATAAGCTGCTTCTGAAGTAACTGATCTTATGTAAAAATCTCCAGCTGCATGATTATTAGCGCTACCTACATACCATCCTTTAGAATTATATGAATCCCACATTTTTATAGCAGGACTAGTTGAGTAATTTTGACCGCTGCCCCTCAAACTTAATAAGTTACTTGTAGATGTAGTTCCAATCCCGATGTTTTTAGAAAAGTAGTTACCCACCCCAGTTTCACCCCATGACCACAAACCTGATGAATTCACTTCAACACCTCTCCAGTTTGTAGCTCCTCCCCCGTTCATGTATATTCTTTCGTTAGCTCCTTTTACATATAAACTTGAATTAATAGATAAATCGCCTACGAAAGAAACTGATTTATCAGAACCAGTTACTGTTGAGTAAGTACCTAATGTACCGCCATCTCTTACTTTAAAATTAACAACACCATTACTGGAGTCACTTTGATCGGCAATTCCAAGCTCTATAGCAAAACCTTCTCTACTATCAAAAGATATACCGCTTTCAGATATACCCATTACAAACCTTACTTCTTCGTTTGTACCAGTACCTGAACCATAAGTTTTTTGGTTCATTAATCTAAGAGCTGCAAAAGGCCCGTCAATTATATCTGCAATGTTAACTGTATTAGCGAATGTCCCTCCATTTGCTGCTGATACAAAGTCTGAAGGTAGTGTTTGTGAATTTATTGTCCCATCAGAAATAGCTGCATTTAATTCTGCTGTTGTAAACGAACCTAATGATGTTGCCCTATCTACAGATGTTATATGCCCCGTTAAATTACCTATTTCTGCTACTGTAGCTGCTTCACCTGTTATATCACTATCGGTATATGCTAATTGTTTTGGTGTTCCCCAATTGGTTGCTGTTTGGGCTGAATTGTAATGTAATATTCTTTTTGAATTCTTATCAAAACCTAATGCGTTTGCAGTACCACCTGATGAATCGGCATAGGAGTTTAAAACTAATAAATCTTGATAATCACTTCCAACCGTGCCGCCTTCTATACCTGATTTTTCTGCAAAAAATATACGAAGATCATCATTATAAGTTAAATCTTCTGGGGCAATATCTCTATCATCTGTAGCATTTAAATTAGTTGCATGAGATGCTAAACCTGTAGTGTTAGCAGCATTATTAGGAATATCACCAGAAACTAGTCCGTAATTTGTTACAATCAACGTTGTAGCAGTTAACGTATCAACTCCGCTTAAATTTCCTGATATAATAGCATTACCATTAATATTTAGACCATTAGATGCTAATGTTCCTGATGAGTATATTCCTTGATTAAATTCCCACCTGTCATTAGCATTTACCCAATTAATGGTATAGTCACTAGCTCCTTTCAAAGTTATCCCACCACCATCAGCAGTAGTATCAGAAGGTGTAGATACATTTCCGATAATTATATTTTTATCTTCTACTAATAGATTAGCTGTATCTAAAGTTGTTGTAGTTCCTTCTACAGTTAAATCACCGCCAACTACTACGTTTCCGTTACTGTCAAAAGTATCGGAGGTAATCCCCAAATGTCTTCTAGTTCCTGTTATTGTAGCCATATTATCTTAGTCTTTTTCTTGTTATCTTAAATTTTATATTCGAATGTTTGGCAGCATCATGCATCGATCCGTAATCCACTGTTAATGGTGTCTGACTTACTAAAAAAGGAGCTTTATTTGGATGCCCTGTTGCAATCAATTTTAGTCTTAACTGGGTCCCTGTTGATCCAAAGACATGTGATTCTACTGTATCTTTATTATAGGCTTCATAAGTAGTTCCGTTATCATTACTAACGAATATACTGAGGGTGCAATTAGTTGGTATACAGAAATAAGACGCACCGCCTACAAACACCATATCCACATTAGCAGAATTATCTAAAGTGTATGTTCCATATTCTATTTCCCAGTTCCCAATAAACTCTATTGGCTTTGTAGCTTCTGGCCATATTCTAAATGAATGTCCATCTGATCCATACCCCATTCTTACCCAGTATTTAGACCCGTTTGCTGATGACATTAATACTGCGTTAACTGCATAGTCAGATTGAAAGCTCCTTCCCCTTGCTGAACCTCCATATACACTAGCTTGATCCTCTACGTAGTTTGACGTTTCTTTTCTAGCGTATATCTTGAAGTTATCTGTATCCACAAATCCTCCATCTACTTTTGCATATCCTCTATCGGCATAATACCCACAGAAACTTCCTGCATAGTCGGGCATCTTATCCATAGGTGTTCCGGTTGATTTTTGAAACTTATTACCCAATCTCATGTTACCTGGGTGATTTACGCCATTTGTATAATTTCTATTACTAGTTCTTTTAGTGACGTTGGGTACTCCTCCAGTTAAACATGGAGTAAAGTTAACTTCCATAATATAATCGTATCCGCCCATTATAATTACGTTTGGTGCACTAACAGGATCAGGTATATAAAGTCCCTGTTCTCTACTATATCCACTCATAGTGAAAACAGAATTTGTACCTGCTATTGTATCTTCTAGATCACACCAAACTGCTTCAGGTGATGCTGTTGAAGCATCTAGTATAACAGTAAAAGCTCCATTACCGTCATGATTAAAGTAGAACATTCTATCGTTTACTTCGTCGTATGCTAAAAAAGCTCTGTACCCATTTCTATCTTCATCTGCTGTTCCCGATTTCTTATCTGTTACTCCACTAATAAATTCTTGAGCACCAGTTGCTAAATTTCTTCTTCCGTATTTTTTATAGTGAGTGTTTGAATCATGGGATGATGCGTAAATCCATTCACCTGCTGCACAAAGTGCTCCATAGTACGATGATCCATATCTTCTAATATAACCGTTTGCTCTTGAATTGGTTCCTGAATCATCTATAAAGTCTGTTGGGTTTGTATGTGCTGGTCTATCTTCTCTTATTACTGCTCCTCCGTTTGTTGTTCCATCAACAGCTCCTCTGTAGTCTATTATAGAATAACCATAAACGTTGTATGTACCTATAACAGCTTTGTTTACCCCTTTTGCCATTGCACAGGATTGCAAGTGGTTATAAGTTGAACTTGTATCTCTATATAATGCTTGGTTATCGTGATATAACTTAGTCATTGAACCATCGTTGTTTAGCCTTCTTACGGCACACCCATCTCCCCAACCTACAGTTATTAGTATATCTCCGTCTATATCATAACCGTTGTGAAAGCCTATTACTCTATCCCCTCCATCATATTCCCCACCTGAAGATGAAATTAGGCAGTTACCAGTTCCTCCTTTTTGTACCGGACCTATTACTGTTCCCTCACTTTCGTACATTCCTGCTCCAGTGATAGAAATAATATTACTTCTTGTAACTACTTGTTGTGAAAACTTACCCATTTATTTCTAAGATTTTTGTATTTGCTTCTTCTAACTGCAATATTAATAAATTCATTAATGACCGGTCTGGGTTACCTATTGTTGTTTGGCATTCTATATCCTCTATTCTTTGATCTCTTTTATCTTCCCAGTACTTTAAATTCTCTTCCATATTACGCTACTGTTGTTTCTACCCAAAATTGGTGAAAATTATTATTATTATTCCCACTTATAGTGTACATGTAGCTATTATTTACTCCTGAATATATCAGTGTAGCTGAGCTTCTAAGTAAACTAGCTTGTGTTGCATGTTCATGTTTATAAATATTATAAGCTGTTATAAATCTTGCTTTACTGGCTGGTGCATCGTATTGAATATAATAAGCAGTATTTAAATTTACTACACTCATATTTACAGGTTCTACTGTACCTACTGTAAATGATCTGGTCCCAGTTAAAGGACTTGAATAGACTCCATTTTTAACGGCATAGACCCTATATGCTTGTGTCCCTCCTGCGTTAAAGGAATCATCTATAATACTCATGGTCCCACTAAAGTCCGCCGGAGGTATAATAGAAATTAATCCGTAATCTCCTCCTGCTACCGAACTAAATACTAAGTAATTATCTATATTAGCTGTAGTAGAGGCTGTAAAAGTTACATTAACTGTATCGCTTACAATTGATGTTACTAAGTTAGTTGGTGCGTTAGGAGCAGTATTAGGACGTACGTACCTGCCATCCCCAAAAGTTTTAGTAACTAGTGTTTGCCATGGTCCCCAACTCGAATCTTTGTACCTATATGCTAACCCCTCTGCATTATTAACACTGCTGTTAGAAGCCATTTGCCAACCGTAATTACCGCTGCTCTCTAAAAGTGCTAGTCCTGTAGTATGGGAAGTGCCGAAAGGCCCGTTTAAAGTTCCTTGAAACCTATAAAGACCTCTAGTTGTAATGGTATCATAATCGGCTGTTGTTACTGCAAAATTAGCAAAAGCATTTGAATTAATATAAGTAGTATTAGCTGTTAATCCTGTACCTCCTCTTGCTACAGCTAACGTACCTGATGTTATATCACTTGCAGCATGAGTATGACTACTTGGTGTAAACGTGCTAGGTTTGTTTTGTATAAAAGCATCACCTGATGTTGCATTCCAATCTGCTTGCACGTTTGCATAATGTGTTCCTTCTTGCCCATCTAACTTGTCTGCATCTAATCCTGAACCAGATCCATCTGAAGTAGAAGTCCATACTTCTCTCCAACCTGGTGCATAACCACTACCTTGGTCATTATATATAAATACTTTTCCAGCAGAACCACCTGAATTTGGTGCGATTGCCAATGTTGTTATATTCCCTCTTTCTGAATCACTTGAGTTATCAGTCCAAGTTATCCAAGATGAACCAGCAGTTTCAGTAAATCTACCAGCATCAGTTAAATTGTAATTACCAGCATAACTCCATGATGTTTTAAATACAGAACTATATGAATCAAAACCACCATCAGATTCAATCTCTGATATAACCTGTGCTGTTGTAATACTAGGATTTGTTCCATTTGTAAATGCTTGGGTTCCTAAAGATCGTATATGATTAAGATCTGTTTTATCTGCTAAAAGATTTGTAACTTCTGTTTCAGTAAAGTACCTACTATCTAAATCTGTAGAAGATGCTGTTAAAAAACTGCTTAAGTCTTGATCACCAGTTAAAGCAACTCCATTAGCAGTTACTGTTCCTGCAAAAGTTGCGTTTCCACTACTTCCATCAATAGTTAATCTTGCGGTTTCATTTGTTCCTAAAACTAAATCTCTAAGAGAGCTATCATGATAAATATACATAGCCGATGCGTCTAAAGCAATAGCACCTGTATAACCAGAGCCTTTTACTCGCAATTGGCCTGGTGCACCAACACCCATAGTAATATTTGAAGAATTTCCTAAATCTACATTACCTGCAAAAGTTGCGTTTCCACCAGCATTTAAAGTTAAAGCATTACCACTCGTACCTCCATTAAATAAAAAATCTTTACCAGCTGTAATGTTAAAGCCTAAATTTCCAGTTGCAGTTTGTCCAATACCTACATCGTTATGTACACCTCCTTGATCTTGAAATTTTATTCTGTAAAAAGCATCAGTGTCCATGTCACCGTAAGTACTCTTACTAAATAAAAGCGGAGCAGCTCCTGTTGACCCAACAGTTATATTACCTGTAAAAGTTGCGTTTTGTGATGTGTTGAAATTAACTGCTCTAGTACCGCCAGACCATATATTTGTGTCTTGGCTATTATATATATTAAATGATTGTGCTGCTCCTCCGGTTTGTGTTCTAGTAGAGCTGTTCCTCCATATTTCTGCTCCACCTACATCATTCATAATCCTTATAGAAGTGTAAGCAGAAGAACCAGCATTACTATTTTTATGATCAATTTTTCCTAGACCATTAGCGTTAGTATCAAAAGTTGCAGCTCCATTTATATCTAGGCTAGTTCCTTCTAATTCTGTACCTGATATCTTACCTGTAGATGTTATAGCGCCACTAAAAGTTCCTCCATTTGCAGCCGAAACAAAATCACTCTGATTTACTACTGTATCAGCAGCAGCACCTAACTCTGATAGAGTTGGTAAATGACCTTCGTGATATAGTCTATACCAAGAACCCCATGTACCGCCGGAAGAGTTTCTAAACTTTATACCACCATCAGCGATTGTACCTGTTTCAAATGCTATTTGAGCATCATGTTGATTAGAACTAGTATTAGGTATTTGAAGTAAGTTGTGGTGTCCTGTAAATGCTCTGTGATCAGTGCCTGTAAAACCTGTAACTCTTTTAATGATAAACCCAGACAAAGTATCTACATCTGATGCAAACCCTGTACTAAATGTACCACCATCATTTATAAATACTTTAGCGTCTAACCTAGCATTATCCAGCGTTCCGGATGTAATTTCAGAAGCAGCATGATTATGACTAATTGGTGCAAACGTTGTTGATAATGTGGATATATCTACACCATCAACTGTACCTGCAATAACTAAATTTCCTGATATATCAGCATTACCGTTTATATCTAAAGATGTTCCTTCTAATTCTGTACCTGATATTTTTCCTGTCGCAGATATCGTTCCGAGAGAGCTTACATTGTCTGTAAAAGTTGCGTTTCCATTGTCAGCTATACTTAAGCCGCTAGATGCATCATCTGCAAAAAGACCTGTGCCGTTGGCGTCTCTTGCTATAAACTTTCTAGAAGAGATATAAAATGAATTATCGGAAGTTGTAACGTTTCCTGCAAAAGTTGCAGATGTAGCGTTTATTACTCTAGCTGCTGATATAACTTCAGTGCCATTCATTTTAATAACACCACCACTATTTACATCTATGTTACCATGGGCCTGTATACGTCCAAATGCACCTTCGATTACTTCATTTGCTCCGCCACCTGTTTGTGTTGTTGAGCCATCTAACAAAGTTACTGTTCCTTTAAACTCTTCTACTTTTCTTATATTAACATTCCTACCAGTTGAGTATGTTATTTTTTCCGCATATATATGACCACTTGTATCACTAGTAAATCTAATATCATTACTATGAGTGTGCCATGTATAGTGATTATTTCTGTGTATTACTGGTTTTGCACTACCTTGAGAATTGTAGAAAATATCTAATACTATAGGTTGGTTATAAGCATTTTCAGAACTATCAATATAAACCCTGCAAGAAGTCTGGTTTGCTAAGGTTAGTATTCTCATCTTAGTGTTTTGAGCAGGAAGAGCGTATACTCTTTGTGATCCAAGTACTATTTTTTTACCAGTACCACCAGAAAAATTTAAATCACCTAATAGGGATAAATTACCTGCAAAAGTTGAGATGCCGGTTGAAATAGTAGTAGTAGCAGAAGTCCCACCTGAAGCGTCTGATTTATATAAGTAGAAACTTGAATCACTTGTGTTATAGGATGATACTAATCTAGCATATCTAAAATCATTCCAAGAAGTATCGAAATATACATTATGTACGAAGTTACCTCCTTTTATAGATAAAGCAGCGTTTCCTCCAGTACCTAGTGGTATAAGCTTATTTACAGATGTTGCTCCATTTTCTAGTCTTAAATTTCCACCTTGTATATGTAGTTTATCTGCTGGGTTTATTGCTCCAATCCCTACATTACCGCTTGTTTTGACAGTTAATCTAGTTTGTGCATCTGCTCCATTTTCAAATAATTCAAAGTTACCTGCGGCATTCTGTCCAATTGACCAGTCTATAGTTCCTGCTGTTGCAAAACTTATACCAGAGTAATCACTCGAACCTGCTCTATCAATAATAACAGTATTTGCATTTCCTGTGCCTGTTCCGGTATTGACATGTAGTATACTGTCTGGGTTATCTTCGTTTATCCCTACTCTTCCATCTCCTCTAACTTTAAAAAAAGGTGTATTTAGAGTTGATGCACCACTATGCTGACTTATTTGAAAGAAAGTTGTAGTATCTGTATTGTTATTATTTGAATCTAAATCTATATAAACATTGTGATAAGAATTAACCCTAATGTCATCACTGCTGTTTGCGTTTTGATCAACACTTCCTATTCCATGGTATGTACTACCATTACCGTACATTGTTAAAAATCTACCGCTATCTATATTAATATCTCCTGTTTCTATATTAAGAGAACCTGTAAAGTCGTGATTATCATCAGAACTATCCCCAAACTTAGTTGAACCTGATTCATACATTATTGATGCAGAAACGAAATCGGTATGAAATTCTTGAGCAGTTACTTTCCCGGCTACTACAACATCTTCTGTAAATGTTACATTACCTGCATTATCAATAGTAATACCTTTATTATCGTCTGTGTGTATTATAAGGTTATCTGCTGCTGTATTATGTTTAATCTTATAATCTCCACTATTCCCTAAGCTAAGTTGACCAGCATCGTATATTCTGAAGTTACTTGATGTGTATACGAGAGAGCCTCCTCCTAATTCTAAGTAATTTTCAGCTTGAATTTGAATGTAACCGGAGCCAGCACCGTGAGTTTGGTTTATTTGGAAATTTCCATTTGTGTCAATATACAAGTTACCGGAATAAGCCGATCTATCATCGTACCCAAATATCTTTAATCCAGCACTGTCTGAGTCTTGATATATATCTACATAGTTACGAGCATCTATTCCACTTTTTGCTTCAAGGCCTCCTATTACGACTACATCACCTCCTGCTTCTGCAGTAAATGCTTCTACGACTCCAAAAGAACCACTTATAGCCGTATCTCCAGATATATTTGCACTACCGTCTATATTAACGTTACCAGTTGTTTGTAAAACACCACCAGTTGCAGCAGTTGTACCGCCAATATGTATTGCAGGTATAAAAGAATCAGTAAGGGCTGATAATTCTGTTGTTTTTGTTCCGTCTTTATATAAGTAAATATCTCCCCTATTAGCGTAACTTCTTAATTGACCTGCTGTTAGATTACTATCACTTTCTTTCCATGTTAAAACATTTCCAGCTGTATCTGGGTCTAGGGTTACATACCCACTATCTATAGTTAAGTTACCTGCTATATCAGCATTACCGTTTATATCTAAACTTGTACCTTCTAATTCTGTACCTTGTATTTTGCCAGTAGAAGTTATAGCGCCAGAGCCGATGGTTCCTACAGTTATATTATTAGTAGTTGTTGCTCCTCTATCTGTTACTGAGTCTAGTGTGTCTGTTTCTGTAGCTGCAACATTTGTTAAGTTGCTACCATCACCGTATAAGTTATCTGCATATAAATTTTCCCAATACCTATTAGTAGCTCCTAAATTACGGCTACTATCTGCATCCGGTATTAAATCACCTTGGATTTGAATGTTTGATGCTTTTAGAAACAGAGAACTTGTATTTGTTTCTATGAGAGAGTATCCAGCTACTTGCTGTAGGGTGATTCCATTACCAAAAGTTGCGGTTCCAGAAGTCTGTGTTATGTTTCCATCTAAGGTAGTCGTACCATCTGCATTTACATCAAAAATAGAGACTCCTGATATATCAGATACGGCAAAGAGAGTGCCTGTTAGATCATCTGTTATTGAGAAAAGTTGTCCTTGAGATCCCTGTATATCTAGTACAGTAGACCCTGATCCATGTACGATCAGGCCTTTTTTTACTTTAAATTCGTTTGCCATAATTTTTTATCCTTTTTTCATTGTCCAAAAGGTACGATTATAAATATGCTCTAGAATTGTATTATTATTTACTTACTATATTCCAAATCTATTTTTATATGCTCTGTAGTTTTGTTTTACCTGGTCGGCTGTTAGTACTTGGTTATGTATTTTTAATATAGGAATTTCTCCATCAAAGAAAAATGTGTTGTTACCTCTTTGACCTATTTTCCAGATACTACTCCAATCTAGTGCAGTAAAGTTAGCAGAAGCTGCGCTCTCTTGACTACCGTTGTAATATGCTTTACCTCCTTCTGATTGTTTAAAGGTAAAGACAGTGTAATGGTAGTCTGTTGAAGAGAGTGATGTAGTTGTAGTAAAATCCTGCACTGAACTATCTGCTGCTACTACCATTCTCATATATAACCTACCATTGCTATTAAATCGTACAAAATGATCTATTCCGCCGCTATTTGGTGTTATAACCATCGGTGATGATGATGCATTACCAGGTTTAATAATCATTTCTATACTAAATCCTGCAGAGCTTGATACATTAGGGTCTGAGATTTGTATAGTATCATCGGTGCCATCAAATTCGGGTTGTCCTGTTGAACTAAAAGAAACATTTGATACATCTATATTTGTTGTCTTTTTTAAATCTATAAGAGATTGTGTAGATGAACGGGTACCGTTTACAAAAGGTGTATGGTGACTCTTATTATGTTCAAACTGCATTTTTCTATAGTATATTTTCTTACTAGTGAAATGAGGTTTTATAAAATTTAAAAAATCATAAGAATAAGCTCCTGTTAGGCTAGGTTTCATAGTAACGGTAAGTGCAAATTTAACCCATTCATTAGCCGGTAATGATGAAGGTCTAATTTGAGATGAACTTACTCTTGATTGGTCATTACTAGTTGAAAACTCATTTGAATATTCATTTGTATCAAAATAATATTTATTACCGTTCTGTGTAATAGTTTCTGTTGATTTTAGCTCAAACGACCATGTGTATGTTTCATTAGAAGAGACAGTTATGTTTGGTATTTTTATGTAATTGTACCCGGTAGTTCCACTATTAGTTTGTAAATAAGTACCTCCTGAGTCCGATCCTAAGGTTATGCCGCTAGATCCAAATGCAGTACTGGCCAAACTATTAACTGTAGGTTCACCTGGGTAAAACCTAGTAGCAGTACTATTATCCGCCACACCGTATCCGGTATCATATCCAAATACTAAATTATCTTTTATTAAATGAGGTCCTGTATACATTATATATCAAATCTATTTTTATATGCGTTGTAATTTTGTTTTATTTCGTCAACTGATAGTTCTCTATTATGCATTTTAAAAACTGGTATTGCACATGATAAGTAGTAGTTGGGGTATGTACGACCTATATGTAGGTAAGCAGTTTTAGTTGAGTCTATTCTATTCCATTTAAAGTTAGGGGTATATGATTTGGATAATACTCCATTAACATATACTTTAACATTGTTATCTCCTACAACTGTCACTACATGTTGATAGGTGTTAGCTACGAAGGGAACTGATCCTGAAAAGGTTGTGCCCTGCTCTCCAGCGGTTGCGTCTTCAACTCTAAAGTAAACAGCATTCCCTATATTATAATGCCACCAAAACCCATCTTTATCGGTTGCTGCCGCATGGTCTGTTAATACAGCCCAAGGACCTGCAGAACTTATAGATGTTGCATTAACTATACCTTCAATAGTTATGTTACTGGTGTTTCTTACTATATCGTCTACATCTACTACTACCTGGTCATTACTGCCATCAAAGGTAAGCTGTCCTGTTGAATCAAAACTTACATTTGATACACCTATATCAGTTGTTTTTGTTAAGTCTATTAGAGACGCTGTATCTGATCTTGTTCCATTTACAAATGGTGTTTCATGAGACTTTAGTTCTATTTGAACATCTGAAACTTCTACGTAAGAGCTAGTGCCAGGGACTCCGTTGTTGTACCATACTGTAAAACCTATATGCCCTGATGGAGAGTTAGCTGTTCCTGAATTACCTAATGTTCCGCTCCAAGTAATATGTTCTTTAGTTGTAGTAGATTTATATACTCTCTCACTAGCAGCCGAATAACCCATGTACCCACCAGCGCCACTAGTATTTGTATGTGTATTCCCTTGACCCATCATTACCCAAGCAAATGTTCCTGGGCTTGAGCTTGGCGCCTCTACTGTAGCTGATATAGTAACTGATTGCCCTGTGTATGCACGTAAATCCCAAGTAAACGACCTCCAGCCACTTCCTGGATTAGCAGAAAAGTTGCTTACATTAAATCTAAACTTTTTTAAAGAAGAATCAAGAACGCTATATGTTCCTGTCCACCCTCCTTGAGATGGTGTATCAGTAGTATAGTTAACAGTTGATTCACCAGGGTAAAATCTAGTAGAAGAAGTATTGTCAGCCACACCGTACCCGGTATCGTATCCAAATACTAAGTTATCTTTTTCTGTATTAGGTCCTCCTATGGTTGCCATACTATTCTTCTATTTGTTCAGTCCACTGTTCGGTTGAAAGTAATTCTAATATTTCTGAATGAGTATATTCCGTGTGTTCTTCATTATATATTGAAGGTCTACCGTACGTACCTGCTTCTACCGTATTAGTAACTTCTTCTCCTGTTTCAATATCTTCAAAAGTTTCTGTATAAGTTTCTTCTATAATGTTTACTTCGTACTTAACAAAAGTTAAAGTCTCATCTATAGACTTTCTTAATGAATCAGCATTTGATTCATGAACTTGATTGAAATCAATATCGTCTATTTTTTCTACTGGTATTACTAACCATCTTCTATTTTCGAATCTATTCATAATTTATATATTAAATCTATTTTTATATGCGTTGAAATTTTGTTGTGCTTCTTCTGCGGTTAAAGTTTTTGAGTATATTTTTGCTACTGGTATATCTCCTGTAAGCCATCTTGTGAGGGTAGTAGAACCGCCTATTTCAAAATTATCGTTAACTGGTGCTGTAGTAGATAATGTACCTGTAGCGTCTTGTACTCCATTTAGGTAAATTTTAGCAGCTCCTGCAGAATCTCTTGTAAACACTGCGTGATACCAAGTCCCAGTTGCAATTGTTGTTGCCCCGTTAATTGATGTTCCATTAATAAAATTTCTTAACTTGTTGTTTGTGTATAAATCAAATATAACCCTTCCTGTACCTGGGTACTGACTTCCTAGCCAATGTTCTGTCCCTGATGTGTTTACGTCTGCTTTAAATATAAATTCAGCACTGTAGTTTGATGTGCTTATAAGTCTGTTTACCTCTATAATATCATCAGTACCATCAAAAGTAGGTTGACCTGTTGAATCAAAAGAAACATTTGATACACCTATGTCTGTTGTTCTTTTTAAATCTATAAGAGATTGTGTGGATGTTCTTGTTCCGTCTGTATATGGAGAAGGTGTTGATACTTCTACTTGAGCATTAAATAAAACTATAGAGGAATTAATAGGTAAGGTTATATCCAAAAATCTAAATGTAGAAGTATATGATGATCTTGTTCCTGACATAAAAAGTCTATTCGAAGCTCCGTAATTTGCATGAGAAAATGTTGTGTTATTTTGGTCGCACCAGTCTAGTATCACCGCTGTTCCATCTCCAGGATTAAAATTTTCATAACTTACACTACACCCGTAAGTTGTGCCGTCTACTAGGTCGTTCACATCAGTATACAGCCTTATCGTAGAACCTCCTGTACCGTCGTTTACAAACCTATACTTTCCGCCTCCTAAATCTGTTTTAGTGGTATTGTTGTAAATATCTGTACGTACATCTAGAGATGATGCTCCACTCTTTGTAAGTAGGTTTGATGTAGGTTTTCCAGCGTAGAATCTAGTAACAGTCTTATTATCAGCCACACCGTATCCGGTATCGTATCCAAATACTAAGTCATCTTTTACTATATTAGGTCCTCTTGCTATTCCCATAATTGTATTTTATTAAATATATGAACTTATTGTCTAATTACAAACTTATTCTTCTACTACTTGGTAGACTCTGTTTGTAGGATCGGCAGCTATAAGTTCATCTCTTTTTGTATTTGCTTCTTCTTCTGTTTCAAATGATTCTACAGTATCTCCGGAGTTTAATTTATACACCCATATTTGTCTTTTAGCCCAGGATGGATCTTCCGAAAATGTATCTGTAGGGATTAATTGTTTTTGAATTTTAAATGCCATATCTTTTTATTTATATTGTCCTAACTAGACTTTTTATTATCCAGTTATCTGATGTTGTTGTTGCTCTTAGTCTCATATCTGTTCCTGATATATCAACTGTAAGGGTTACATCTGATGTATCTCCTAAATCGTTTGTAGATGTTTCTGTAAATTCTACATTAGTTCCATCATGTATTGCAAAGACTGTACCCGCTCTAAGGTTTGTTCCATTTTTAATTACAAAGTCAAAGAACGCTGCATCGTAATTAGCTTTTACTACTGTTGCTATAGTTTCTGTCCCTGTGTCTACGTCAAGATTTTCTTGGTTAGATATATTTACACCTTTGACCTGTAAGTCACCTTCTACCTCTAATTTAGCACTAGGACTAATTGTTCCAATACCAACGTTACCTGCTGAGGTAATACGCATTTTTTCTGAGCCATTTATCTTGTAATTAATGACTCCAGATGCGTGGACGTTATCTGTTGTAAGTATTTTATTAGCAACATCGTATTGTATGTGAGATGACACGCCAGACTGTCTAAAAAACTCTAATCTTGGAAACGGAGAGGTTCCTCCCCCGTTTGATATCCTTAAGGTTGGAGCAGTAGTGCTTTCTATGTCTAGTAACGCATCAGGACTATTTGTTCCAATTCCAACCTTGCCATCAAAAATTGAATTTCCATTTTCATCCCATCTTTGTATTCTATTAGCACCATTATATAATGATAAGTCTTCACCATTAACCCCATGACTTCTAAATCCTGAGACAGTTCCTGTTCCTTTTGTATTCGTAAATTTAAGAGCGTAAGTAGTTTCAAAATCACCCTCTATATCCAACTTAGCATCAGGACTTGATGTTCCTATTCCAACGTTACCCGCTGAGGTGATACGCATTTTTTCATCGTTGCTTACTTTAAAAAGCATAGTTCCGCTAGACAAATCAACTATCTGAAGAGCTGAGCTTGTTTGGTTTATTTCACTTGCGTTTGACCCAGATGATTGTAATCTTAATGTTGCTGTTCCTGATTTTTCAATTTCTAAACCAGAGCCGCTTGTAAACGCTGGACTAG
>Ga0208814_1000109_pt1 | contig 61392 bp, 45 predicted proteins | sample MalvirAntarct_55_FD_184253 | JGI IMG/M metagenome (GOLD analysis project Ga0208814, IMG submission 184253) | Marine viral communities from the Global Malaspina Expedition - Malaspina viral metaG Antarct_55 (SPAdes) (version 2) | ecosystem: Environmental > Aquatic > Marine > Oceanic | place... | reverse complement strand
AAGGGGGTTTAGCATAATGCCCCTCGTCAACAGGGGTGTAGTTCCAATTGGTAGAACAGCGGTCTCCAAAACCGATGGTTGCGGGTTCGAGTCCTGCCACCCCTGCCAAATTTAGAAGGCCTAGCAGTAATGCTAGGCCTTTGTCTTTTCTAGATTTTATCAAATTTTTAGTCACCTTTACAGTATCAATTCCTTAGTCCGTAAAACTTCAATTTCGTAAATGGTGACCAAATGGTGACCAAAAGGTGACCATGACCTTTTTGCCATGGAATCTATTAGTAGACTCTGATTTTTCAAATAGAATGGAAATTTTGAAGTTTTGCTATGAGATTAATTAGGCTAAAAAGTACTATAAAGTGGATTGATATGGCTTGTTACTACCCTACTAATAACGATGCATTAACTTCATATCATTTTGGATCATAATCAATTTATAAGTAACTTTAAGGTAATTTAAGACAAATTGCCGAATTTGTTACATGATACAAAGATGAACAATCTTTTTGTTTTATCAATTAATCATAAGGTTAACCAGGTTTGGTATTTTTAACTATCGTTCTAGGATTGGTCTTTGGTGATAGAATTTTATAATGAAAACGCATGTAATTTAGCTCAGCAATACTTCTCAAAGTAATTTGAGGAGGTGCATCAAAGCTGGACGGAATTTTTGCCATCTATTATTCCAGCTTTTGATTCTGTTACAAAATTATAATTCAGCTCCTTTGATTTAATACTATTTAGTGCTTTATGGTTGTTCGTGCCTCCCTGTTACTGTGCGCGAGCCTTGAACTTGACATAGGTCTAAATTGGTTTCATTGTTAGCTGACCTAAATTATGAGCAAACTACGAGAGTAGCTATGGGCTATTTATAGGTTGGCAAAAAGGACTTAAGCTCATCTAAATTTCTTACAATAATTTGCTGCCCTTTAGGATTTGAATCCAGAGTATTAATATCGATGTTGTAAGCATTTATAACGTAGCGAATCAATGAGGCATTGGTCGGTATTTTAAGGATACCATCTTTCATCCCATAGTCTTGGGCAATAACCAAGGCCTGTGCATCGGATAATCTTGGATCAGGTATTATTTCAATTGTAATTGAAGTGTTCCACAAGTCATCTTGCTTCTTACCTATTACTTTATTACTTTCAATAATTGGAATGCCTCTAATTCGGCTGAGCACGAAATCTCGAAAGCCTTTTGCATGTTCGCAATATGCCCGAACATGCCAACGTAATGGTGTACATACTAGTGTATGGGGGGAGATAATTCGTTCTATTTGTTCCCCGTTACTGAGAGATATGTAGCTTATATCGACACGTTTTTTTTCTCTAATGGCTTGCAATAGAGGGCGAAGAATCTCTGGTGCAATGTTACGTGTTACGGGCCTGACCATTGTCGTGTTATTAAAACCCATATCTAGTTCTTTAAAGGTAATGCTCATATCTTCTGTGCGTGAGAGGATATGTAAATATTCATCGGCGTGTCCGCTCGTTAACTTTGGGATGAAGCTTTTACAAGGTTTGTAGCCTTTTAACCATTTGTCATAGACAAGGTTACCTGGTGCAATATCTGCTAAATAGGTATTAATGTCTTTTGAAGCTTGCTGTCTGCCAATACCAAAACTTTGAATTAAATGGTTGGTTGTTAACCTACCTTCCCATAGCGCAATGACTTCTATCAGTCGGTAACGCGAAAGTAGATCCCATCGTATTGGCCATTTACTCATAAATCAATTCCTGTCTAGTTATGCTACGTGTATATGTATTCAGTATTTACCTGTCAACAGTAGCGACATATTATGGCTTGGTTATTCTTCCGTCAAGTTGATAGGTTGCTAATTACTAGGGGGTGATTATGGGGCGAGGGTTATGAGTGCATTACTACACACATTTCTAGAGATGGCAGGTCCTGAAACTTGTCAGTCAAAGGACGGTTTTTTGGCCGTTATTGATGCCCCGACCGGTCTTGGAAAGACCTATCAAGCTACAGAACTTCAACTTGAACATCTTTTAGCTGATTCGCGATTAACACTTATTTACGCAACGAATTTAAGAGTTAACGTGAAGGAGGCGTACGAAGCTTTGCTTGAGCGAATCGATGAAAAAGCGACGCTTAGTGACATACAAAAAGAAAAATTGAAACGCAACGTCATTTGGATTCCAGCCCAAGATACCGCCATTGCTGAATTATCAGTTGAGGATTGGGCTACAATATTCGAGATGCTCGATATACAACAGCAAAGAGAAATTAAAACAATACTTGATAAGGTCGAGTTGTTAAATCAAGTGAAGTGCAGCAGTAATACTTCAGTATTTGATGAAGAATTACGTGTTCAGCACAGTAAGGTTTTCACATTACTAAGAGCATGCTTTAAAGGGAAAGAAATCCAACGTGTGAATGTACACGAAATACTAGATCGTATATTCCCGGCAAGAAGGATCGAACAGGATAAAACTCAGGTACTCTTTTTAACCACATCTAAGTTGCTCTACCCGTGGCATGGCATTGATAAAAGCTACAGAGTGAGTGATTTTCTTGAAAACTCACTGTTGATACTCGATGAGTTTGATCGTCAACAAGGTGAGTTTCTTACTCATTTAATCAACACTGTCTCTGACTACGATATCATTGATCTAACTCGCAAGTTTTATTCGAGTTTTGATAGCTTCAGAATTCATGGTTCTCCTGAGTTTAATGGCGTTGATAAGTGTTTTGATCGTTTTCGTCATGCGCTTAAGGAATATGAAAACAAATGGTTTGTTAATTATCGTCCTTTTATCACGGATGCAACTATACAGAAGGGTGGTGAAAACCAAAGGCGGATATTCACGCTACTTTCCGACAGAATGTCGATTCATGCTATCAACTTTAAGCACGATCTACTGCGGTCACATTTTGACCATGTGTCTGGTAGCCATGAGATTGGTCCCGGTGGCAATGAAAGTGCAATACAATTTATAAATAATGGCGCACAGCTTGTTAGAACATTTTGCAACGGAATGCTAAGTGCCATTCTTAAGCTAAAACAGAACTTAGAGAGTTTAGAGGATTCAAAAACCTACACCACAGAGAATTTAGTAGGTAAAGTACTCAATAACTTAGGGTTGGTTGAGCTCACTCCAAGTATCATGTCGTTAATCTCTACCAGGCTGAGCTTCAAAGTTCAAAACGAACATAAAGCTTATAGTTTCCACGATAGTGGTTTCGAAATCGCTAACATTACTAGATACAATGACACAGACAATACAGCTAGTGCTTACACGTTTGATTTAGCGTTAACTTCAACAGGCTTGCTTGCACACTGGGTTTTGGCTGGGGCTAGGGTCCTTGGCATTAGCGCAACAGCCACAAGCCGTACCGCAATCCATAACTTTGACCTAGAGTATCTAAGCGATGCTATTTCTGAACACTTGGTTCTTCTCAATCCTATACAGAAATCGGCCATACAGGCAGAGTATAGTGACAAGCGAAGGTACGAGGAAAACCAGATTCAGGTTTGTGTACAAGGTATCTCTGAGCGTGTGAATTGGGGGGGTATTGAAGATTTATATCAAGAATTCAGAGGAATAAGGATCCAGCCAGCATTACTTGAAAATGAGTTGTGTCAACTATTAAGCGTGAAGCCGGGGCAATTAAAGTTTGCCGTAAATCGAGCTAATAAGCTGGTTGAGTCCATTCGTCAGTTTTCATTACATTCAAGCAATCGATACCATTTTTGCATGCTGAATAAAAGTTATAAAAATCCTGAGTTTATCCATTTTATGGTTAGAGTTGGCCAAAAGTACGGAGTTATAATTTTTGAGAATATCAATGCTGCTTCGTTCAGGAATGATAAGTTCCAAGCAATATTAAACCTGTTGGAAAATACCGCGGAAAAAGTTGTGGTAATAACCAACTATCAGGCCACTGGAGCTGGGTTATCTCCTTCGTACAAAATTGGTGAAAACCATTCATTAACTTATGTAGGTCCCGAGGGGAGTGAACCATTCCAATACAAAACGGATATTGATTCTATCTATCTAGAACAACCCATGAGCTTGATTGGTAGCCGAATTGGCGAGGACCTGGTTGGGAAGGAGCGAGATCTTGCCATTAAAAAGAACATCCACGATGCACTAATGCTTCACGAAAAAGGCATTGTCGTTGCTAACGAAGTTAAAGATAAACTCAAGTATCTCATTTCACCCAAGGTCAATAGCTTTGCGGTAGGATCGATGATCAGCACCTACAAGAGTAGTGAAGATTACCGATATGCAGTTTATCGTTTCATAGAGCAAGCGCTTGGTCGAATGTGTCGCACTGAGTGGAAGCAAGCTGAAATCACTATTATGTATGACGCGACTGCTGATTTTATCGAAACATTGGCTAAAGACAGTCGTAATCTTTCATATTTGTCGTACGAGTATCAAGCATTAATTACGAATATCAAGAAGCGCTACAAAGTACATAAGCATGAAAAGCAATGTATGTCTTATCATCCAAGGGCTTCTCGTAATTATGCACATATCCAAAGGTTAGTAACTAGTGTTTATGAACACCAAAATGAGAATGCAATTTGTCAGTATGAGAGGTTGCGTTTGTGGATTCTTAAGAAGCCTACCATGTCGTTAACGCCAACAGGTGAAGATGTTCGTTACTATGTTGATGTGCAAGCTCCACTGGGGGAGTATCTGTATCAAATCGATTATTCCGATGAGAAAGGTATCACTGAAATTTTTGTTAATCCTTCAGATATGTCGGGGTTACGAGAAGTGTCAGAGCATTCGGCCAGATTACCTTTGCTTGTGCAGAACTCTTTGGTTAAGGCCCATTTTGAAGTAAATGGCTTTGCTACCTCATTTGATAGTGCTCAGTTTGTGTTAGCACCGGCAATGTTTGATCTTTATATGGGTGCTCTTGGCGAAGAAGCTGTAAGGGCAATTCTGATGAAGTTTGGCTACGAAATCTTACCCATGCCGAAGGGATGTGTTGAGTGGTTTGATGGATACATAGAACTTGGCAACCGTATTTTGCTGATTGACGTTAAGCACTGGGATTTAGAATTAAGTTGTTTGATTCATGAAAACACCTTAGAAAAATGTCAGGCCAAATTGGAACAAATTAGGATGAAGCCTCCCATTGAATTTGAAAACAAGCTTTTACAAGCTGTTTATATCAATACTATCTGGAGCGGAGCAGAAGGGATTAATTCACGAAAATACGTGAGTAATGAGGTTGAGTTTGTTGAACATTGTAATCCAGAACTAGCGGACGTTATCGAGATCCCAGGAATTATCAACTGTGTCTCAGGTACTAATAACGTTCCGCCAATGACCCAATTACTCGAACTGCTGAACCAATTTGTGGAGTGAAGAACATGAGCCGAAGTTTAACTACTCTCATAGACCTAACCTTTAATTTTGAAGCGTTATGCCAAAAGTACATTATTTACAAAGCAACATTAGATAAAAGCAAGGGGAAGGTTGATTATGCTAAGCAACTTAGTTTAGTCGAGCAATCGTCTACTCCCAAAGCGCTGATACGACACTCAGGCTACTATTGGGTATTATGCGACAAGCAAAAAAATACTAAACCTGAATCAGAAGAAATCGGGTTTGAACGTGTGACGTTTGAAGATTGTGACCAGCTTTTATTGGGGCGCCTTTTTGTGCGTGCTCTTGGCAAAGTGGCGCCAAATCAGTTTTTTTCCGGGCTTGGTGAGACGTTTCTTTTTGTCGAGCCAGATAGGTTCTTTGAGCATACAGTGTACAAGTGTTTAAAGTTTGATCTAAAAGAGAGTGTACGCTTCAAATCTCTATTTATTTCCATGGATAGTACGACATTTTCGCCTACCGAAACGGTATATAAACCCAAAGGATACATTGAGAAGCAAGCCAGGTTTGAATTCGACCTGGAAAATGGATTATTGAGACGTAATCCAAATGGGAACCTTATTGTTTATAGTCCAGGGAATAGAAAATTCACTATCAATGCCATTGATATTTCAGGCCAAGAACCAATATCGTTGCAAAAGACAAAAACTGGTGCCATTTATCAATTCGTTGAGCTGATGAATACGCATTTCTCAGGTTATTTATCGCTGCAATTAAAACCTATTGAGGCCAGTTGGCGTGAGCACTACAATAAACGTGATATAGAAGCAGTTTACCAGCGTATTTATCAAGTTATTGATGATGCTGGTGGCCTCCAAGTGGTGAATGCATCCTTGAAAGAGGATGGTTATGAGAAGTTAAAACTTCAAAATTGGCCAGTTCAAGTTGAGTTTATTGACCAGACAGAAATTGACAATTCAAAGCCTTTGCTTGTGGTTTTAGACTCTGCCGAAGATTATGAAAAGGCAGAGCTATTAGATCCCAAAGCGGTATTCTATTCATTAGATAGAGTGTCGCAAAGTATCTACAACTCGACGATAACCTCTGTGCGTCCGAAGCTTAAAGGAAATGCGTTAAACCCAATTATTGATGCCGTAGTAAAGGAAATAGCAATCAAACAAGAGTGCTTGCAAGGCCGTTTTAGTATTCAACACTTGCAGGGGAATTATTGGTTTGTCGAGAGAGAAGATCCTAAGTATCGATACCAGGAGCCGATTTTCCATATTTTGAAATGTGACAATGGTGCTTTTCAATATGAGCAACAAAATGAGTTTTACTTTGACGAACTCAATATCGAATTGCCTGAAAAGCAGCGTTATTTTGAAACGTTGAACTATGTGATAGACATGGCGCAGCAACCACCTAAAATCTGCATCATTGTTCATGAAGAAATCGCCGCTATTCCGGATGCAGAAAACCTTTTTGAAGTACTTGATCACCTGAAGGCTAGTAATCAGCGTGGCATAACTCGTGAATTTATCGATGTCTATTTGTCAGATTCTAATTACTTAAGCGATCCAATTCATGACAAACTCAAGTCTATGCTGGAAATACATCCAATACAGAGAGAATTTTACAAAGAAGACTTAAAAGCTGCCAATATCGGTTATCGCTCCATCGCCGAACAAGCTCTTATTGATGGTTACTTTGAAGACACTGGCGTGATGCTAAATTATTCACTGAAAGGTGAACACAATGAATATCTAGAAGCTTTAACTGGACATTTTTTTGATGCAGAGCAGTCTGCGTACTTTGTTGGAAGTGAGAAGGGCGGCTTTAAGTTTAGTCGTGGACAGTTCAATCATATCAGGTACCTTGAAGGTCCTGATGAACTAAAGAAACTTTGTTTAGATTTAACCAAGAGTTACTTCGTACGCAACAAGCTTGCGACAGTGCGACCTTTTCCATTTAAGTACTTATCAGAATGTCGAGAAAGTCAAAAGTGGCAAAATTGAACCTTTGCTAACAATAAATTGAAGGAAAATTAGATAGTTTCTGATGTAGCAACTTGTTTCTTGTTACATTAAGTCGATCTAAGACAACCACTAGCTGATTGTGTAGTTCACAATATAGTCTTGGGTACTACGAGGGTGAATTTAAAACTTTGTATGAGTGTCAAAAATGATTGGCTCATCAAGGGCTGAATGCTCAGCCTTGACGTTTATTGGACGTTGGTGCGAATACGTAAAGGAAAATATGTTCCTTAATGTTGACTCTTATTCCTTAGCGAATTGGACGGTAGGTAATACAACTCTTGGTAAGCGCAAACGCTCACATTGAGAGCTTAGTAACTCACGCCAATAAGGCCATACGTGATAACTGGCATTTTTTAAGGCAAACTCATCAATAGCTTCTTGCTCAAGTTCAGAAGTTAATTGATATTCAGCAATAAAATCAGCTTCAACAAAGGCTTTAATATCTGGTTCATCACTTTCGGTTGGGCTACCCCATCTATTACCTAAACGGATATAAACACGCACAAGCTGGCCATCGCCATCAATTTGAACAAGCTCACTTCGGTGTACCACATGCATCTGTTGTATTAATAGAGAATCAACTTCAGTCGACTTAGGATCAAAATCATCGGCACAGTATGCTTGGCTAGATTTTAAATATACGTCGTGAATCACCAAGCTATCTATTGCCTGCTGTAACTTTTTACTTACTTTAGGCATAACGTGCCTCGTGTTCAGTTTCGAGTGTATGTGATTGAAGTACTTTAGTTTTACGAGAAGGAGCTCTAAAGTTAACCACTGTTAAATTTGACCATCCAGCAGCAGTTTTACGTGAAACCCCAGCATTCGCCATTAACTTGTCCAAAGCTCCTGGTACATCAGCTGACAATCTTAATAATTTATCCATAGCATCTGACTGCATCACATCGTTTGCTTCATATTTGGAAAAAGCGACTGGACCACCACCAAATACTTTAGCCGCTTCCAATTGATTTAAGCCCCAGCGTTTACGCAGGTCTTGAACTTCTGCGCCTGTTAGTAACCCTTGTACCTGCTTTTTAAAAGCAATCATGGCACGCTTATTAAAACGTGCTTCAGCGGTTCCAGCCTGTTCACTGCCGCAACAATCGCATACAGCATATTGGCTTTCAATATTGCCTTGTTGGCCTAAATGCTCAACAGCAACCAACTCACTGTGGTTGGTTAACTGCCCCATCTCACAAATTGGACAATTTTGAGTTTTCATCACATATCCTTAATGCGACAAATGGCAAGACACCAGCAGCAAAAGCTTGCCCGTCTTACCTATCGCAAATTTTACATAGTATTCAAAGCGCATTTCTTTATGCGCATGGTCCACCCATTCATCACGAAGTAAGCGGTAACCATCGCATGCAGCCCAAGGCCCTGTCGGTTTTTGTGCACACCACTCTGAATTTAAATAGCGCCCTTGAGTAACGGCTTGCTTGATTAGCTGTTGTACGTCGCCTATCTCATAAGCCAGTTGCTGCACATGGCTTTTACACTGCCGAGTCCACAAAATAGTGTGGCGCTCATCAGCATCAAGTAATGCCACTATGTCCTCTATTGGATAAAGCGGCCCGCCTGAAATATAGATTCTTCTATCCCCCACTTCGTTTGGGGGGGAGCCATTATAGGCGCTTACATTCATCATATTATTTACCATTATGGTAACTTTATCCAGTGTTTATTCTTTAAATACGAATACTAAAAGTCTTACTAGATTCGTCATGCAAAACTTAGCCTAATACATTGACATAGAAAATCACTAGAATAAACTGCATTTAGGTGTATATTTTCGAAGAAATAAGAGTATTTTGTCAGTAAGTTATGAAGTGTTAACTATCAAAGAAGTGGCTGAATACTTAAACGTCAATAAACGCACAATTTATCGGTTCGCCTCCAGTGGTTAATTTCCGGTTTTTTCTGTCGTGAATGCATGGCGGTTTAAACAAAGTGATTTAGATGACTAGGTTGCCTAGCAAACTGTACAAGCCAAAAAACTTAGTCAGGATTATTAGCATGGAGCAAACTACAAATATGGAAATCACGCAGCTAATCTCACAACTCAAAGTCGCACCTAAAAGTGCAGCACTTGTATTTTATGAACATAATAGCCTCTGGCAATCTCTCAGTTTTAATCAAACGCAAGTCGCACTTTGGCTGGCCTCGTTACCGCTAAACAATCAGCAAAAAGAGCCGTCCGCGGCTTATCAAGTTACGCCTGATATTGCAGCGCATTTAGTTTCATTACTCCAACAGGCCGGCGGCCGTATGCCTTTGGGGCAGGTTTTAAAAAAACTCCCGGCAGGTATTACCACCAGCGAGCAACAAATACGCAAATTGGCGCAGCAACACCCACAGTTAGACATTAAAGGGCCCTTGCTGATTTTAGTGAATTAGCGAGTTGGTGAATTTGCAGGTTTAGTCACCCGCAACCAACCCAATGGCATCGTTGAACGACTTAACATAAGAATGAAATAAACATCATGGCAAAAGAAGCAAAAGCAAAAAAACCAGACCCAAAGCAGCAGCTTGAACAGCTCTTTAATCAGCTTGTAGTGCAACATACCGAATTTACCCAGCCATTAAATACGCTACCCGAGCATGAATTTGCCAAAGCAGGTCTTATTCAAGGCTTGGTAGAAGGTAATTTAACGCCTCCGGTTATGCTGGTGGCGCTGAACGAAGGCCATTGGGAATACGCCGCCGACACTGCCAAGTTTGATGAATTAGCCTTTCAGCTACTAAGCGACATTGAAGGTGATTGGCCGGTGTTTGCGGTGGTGGCTGATGGCAGCAACCAACGTATATTGGCGTTATTTGGTGCCGATGGCTCCGACGGCACCCACGGTGTCGATAGCCTACCAAGCCTTGAAGAATTGCGCAGCTTTGACCGCCTAGAGCGCGACCCAACCTTTCGTTGGTCAATGCGCATTTACACCCGCTTAATGCAGCGTTTCGATGCTTTTCATGAGAGTGTTTACAGAGTTCGTAGAGATAAAGTTACAAACAAGAATTCGATTATCTATGAAGTTGCTAAAATTCTTTTTCTAGAAAGCTTTAGAGTTCACCATTCTAAAGATTTAACTTTTGTTGACCATGAAGGTAACACTTGCGTTTTTAACGCGATATTTGATCACGGGTATGTGAAGATCAATGGCGAAAAAGCTGTTTTACAAATAAAAGCAGCATTTAAAGAACTTAAGTCTCATCCTGACTACATTGTGACGGCTGATGATGGCACTCCAAATGGTATTTTTGATGAAGATGAGTACCTAAAACTATCCGTTCCAGAAAATTATATTGATTTACTTGAAGCTATCCAAAACCTTGGTCCAGTAACGTCCAATGATGGGAAAGTTGTTAAAGAGCATGGCTCTCTTGGTGATGTTTCAGGTGATTTATTAGGTCGGGTCTTCGATGTATTTTTGCGTGCTAAGTTTGAGTCTAAAGGTGGGCTTGGTGTATATCTGACCCCTAATCCAGTAAAACAAGCAATGCTGGAAATAGCCATTCATGACATTTCTAATGACGATGAAGCAATGGCGAAATTGACAAATGGCGATTTTAATTTCTGTGATCCAACATGTGGTTCGTTCGGATTTGGTTCTGTAGCTCTTAGCCAAATAGACCGATTAGTAGACGCTCAATTAGGCGGCCTCAGTGATATAGGAAAGGAAAAACTAAAGCAAACTTTAAGAGACACTTCGTTTACAGGTGCTGATAATTCGACTGATATGATTATGCTTGCAAGGGTAAATATGGCGCTGCAAAACGCCCCTAAAGCAAAGATAATTCATGCCTATAATTCGTTAAGTACTCAAGCTTTAAAGCCAAATAGCTTTGATTTAATTTGCACGAATCCACCTTTCGGAACACCGAAGTTCGGTAAGGACAAAAATGCTCAAGAATCAAAGCGAAAATATGAAGAAGAAATGGAGCAAATTCTGGGTGGCTTTCGCCCAGCGGAAAAAGTAGTCGAGAGCTACAACGCTTACTACGACCACTTAAAAATGAAGTGGGACGATACCTTCGATTTATACCTTAACGACGACGGCACGCCCAAATGGGCCGGCTACCGTACCGATTTACGCAAAACTGGTGGCAGTGATAAAAACCCTGTTTACAGTTTGCACCCCAGCACTTCAGGCCTAGCCCTTGGCAGCAAACCCGATGGCAAAAGCAACTGGAAACAAGTCGGCGCCAATATTGACCCAGCGGTGCTGTTTATCGACCGCTGCCTGCAACTGCTTAAACCCGGTGGCCGCTTAATGATAGTGCTGCCGGACGGCATTTTATGTAACTCAGGTGATAGGTATGTGCGCGAGTACATTATGGGCAAAAAAGACGAACAATCAGGCGAATTTGTGGGCGGTAAAGCCATCGTCAAAGCGGTAATTTCACTGCCGAGCGACTGCTTTAAACTCTCTGGCACTGGCGCAAAAACCTCGATTTTGTATCTGCAAAAACGCCATGCTAACCCGAGCCAACCTGAGCAGTTTTTACCCGAACCACAAACCGAGGTGTTTATGGCGGTGGCCGAAACCTTAGGTTACGTAGTGAAAAACAATATCGAAGACTATAACGCCGGTGTCGCCAACGATCTGGATAAGATTGTGTCGGCTTATAAGCGGGGTGAGTAGTCATGTATAAAGTTCGCGTTTTACAGGAAATCGACGATAGGCTTGATGCTGAATACTACAATCCTGCAGCATTAAATACATTAGAAAAGATGGAAACCAAAGGTACGGTTACGACTTTTGGAAGCCTTGTCAATGAAGGCTATCGAGTTGTTTATCATGGCACCGACTCAATTAATGGCTTGAAAAACTCCGAATTGCTTCCGTTTTTATCTCCAACTCAGATTGATGCTAATGGCGCAATTAGTTTCGAAGATGCTGATAAGCTTCCGCTTTACTACAAAGACCGATACCCGAAAGGATTAGGCAAAGCGGGTGAAATTTTAGTCGAAGTAAAAGGTAATGTATCAAAAGTGGGCATTGTCCCATTAGAGTTTCCAAAAAACTTAATGATAAGCGGGTCGCTATACAAAGCGACCCTAGATCCCAAAAGAGCAGACTCACATTATGTACTCGCTTTTTTAAAGTCGAAACACGGTCAAATACTAAAGAATCGGCTAACGAGTAATACAATTATTAATTACATTGCCAAAGATGCACTGTATTCAATACCTATTATTGAGTTTGGAGAAAAGGCCCAAAAATACATCGGGGATAAAGTTCGCCAAGCCGAGCAACTGCGCGCTTGGGCGAAGCGGATTTATTTATCAGTTCAAGCGGAAATTATCTCAGAATTAGGTCCCTGCAAACGGGAAAAAAAGTTAACAAAAAGAGTTAACCCATATTTGCTCAGTGATAGGTTAGACCAAAATCACTACCAAAATAATTTATTGGAAAATCACAAGCTTTTGATGAGTAAAGATTTTGTTAAACTTGGGGATAAAAAGGAATTTCTAAATCTAACAGATGGTGACCATGGAAATCCTGTTTATGGTCAAGGGCCAATATATCTAAGAGCAAGTGAAATTAAAGATGGTCTCATCGATAAAGCTAGACAAGTAAGATTAGCTGAAGACTATGCTAGTAAAGTTGGTAAAAGTTGTTGGGCTAACAGTGGTGACGTTATTTTTTCAGTTGTCGGCACTCTTGGGTTGTCTGCAGTAGTAGAACCTGAAAATGCAGGGATAATGTCAAGGGGCATAGCAAAAGTAACTCCACAGAATTTGCCAAACTATTTTGTTAAAGCATTTTTTAAATCATCCTATTTCTCTGACCAGCTTGTGCGCCATTCAGTCGGAACCGTTCAAAGAGGAGTTTATCTCAGCTCTATCGAACATTTGATGGTTCCTGTGTTTGATGATCTGACGATGAATCAAATCGCTCGAGAAGAAGCATTAGCAGATGCGGCAACAACTCACTCAAACTGGCTAATAGACAGTGCTAAGTTGTTATGTGAAGCCCTTATCGAAGGCCAACTCTCCGAACAACAGCTAATTCAAGCCCAGCAAGCCTTGGATGATTGCGACAACAGCTTAGACCAAGCGATTTTAAGCAAGCTCAGCAATGAAGGTTATGCCATCGAAGGTGCGCCACCGCTGTTTAGCGATCTTGATGAGCTGTACCGTTTGCTGGCAAGTGCCGCCCAAGCCGAGACACAGGAGTAGCTATGGTGGCCGTTGATAAGGACAGCAACATGGCGAGTCACGCGCAAGCCAGTAGCCTGTTAAGCCATGAGGTGGCGCAAGGCTATTGCCAACTACTTAGCCAGCTTTGGTCTAGCGGCGGCTTAGCGGCTAATAAAGCTGCACCATTATTGATTGCCGTTCCTGCACTTAAAAAACTATTACAGCCAATTGCGGTGGGTGCTGTTTGCGATACAGCTGGCGATGTCAATGAAACAAAAAACGCCTATTGCCTAAGCGCGCCTCTACTGAATGCTAACAGCGAACTCAGCCAATTAGGTGAGTGGCAGTTGGCGCTACTCGGTTTAAACCCCGAGGTACGTGCCCACTGGCTAAACTTGGCCGCTGCCCGTTGCCGTGAAGCGGGCGCCATGAGCGACCCACAAGTATTGGTTAAACTCATTCAGCAATTGGGTAATGCCAGTGCATGGGTATTGGCGCAACTAGAAAGGGCTGATGCTAATCCACAACTTATCGCTGGACCACTCTCGCAACTTGAGCGCGATTTACTCGGCCACAGCCTAAACGATAATGCCGCCATTCCCGCGTTATGCCGCATATTGTGCGCTTGTTTTACGCTGCATGCTTTAAGCGAAAAAAACCAAATACTCGCACCTATTCAAACGGTTGATGCCAGCACAAAACAGCTGGCCAGTAACTGGTGCCGCGGCCGTTTATTGGCGCTGCCTGAAGCTTTATTGAGTGAATTCAACCTCAAGCAGCCCCTAAAACCAAGTACCGATTGGTTGTTGGTGTCGCAGCCTGTGAATACTGAGGCGACTTACATTGAGCACTTTGCCCAACAGCCGTGGTGGTTTTTATTAAGCCTGATTAGCTTTGTACAAGACGCCTGGGCCGCCGAGCAGCGCGGTGGTTTATTGCTGACCTTACCCGCTGGGCAAAACGCTTTTGCCCCCAGCCAAGTGAATGTGGCGGTACAAGGCATTGACGGCGATGAAGTGAACTTAGGCAGTTTGGCCGAGTTTTTAGTGCTATTGCTGGCGGAGCTAAATATTGCCCTTTACCCTGCCCTTTGCACTGTAGATGGCTCGAGCGCAGAAGATATGCAGCGCTTAAACCGTGCGCTTAGCCCGATCATTGCTGAATTATTGGCGAAAAAAATCTGGCAGTTTTTAGAGGCAGGCCGCGGCGAACCCGGCCATTACCGCATTCACCCCGATTTTAGCGATGCCTGTTACAGCTTGCCGATCGCACCGCTGTTTGGCTACAAAAGCCAATACGTACAACAGGCGATTAAGCAGCTGGCGCAAACCAACTATGCCAATAAAAAACGCGCCAGCGCGGCTAACAGAATAAACAGTTAAGGGATGTTAATATGAGTTTTGAATTAGATGATTTGGTGGTTGATAAGTTAGCCAAGCAACACCGCTGGGCCGCCACCGGTGTGTCGGACTATCCACCGCGCGACCCTTTAGTCGGCCAAAGCCGTTTTTTTAAACGCTTTCAAACCTTTTTACATACGGTTGACCATGACGACGACCGCTTTGCCCATGTATTTGCGGTAGAAGCCGAATGGGGCCGAGGTAAATCCCGTTTAGGCCATGAACTCGTCGCGCAAATTAACGACTGCTCTAAGGGCTGGTTTGTCCGTGATGAGCAAGGCCAATTGCACGATCAGCAGTTGTTTAACACTGAAGCGCAAGATAAATACTTAGCGCTGTATATTCGTTATTCACAAGTGGCGTCAGATTATCAAAACTCCGATAACTGGTTTGCCTTTGGTTTGTATCAGGCGCTATTACCACTGGCGACCCAAGCCTTTGATGGCTCCATTCAAAGTGAAATTGCCAAACAAGCCTATGAGCGTTTAATGCCATTTGGCTTTAACGCTGCACTATTGGCCGCTGCGCTTGAGCTCGATAAAAACCACAGCGAAGAAGACCTTTACACCGACCAAACCTTAGTGGTGAGCTTAGTGCAAGCCGCCTACGAGGTACTCAAGCGTTTTGGTGTGCAGTATGTGTTAGTGGTGCTCGACGAGCTAGAAACCGTGGCCGAAGCCGCCACCTTTGGTTTAGAAGACGAGCAAGACAAGCGCCTCGATGGCCAAGCCATTCGCTTAATTGGTAAAGCGATTAAAGAAGAAGATCCGCGCCGTAAACTGCCTTGGCTGCGTTATGTGGCGCTGTGTTCGCCACTCTTGGGCCAGCAGTTGCGAGAAATTCAGTCGGTGGCGCGCCGTTTTGAACTCGTCGAGCTTGAACACAACGCCTTTGCCGATGTATCAGACTATGTCGCCAGCCTATTAACAGCAGGCAAACTGGGTTTTGATTACCCCGCGGGTTTGGTAGAAGCCGCTTATGCCATGAGTGGCGCTAACTTTGGTTGGTTTAACGTGGTGATGGCCAATGTGGATGCGGTGCTTAACCAATTCCAGCAAGCAGGCCGCAGCATTAATGATGTCGGTGATTTGTTTGAAGCCGTACTGGCTGGCTCTGGCCGTGTGGCGAAACATGTGCTCGATAAAGGTGCGATAGAAGGTATTCAAACCCGCGACCAAGCCCTGTTAGCCGAGTGTCGTAGTTTGCTGTATGGCCAATTACCGGTGCGCTTAGCGCAGGTGAGCCAAGCCTCTGAATTGCTAAAACTTAAAAATGAAGACCAAGAGCCGATTGCCGCTTACTACCGCAAACTGAGCATCGACCGTTTACAGTGCCGCCAAGCGTTAGAGCAAGCTAAGTTTGTGCGTAAAAATGATGAATGGTTATACCCCGCCGTTGACCAAGCGCTGAGCCTAGATACTTTGCTCGATAACCTGCGTACCTTTTCCATTAAAGAGCTGGCCGCCAGTGGTGATAAAGGTGCAGTGTTGCTGCCGTTATCTAAAGGTGAGTTTAAATACTTATTGAGTTTACTGTACGACCACCCTGCGATTGAATTTGCCGCCGATGCCCTGTGGCATAAGTTAGTCGGTGATACCGCCGAGCTCGATGCCAGCGAAGCGACCCATATTGGCCCGAGTGTGGCGATGTTATTGCGTTTGGATTTACGTTATCGCAGCGCGCAGCAAAACTCGCTGATTTTTAAAGATCCAAGCATGGGCGATGGCCACGAACAGGCGATGGCCGAACTGGCTAAACAAAGCAGCCAAAAACCGATTATTAAAGCCTTAACCCGTGTTACCGGTTTTGTCCGCTTGCTGGATAACAACTGGCGCTATGACGAAAACTTGTTGAGCAATAAAGCCGGCAACGACGACGCACCGCTGGCAATACTCACCGAGCCGAAAAGCCGCCAAGGTGGTTTGTTTACCATAGAAGGCTTTAAGTTACACCCAGAGGGTAAAGCCTTATTTGCTTGGGTGAGTAACCTGAATGAGCTGAACAATCTCCATACCTTTGCTGCTGAACATAGCCGCCAAAGTGGCCGCACACCGGTATTGGCACTGACCGCCTCTGCCCATTTAATGGAGCAATACAGCCGCTTGGATGACAGCAATGAATTACGTGATGCCATACTGCTGCACTATGTCAACCCAAGCGAAGCGGACCAGTTAGAACGTATTGGCTTAAGTTTGGCCGCCTGCCAACAACATGGCGTGACCTTAAGTGCCGAGAGCTTTACAGCCAAGTTTAAAAACAAGCTGCATGCGTTAAGCACCTTTGCCAATGATGCTATTCATAAGTGGCGCCAGCGTTTGCAACAACGCGGTTTGATTGCTTGGCCTTTAAAAGTAGATGGTAAACTATCGCCGATTGATCGCGACTTATTGTTTAAAGGCTGGTATCAGCTGGCTATTGCCCACCCTGAGCTTAACGGTGTACTGGATTTACAGCAGCAACATGGTGTGCCGGTGGATGAGCTCAGCAGCTTACTGGATAAACTCAAAGTGCCCGGCAGCTATATGGCCAAAGGCTATACCACTGATGAACACGCGGGTTTATTTACCGAGCTGAATAATGTGCAGCGTAGTACTGCGCAAATTCCGCTGTTTTTAGCCCGCATCGCTCACCCCAATAAACAGTACAAATGGCAGTTTGAGCGCTTTAAGCAGCAGTTTTATTTTGCCTATGTGGCCGAAACCAGTATTACCGCCAGAGGCGTGTTTAACGATTGGATGTGGTGGTGTGGTGAGCTGAATTTACTCACCCTGACTAACCCAACCGAAAAACAAGCTATTTGGGAAAGCTACCCACGTTCGCGTTTAGAAAACGCCATTATCGAGGCGCAAAACTGGTTTAGCGGTAACGCCATGGACAGTTACAAAGCTAACGTAGAAGTGATGAGCCGCGTATATGGTTATGGCCGCATTAATGAAGTGTTCGCGCCGCTGGGCAAAAACCAGTTGGGCTATGCCACGGTAGAGGCCAAAGAGCAGTTGGAAAAAGCACAGGCACTCTTTAAAGCACTTAAGCAACAAGAAGAAAAGCTGGAGGATATTAGCGAGCCCAATGATGCTAGCCTGTTAGCGGGTTTAATTGGTAAGCGCGCTGAGATATTGGCTTTGGTCGCTAAGGTTAAACCACTTAACAGCAGTAAACCTTCGCTTAAAGATGCACACATTCTTGATTTAGAAGATAAAACAACGTCGCTTTATCAGCGGGTTGAACAAGCCTGTTTATTTGCTGAATTTGTCGAGCGTAGTGCCGAGCGAATTAATCATCGACTCGCCGATTTAATTAAAGACGTTGAAACAGACTGTGCCGCGATCGCTCATTTCCCGAAAAGTTTATATACCAACACTTTGCGCACCATTGGCCATATTTTAGATGGCGCATTAAAAGAGGATGCCAGCAGTGCCACAGGCCAAAAAGAGCAGCAAGCTGGCAGTGATACGTTGTTACATTACCTGCGCAAACTCGATTTAGGAAAAGCGCAGGATAAGCTTTCGGCTTTAGCGTTAGAGGTGGGCTTAAACCTGCACTCTGAACAACAGCTGGGGATGGCGGAAATCCAAGGCAGTATTTTAGCGAGCTACCGTAATTGTAAAGAGCGCTTTGAGAAGTTAGTGAATAACCTAGCCGAGCAAAACCAACGTGCCCAACAGCTACAACAATTACTCAGTAGTGCCACTGCCGAGTATGAGCACGTAAGTGATATTGCCGAATTACCCAAACTGGTAATGAAGTTGCAATTGATTGAAGACGCAATTGCTGATTTACCTGTTGATGCTGAAAGTAAACGCCAGAGCATGCAAATCAGTTTGCGCAATGGTCAGTTCTCGGGGTTACGTGATTTACCAGAAGAGCTACTCAAATCGGCACGCGGGCAAATTGCTCCTATTCAAGGCCAGTTGTTAAAAATAGAGGAACGTTTAAACCATGTTAAACGCGCCGCCATCGAGCAGGTTAATAGCTGGTTGCCAGTATTAAAGCCGCTATTAGCTTCCCAGCAGCAACCACTACCTGCTGAGTTAACACTAAACGACGTCGCCAAGTTGGGGATAAGTGAGCTGGTGATGGTGTGTGATAAAACCTTAGCTGATTGGCAGCAACAAGGTGACGCTATTTTGCAAGGCACAGGGCTAACACTGGCGCAGTGGCAGCCGGTTTATCAAGCGCTTAGCCAAAATCAAGATCCAGCATTAACGCCTGAGCAGCAACAAGGTTTAGTCGCTAAAGGCATAGTTAAAATGCGCCTCACCTTTGCTACGGGGTTGTAGAGGTGATGCAATGAGTATTTATTTGTCAGCCGCATTGGCGAGTAATCGTAAAGGTCGCTTTTTGCAATCAGTTGCGGGGGCGACTCCACTTGAGAGTGACTGGCTAAGCTCACCACCTGTAGGTGGCTTGCTATTATTGCAAGCTGAGGAGTTAACCGACTATGAAGCTTGCCAGAACTTGTATTTATGGGCCATGCACGCGGGCTGCGCTGCTTTAGTTATTAACCCACAAATGGCGCAACTGGCTACGTTAGCTGAGTTACCTATTACGCTAGATTGGTCATTAGCACCGGCAAGTTTGAGTGCGCATGAGCCTGAGTTAACCGCGTTGTTAGCCAGTGAAACAGACCAAATGATTACTGGCTTTGCTGGTAGTGCAGATCGTTTACAACATATGGCAGGCGATGCTGTGCATACCCGCTATATACGCAAACATAGCAACAGTGGCTTATTTGCGCTGACGACGTTGCCTTTGTGGTCGTTAAGTTTGCTCGACCATGCCGAGGTTTTAGTGAGCTGGCTAAATTGGTTTTTGGACCATGCGGGGCTAGCGGCACCTATTGCTGAGAAAAAACCGGATTTAGCGGATTATTCACTAGATAAGCAGGATCTGGTTGTTTTGTTACTGCTATACGCTGGCAATGGTATGAGCTTAAAAGAGCTTGCCGAGCATAATGCAGTCAGGCTGATGTTTGATGTTGAGAGTCTTGATTTAGCCGACCGTGGTGAGATATTGCAACAACATGGTTTTATTAATGAAGCGGGTTTGACCGAATCCGGTAAAAACAGCTTACAAGCGTCGCAATATTGGACCTATGCACCGCTACTTAGCGAGCAATTAAACACAGGAGCGCTATCAGAATGAATGAGAATAAAACAATGAATTTAGCGCAGTCACTCGCCATTGATAGCCAGCTGCGCTTACCAGGCAGCGCCGGGCGTTTGCTAAAACAAATTCGAGATATTGAACAAGTAGCGCCACTGTTTCGTGATGCTGGCTTAGTGAAAGCAGTGCCTAAACCTACTGTAGTGAATTTACGCGTAGCGGGTATAGCGACTAAATCATGCCTAGACAAAGCCTTGGGTGGCTTTATTTATGCCAGTGCTGCGGTGCGCACCGACTTACTGATAGACGAAAACAGAGTTAGTACCTTAGGTGGCGATTCGGTCTCGGAACTGGACGATATTGATTTTGAAGTACAGCGTAAACGACTTGATTTGATTGAAATTCGTCAAGCCTACCAGTTGGTTGAAAAACAACTGTTAAGCCAAGAGCCTTGCGATTTAATTTTACTCGATACGCCACTGTTTTTAGCGCGTGATATGGCGCCACTGGAGCGCAACCTTCGCCATAAGCATGAGTACGACAAAACCAAGCAAGCCATAGAATTATTTTGGCAAAATCATCGCTCGAAACTGTTTCCGTGGAATCCAACTGGCGTTGTACTGGCTAGTATTTTGGCTGAGCGTTTTAGTGCCATTGTCAGTATTGCGAAGCAAGATTTACGTTCTGAGCAAGGTCGTAAGCAGATTTTAGAATCGGATGGTTTTTCTAGCGAGTTGATGCAACGCCTAGCAGGACTGGATGAAAGTTTGGCAGGTGTGGGTGACTTGCGCTTTATTAACGGCATTTTGGGTAACTATTCTCGAACTATCGCCTTTCGTTTGTCTGAACAAGAAAACCGCATAGAACCTAGTGCAGAAGCTAAACAAGGACTTATCGGCTTTCACTTTCGTAGTGCTCGCAGTGGTCAAATAAAAATGGTGCAGCTGGCCGGTGATGAACCTGATTGGCAAAGTGCAGACTTAGATTTAGTGGCATCGCGCTTAATGGTGCTGGATATGCAGAACAAAGGTAATGCAATGCCATTACCGCAATTACTTGGTTACCAACAACTTGGAATTTTACCTAAATTTGCAAAGTTCTATCGCCAAGGTTTGCACGGTGCACTTAAAAATAATGATATTGAAGCTGGCTGGTTGGCTGGTTTAGATGAGGGATTAAATAATGGCTTATAAAGTTTTAGGTAAATTAGTCGGAAATACCGGCGACGCCAACCAGTTAACTATGGTGGTAAAAGATTCGTTTTCAGTGCGCCGTGGTGAGTTTGTTCGCATTATGCATCAAGAGCGTAAAGATGAAGGCGAAGTCGCGGTACTGGGCCGCGTAATGAAAATAAGCCGTACTAACATGTTGTATAACTCAGGCTTTGGCGATGGTGTAACTGAGCTTGAGCTTTTACCGGGAGCAAATGTGACTGGTGAAAACATGTTTGCTCAGGTTGAGTTGGTCGGCTACCGCTGCCCTATATCTCGTCAGATCAAGATCCCGCGCCGCCCACTTAACCCAGGCACCGCTGTTGAAACCGTGGACTTTCAGTTTTTAAGTGATTTTTACGAGTTTAATGAGCATTCTAGTTTGCACCTTGGCAACTTGGTCGGCTACGACAAAGGTGAGAATACGGTTCCTGTTTTTATAGATGTAAATAAACTGGTTACTGAGCATTTGGCTGTGCTAGCAATGACGGGTTCAGGAAAGTCATACACGGTTGGCCGGATCATTGAGCGCTTGGTTGCGATAAATAATGGTACTGTCGTGGTGTTTGACCCTCATGGTGAATATGGTAAAGCCCTCGCTGGTGGAAACCTGCAATTCTCTAGTTTGTTAGATGCAACTGACGATAAGCGCGATCAAGAAACGTTACCACTCATTAAACAAACCTTTGAAAAGCTACAAGCTGCGGGTGCGGGTATTCAGGTTTACTCGCCGCAACATGAATCGTTTAAACATAAATACGCCAGTAAAAACGCGCCCCTTGCCCTTCAATTCGACCATTTTGAAATGGACGATATTGCGGAAATTTTACCGGGCTTAACAGAACCTCAGCAGCGCGTGCTTGATGTGGCCATTCGTTATTGGCGCTCAGTGGATAAAGTAGAACCACGAGATATCAACCGATTGAGGCATTTGCTAGGTGATGGTATTGAAGAACTTAAAGAATGGGGTGATCTCTCTGAAGCTGAAGCGAAGGCGCTATCAGGTCGCAGTGCTGCCGTTGCGTCGATGAAGCTTTCTCGTGTGCTAAACGAAGCCCAAAGTTTTTACAGTGCAACTATGGCTGAGCCGACTGATATTTATAAAATGGTGGGACGCCCGAGTAATCAACAAGGGCGTTTAGTGGTTGTGGACCTACAAGGTTTGAGTGATACCGCAAAACAAGTCGTTTGTGCGCTGTTATCGAGCGAAATTTTAAAAGCGGCTTCAAGCAAAACAGATCCGCTTCGTCCTTGCTTTATTGTGTACGAAGAAGGCCATAACTTTGCGCCCGCAGGCGGCAATGCAGTAAGCCACCGCATTATTAAAAAAATTGCTGGTGAAGGTCGTAAGTTTGGTGTTGGTTTTGGCATCGTGAGCCAGCGCCCGTCCAAATTGGACTCAGACGTGACCTCTCAATGCAATACGCTGATCACAATGCGCTTGAAAAACCCAGACGATCAGCGCTTTATCGCTAAAGCCTCAGATATGGTTAGCAAAGCTGACTTGGACGAACTGCCGAGCTTATCAACCGGTGAAGCTTTAGTGTGTGGACGCTCTATTCCGGCTCCGCTATTGGTGAAAGTAGGAAGTAAGGCGCTTATTCACGGCGGTGAATCGCCTGAGGTATTGCGCGTTTGGGGCACCTTTAATGGCTAAGCTACCCATGCCTGACTTTGCTTGGGTAAGCGAGATGTTTCCACTTATCAGTAACGGTAAGCTATTGGACCAAGATGTATTGGTCCATAGCTTGGGTTGTAGTGTCTGGAATACTTTCGGCCATGAACAATCGTTTATGGCAATGGTGGAATGCCCAGCACCTGGTACTTTTGGCGCGGATATTCGCTCAGATTCAGGTTGGTTTGATAAAGCATCGGCATCACCTTTATGTTTAATTGAATTTGAACGATTTGATGGCTCTATTCGTGGCCAACAAAAGCTAGAAGAAAAATTAAAAAACTTATTAGAGGCAGCGCAGCGCTGGGGACATTCCCCAAAAACCTTAGTTCTCAGTGCATGGAGCCAAGGCTTAGTGAGTGCGCCTGATACGCAAAAACTAAAAGAGATCTGTCGTTCGGGGTTCACGTCTTCTACTGGCACGTTCGTACAGTCAGATTCTGAGGTTGAGGTGGTCTTTAGTCGCTTCTTGTTTGTAAAAAATCTAAATTCTATTGCTTTGGATAGAATTCACTATGAGGTGTTGATATGAATATAAAATCAGCACATTTTTTACCAGGGACAAATAAGCGTCTTGGTGATAAATATTTATTACTTGAATGCCTAGGTGATGGCAGCCATGGCTGGGTATGGCGCGCCGAGCGCTTGCAAGATGGGCAAATTGTCGCGGTAAAAATCCCTAAGGATATTACGCGAGAAGATCGCCATCTAGCCGAAGGGAAAGAGCTGTTAGATGTTGAACCGCACGACAATATTGTACAAATTTATGATATGGGCCGGATTGATAACGAATGGTTTTATATCGAAATGGAGTATTTCCCAAGCCAGACTTTGGCGCAAAAACTTGATGATAGGCAGCGTAACTTTGGCCAGACTTATGAGCGATTATTTAAGATTTATCGCCAAGTACTGTGTGCAGTGCAATATCTGGCAGAGCTATCTGTTCCTATCTCCCATGGTGATATCAAGCCGCACAATATTTTAGTTGGTGAGCGGGACCTTGTGAAGTTGACTGATTTCGGTAGCTCAGCTTTACCGGAAGAGATCTATGTTCGCACCCGCGAAAATGGTGGTACGGTTTTATATTCCGCCCCTGAGTTTTCTAATGTCGATAGCCGTAGAGGTAACTTAGAAGAGCTGTTGCTGGGTGATATTTATAGTTTAGGTGTACTGCTATACCAATTATTAACAGGAACTTTGCCGCATGATACTCCACAGCAAGTTCAACGTAGCGCCCCTTTTAAGCGCCCGACAGAAATAAATAGTTCTATTCATCCAGATTTAGAGCAGGTTGTACTCACCTGCCTGCAAAAACAGCCGCTGCATCGTTATTTAACTGTTGGCGCATTGATTCAAGCGTTTGATATTGCCAGCAATAAACAACTAAAAGTTGGCTCTATTGCTCCAATGTATCAGACTAAGCTCAACCAAGACTGGTCCAGCGCCGTGATTGATGCAATGTCTGAACAGTCTTACCAAAAAGCGGCTCAACTGGCTTCTCAGGAATATAATCGCAGTAAAGACTTACAAGCTTTACACCAACAACTCATTGCCTTGTATCGCGCAAACCGTTTGTTTGATTTTGAAAAGGTCGTTGAGAACAATAAATCTATCTTAATTGAAGGCAAGATGGCCCAACCTTCAGAGCTATTCGAGTTGATTGTTAAGGTGAACTTACAGTTACGCAATATTACTCAAGCTAAATTCTGGTTACTGCAAAGAAAACAAATTGCAGAAGAAAACACGGCGACTATGTATTTAGAGTCATCTATCCTCGGCCTTGAGGCAAAGTATCCACAAGCGAGGGCCTTATTGGAAAAAGTAAACCACGCAACACCAATGAAATTCCACGTATTGAGCCAACTCATTTTAGTTTGTGAGCAGATGCGCGATTACTCTGGAGCGGCTGCATATTTGAAAGCAGCTTTGCGAATTTCACCGATGGACAACAGTTTGATAGAAAAGAAAGGGTTGTATTCAAAATTAGGAGTAATCTGATTCGGCCAAATTCTGGATCAGCAAGATAAGTCGCTGTATAAGCCTGATAGAGTCGGCTATTGCTTATATATCTCCTTTCGTGAAACTTTTAATAAAACAGAAAGACACAGGATACATTAATGGTTACTTTTCAATAATATGGCAATTTTATATCAAGACGAATACAAACGTTACATAGTTAGCCGTGGCGTCGGGACCAACGATAAGGTGGCGAGTAGCGTTGATTCCTATCTCTCGTACCTACGTTCAGTGGGCAATCATCTAGGGATAGATGTTAGCCCTGGAACACTGAGCTGTGAAGATGACGTTCAGCGATTGGGCTGTGAACTTGAAGGTGTCCGTAAACCTAGGACAATTGATAACTCCTTCCATGGCGCTTCTGCCAATTCAGACTTTCTAATGCCCAATGTCACAAGTAATGCACAAGCAAGATAGTTTTCGCGACTAAAGCTGTCACTATTTTCGCGTGCAACTTTAAAAAACTGAGTGAGCTCTTCGATGGTTAATGCCCTGTCTTTGCTTTTTTCCACGCCACCAGCATCAGTAACCGAAAATTCACTCGCTGACGGCCAGTGGCGGCAATGACCTTTAATGCTTCTCTTATGTCCCTAGCGTTGACGCTATTGACGTTAAAGGTGCCTTTATGTGGTGCAATGTCTTTGTGATAGATGCGTTCGGGGATTTCGTGTTGTTTGATTCTTTTAACGTTACCGATATGCGAATCGGCGAAGAGGTCATCTACGGTTTTAATTTCGGCTTGTTCGGCGCGTTTTTTAGCGACAAGAGGATCTAAGCCATCTCGAAACTGCTTCATTTTAATTGCAGCGTCGGCAAGAGCATCAGCAAGAGAAAGATCACTGTATTTGGCCAGTGTCATTTCTTTGCGTTTATTGTTGGCCGTAGTAGCGGAGCATCCAAAATGGTTTGCTGGATTTGGATACAACAAAATACAGGCCTTCACCATCGGCGAATCGACCAGGCTCTCCCTTGGATTTTGCTGCTACTTCCTTTGCGGTTAATTTTCCCATCAGCCCTTAGTCCCCAGTTAAATACAAGTGTGGGTATTAATGGACCTCTTTGGAATGATATTTAATTAAATCCTTTAAAATCATTAGATAAAGGTTTTGCTTGGACTCTATTGGATATCATTCAACGTTTTGGATCTTTTTATTGAATTAGTCGTCCTGGATTTCCAGTAACTCACCAATTTCCACATCTAAATATTTACATAGCGTTTCAATAACGTCTAATTCAACACGTGTGGCCGTTTCATTATACAGACGGGTAATAGTGCCTCTGTTAATGTCAGTGTCCCTTGCTACATCAGAAACTTTAAGCCTTTTCTCACCCAGTATTCTAGAAAGATTACATTTCAAAATGAGCTCCAAAAATGAAAAATAATCTCCTGCAGGCAAAAAATGCTTGCAAAAGATAATAAATGAGCATAAATTTGTTCTACAGGAGAGCAAAAGTGCTTTCTGTAAAATCAAATGACCTATCGGAGAGTATATTATGTCTAATACCTATTTAACAGCGGAAGAATTATCTGTACGCATTAAATATGATGCGAGAACGATTCGTGATCAGTTAAAAGATGCCATTTTACTCGAAGGAGTGCACTACATTCGCCCGTTCGGTGGCCGCAAGATCTTATTTATTTGGGAAAGTGTTGAGCAGTTAATGCTATTTGGCTACTCAGACATTTTACCGACAAAATAAAGGAGGGCAGAGCAATGGGTAGTGTAACTGTTCGCTATAACAAATTACAGCTGGACTTTAGGTTCAAGGGAATTCGTTGCAGAGAAATGACAACCCTGGAGGATACTGCCGCAAACCGTAAGCGGGTGAATGCAGTGCTAAAGCGGATTGAAGCTGAAATCCAATTGAATCAATTTGAATATGCACGCCACTTTCCCAATAGTAAGTTAGTGGAAAAGTTTGCAGCTTATGATCGTCTAACAGCCTTAGGTGGGAAAACAAATTTAATCACACTAGAACAATTTGTTGGTCAATGGCTTATAGAGCGAAAAGCTGAGTGGCGACCTTCTCAACTTCGAACCATCGAAGATATTTTGAATCTGTATATTTTGCCTAGATTTGGTGAAAAGCAAATTAGCTTGATCACTAAATCAGACATTATGACTTTTAGAGCAGATCTTGTAGAGGGGAAAGTTTTTGCAAAAGATTTATCTGCTTCACGCATCAATCAAATATTGTCACCTTTACGTGTGCTGTTAAATGATGCTTCCGAACGCTATGAATTTGTCAGTCCTTGGAAGTCGATCAAGCCTTTGCCTGTTAATCGTCAACCGGTGCATCCTTTTACGCTTGATGAAGTACTTAAGTTTTTGGATTTTGTACGTAAGGATTTTCGTTGTTATTTTCTGGTTCGTTTTTTTACAGGGCTTCGCACTGGCGAAATTGATGGGCTGCAGTGGGAGAATGTTGATTTTGAACGTCGTCAGATCCTTGTTCGTCAGTCTTGGGTGCGAAACAAACTCGGCCCTGTAAAAACCAAAACGTCTCTACGTGAAATAGATATGAATGATCTGGTGTACGAGTCAATGACACAGCATTTCAAAGTATCAGATGGGCGTGGTTTTGTATTTCAAACATCCGGAGGCAAGCCGATGAACAACAAAAATATGTCATATCGAGTTTGGTATCCCACCTTGGATATTTTAAAAATACCAAGACGCAATCCTTATCAGACTAGACATACAGCTGCCACCCTATGGTTGGCATCAGGAGAGTCACCAGAATGGATAGCTAAACAAATGGGCCATGCTAATACCAATATGCTTTTTACTGTGTATTCACGCTATGTACCTAATTTAACTCGCCGAGATGGCAGTGCTTTTGAAGCATTTTTAAATCAAAAATTGAAAGGGGAATAACCATGAACCATGATACTCGTATTAACCTCGCGCATTACTTATGCCAACGATTTTATTGCCAGCCAACAGGAAGAGAGCTCAGCTGTATTTTGGGTTTACCACGTTCTTCTAATAATTTGGCAGCATTGGTTGAATGGATTAATCAATTGTATTTTACCGAAAGAGGAAATGATTTGTTGTGGTGGGAGAGGCAGCTGCAAAGGCAACTAGAGTCCAAGGGATACCAACTTTGAAAAACGATTATGATTAATTTACGTTGACGCTAATAACCAAAATGCACCTTCTTTGTTGATAGGTGTATTTTGCTTATTAACGTTAGTAATAAATGCTGGTGATCAACTCGATTAACAGTCATTAAATTTGACGACAATTAGCTTGAAGAACACAATATATTTAAGTCATGAATTGCTATAACAATGTTAAGGACACATATGAGTCAAGATAACCTTATTGATGAAAATGCGGCAATAGCAGGACTGAAAGCCGCAAAGTTTATTTTAAATAAATGGCAGTGCAGTACTACACAGGTTGAACAATTACTTGATTTAAAAATTGCTGATATTGATGTGAAACCCGCGCCAGAATTGACTAAAGGTCAGCTATTAAGGATCAGCTATATTCTTAATATACACGCTACATTACGAAGTTATTTTTCAAACAATGACAATATATATGGCTACATGACCTTGATAAATAACAATGCTCCATTCAATGGAGTTAGACCGATTGATACTGCTCTTAAGAAAGGTGGGCTGAAGTGCGTGATGGAGCATGTGACGTCCATGGAGCAGAGGTAAATCGTCTTCAGTCAGAGACAAGCTTTAAGAAAGGAGTAAGAGCAAAACAAATGAAAGCCAATCGCAACACCGATTACCTTGAAAAGGTGATTTTTTTTTGGCAAGTGAAATTCATGCTCTTACCCTGCATTACCTACTAAATACAATCAAATCAAAGATTTCCAAGTATTTCTAAGGGGACATTATGATTAGATGTTAGTGCCGCTGAGACATTTACACTTTATTCACTGCTCATCATCATGATCCCCATCATATGAAAGAGATATATTAGCGCGCCAGATGAATGTTTTTTTTGTTTATTGTTGGCAATGATTTCTTTTTCATCAGAATGTTTTAATTCTAGCCATACTGCCCCTTTGCCGTTGCGACCTTTGTTTGAGGAGCGTTTTAACGTCATAACATCTACGTCCTTGTAAGCATTTTCCCAATGTTCTTTTTCTGTACTGTGTTCCATCAAAAGTGTTAAAACTCGCCATTTACTTTTTGAAATTGCAAAAGAAAATGTTTCAATAAAGCGAGCTAAATCCTCATGTTTTGAAAAATAGATACCAGACTTACTATAAGTCGTATTATTCAGCGCATATTGCAATCCCCATTGAATTTTTTTTTTGCTTTTTGGGTATACTTGTCTAACTTTTGTAATAATCGAGTTAAGCCATTTTAGCTCAGTTGTCGCACTGGGTTTGGAGGGGAGAAGCGATCGAATGCTGCGTTTGGATTGTAATCGAGGTGTATCGTAACTGGTCTGTAATGACATGAGTTTTTTGGCATTGTCGTGCCATTTATCAATAGTTTCTGGAACAATATGATATTTGAAAGCCAGCTCAATGGGGTCTAAACCGAGCTCTATCTGGTTTAATATGCTGTAACAAGTTTCAATATTAATAATGGGTTTAGGATACGATAATTCTGACGTGAGTGCAGTGATATTTTTAGGTTTTGGCGCTTCAATCGGAGCTATCTTCAGTTTTTTAACTGTGTAATCAAGAAAACTTGTAATAGAGCAAAAACTATCTGTTTTTTTGGATTTAGCTAATTGACGTAAATGTCTTCGAGAACCTAGGCCTAGGTTAACTAATTGCTTTTGTGTTAAATCCAGTTTCATTTTTAGCAAATTTGAATACAATATTAAGTCACAAAAATGAAAGTAGTGATTAAAGCTGGTTTCTGGCGATGAATGGCCATCAAATGCTGCAATAGCATAATATTTATTGCGTAATGTTTTGCCCAATATTATGTCAGTTATTTTGTTGATTTGCTTGGCTGTGTAGGGAACGATTTCAATATAATTGGCACAATCTTCAGCTCCAAGCTCAAACATGAATTGTAATCTAGATATTGCACTATGTCTTAAATGATGCAAGACCAAGTGATCAAGCCCGGAAAGAGATCTAAGCGCCGTTGATGTAAAGTTGGATATTAAAAATTGATCTATTGGTTTATTTTCATCTTGCCCAAGCGTAAAGACTAAACGGCTTTCTGCACCATTGATATTATCTTTTCGTGATATATTAAGTGATGAAGTAATAATCGTTTTTTCATCTTCGAACAAAGAAACATAAAGCGGTACTTTTCGTAGTGACGACGAGCTCTTATTATTACCAAATTTGTTTGCTCTAATTTGGAGCCAGCCCTCTTGTGAGTTTTCAATATCTATTAATCTGAGTTTGAGGATCTCGCTAATACGTAAGCCGCATCTATAAGAGATAATTAATATGCTTTTGAGGATTAATTTGTTCTTAAAGTCTAAGTCAACAATTTGATCAACAGCATTTAACAGTGCTTTAAATAGCGTTTCATCCACAAAGCCTGCATTTGTATGATTTTTATACTGAGCTCCACTGGATATCGGCTCTAGTAATAATGGAAAGTCAAATTGCCGAACAGCAAAAGCATGAAAGTCATCTAATCTCGCAGCAAGATTAGTCTTTTGTTTTTGGTAATGAGTGAGTTCGATTAATTCATTGTAAAGGTCTTGAAAATCTTGCGCTTCTGCATCTTCTAAATTGAATCCTTCCGTTTGATATAACCATTTTCTTGATAAGGTCGAATGATAGGTTCGAATTGTTGATGGTTTGCAAGTGTTGAGTTTATCAATAAACCATTTAATGAGCACTTCTTGCGCTGTTGATAAGTCATATTCACTGACGAAATTTTCGAGCTTTTTGGACAAGGATTGAGATGTTAATTTCTTCTTAGCATTTTCCTTTAACTCTTCCGCTAAAGTCTGGTAAAAATTTGACAGAGGTAATGTAGGTTTTAAACGCTGTTTTGCTTTGCTTTTATTTTGCCTTAATGGGGAAAAGAATTGAAGCTTAGGGGGCTCTTTAGTTGGGCAAGTAGCCAATCTAGCTAGATTGTTTTTAGGTAAGCTATACGCTTTGTTATTTCCCATTGAATATTCAGTTATCGCTTGTGATATTCTCACATTGGGTGACTGTGAAATTAAGCTTGCAGCGGATTTTGCAAACTTTTTTAGGGTATTAGCCAAAGGTATGGGACCAACATAATTTTCAACGATCAAAGCGTGGATGTTTTTATTTTCACAAGGAGCTTGCCAAAGCGCATTATTATTAACTTTTTTTAGAGCTAAAAAATGGCTGATACAGCTAATGGTAATAGGGGATAAGTAGCAAGTTATTTGGGTTGAATGTTTATCTGAATTAACAACATTTGTATTGTATCCAACTTCATCAATTTCTAGGTTTAAAAATGGTAAGTTATTGATCGTTGAAATGTCCAATGACCCATTTAATTGATTTGATAATGCTTTTAAAAGATGGTGGTTTAGGCAGCCTGAATGACAAATGAATGACATAATAATATCGCGATAAGCATCTGCTATATTATTACTTTTTCCGTTGTTAGATAAGTTGTCAAACCAATGGGTATAATGCAAAGTAAATGCAAATCCATCTTGGATTAATGTTTGAGTGTAGATTGAGCTTTCAGCTTTTTGAGTGATCAAATAAGATGGAATATTAATCTCACTTTGCTTTTCTTTGATAAGAGCAATGCAATGATTAAAGGCTCGTTTAAAGTCCACTTGGGATCTGAAAACCTTAGTGAGGTCTTCAGTTAGCTCAAGCCAACTAGACTCAATATTTTCTGGTGGTGGCAAGTTTGCTCCACTTGGAAAATACTTTTCACTCAGCTCTTTTGCTTTTTTTAGCACATTATTTTGATGGCGATTTCGTTGCTGTTGGCGTGCATCTTTACCTATGCATTTAGACAAAACTTATCTCCTTACAATTGACAGAAGTTAGTTTTTGGTTGATTAACTCACTGATTATCCTTAAATCGCTAATCGAATAAGAGCTAAATCGAGTAAATGCTGGTTCATTTAATTGAGCATGTCCCATCCATGCGGCAATAAGATCTGGATGTATTTTTTCCTTAAAAAGTAGTGATCTCACATAATGTCGATGCCAATTTAATGGTAATGGAAGTACGCTATCAAAATGAGCTGCCATGGTTGAAGGTGTGACTTCTTCGATTGCATCATCAAGAATGAAAAAAAATAAATGTTGTTCGCCAGTTATCGCTTGCTGATATCGGGCTGAAATATCAATGTTTACATTTGTGGAGTCAACTTTTCCTGCACTCAGAAACTGTAGATATTGCTTTAAGATCCTTACTGCAATTTCTGGAAGCGTTATGAATCGTCCCACTTGCGATTGAAGCATTTCTTTATCAGAGATCCAAAGGCTCAAATTCAATAGATTATAATCAGTTATTTTTCCAAGCCAGCCAGTAACAGGGCGATATCCAGAAGATACAGCGAGGGTAAATAATACATAGTAGGTGACTAAATTATGCCTCTGCTGAGAGTAACTTGCTGATAGTGAGGAAATACTTGTTTCTAAGGTTTTAAAAAAAATGCTTAGAACCTCATCGCTCATCACCAGCGGACTGCCAATTTGGCCTTCTATTGTTCTATAAACTTGACGTTTGAATTGTATTTTTGTTGTTTTGCAACAGAGACTCTCTATATAGGATAAAAAACGATCATATGTTTGCTTAACATCTAAATCTGATAGATGTGTATAGGATAGTTCGGGCTTTGTTTTCGCCGTTTCCCCTTGAATTAATGCAATTATGGTTGGATCAATAGACTCTTGTTTTAGTAAGGATCGAAGGTATGACGATATTTTTGTTGTGGTTAAGCGTGTCCCATGTTTTTTATTGATAGTGCTTAACAATTCTGCGACTTTTTTTAAAGTTGAATCATCTAAATCATTTAGCAAGCTTGCTGTAATATCATATGGTAACTCGATAACAAAATGTGATTTCGTTGGCGTGATTAGCTTAATGATAGTTTTACGCTGTTTTTGGGTTGGCAGTGTATGTTCTATGGCTAAACAGTTATTAATATATTTTAGCCGGCTAACACGCTCAAATGATGATCCTAATGTTAATGATGCTAATAGAAATGAACGTGTTTTTTCACAAACTATGCTGGGATTCATGCAATATGAAAGTAAAGTTTGGATTTCAAACTTTGTTGCTTGATTAATATTGCAAGGCAGAAGCAGGTTGTTTTTCAGAATTTGATTGCCGATAGCTTGAGCTTGTAATTTTTGAACGGCATAGCCATTGTCTCTCGCTTTTTTTATTGATATCAGTAGCTGCCTTTTCGTACGCTCAGATTCGGCTTCCTCATTTGCCCAAACTTCTTGATGAGTTTGAACTTCCATTAATTCCGTAACTTGAAATGTGTCTACATCAGTTCCTTCAAATTCAATTGCATTGACTCTGAGTGTTGTAGGCGGTGTACCGGGATCGCGCAGTGTTTTGTTGCGCAAAATGCCATCTTTGTAGTAAAAGCTGTCATTATAAGGGACATAGATATTTGATAATTGGCTCCCCACTCTTGATGACTTACTTATTTCAAATTTTTCTTTTCTTTTTGAATCTAATTCATCAATTAATTGTTTCATGTCGATCTCAATAACATCAGGCAAGTTATTTGCGAGATCATTTCTTTTCCCTAGCGACCACTGGCGTATTTCATTACATACACTTTTGATCGCAGACTCATGATTACCCATGGCGTATAACTTCGCACAAACCAATAAGGTTATTGCTTTATAGTGCTCAAATTGTTGATGGTCATGAGAAGGGGAGCGCATAACACTGACTATAAAGGCTGTGAAATAATACTTTTCAATTTGTTTATTTTTCACGAGTGCTTGGTATATCAATTTGAGATTATTCTTATGCTGTTCTAGTGGCGTCTTGATGTTAGATATTTTCCCCTGCGCTAAAGAGATTATCGTTTCTAACTCAGGGAAATCTATCTGGTATTGATAGCTTAATAGTTGAGAGAGGCTAATGATCTCATGAGCAATACAAGAGTGGTTGTCGACTAATTCTTCAGGAAATGCATTAGTTAAGACATTTTTGAGTGTCTCAAAATCGAATCTTGAAAGCTCTGATTTATTGATCACCGATTGCTTTCCTCACTTGTTCAAAAATTGAACGTGGTCCTTCTTGTGGAGATTTATTTTGACGCGACTTTTGTTTAGCAATTGCACTCTTAGATTTTTCAGTCATTTGAGCTAATAGGTTTTGGCTTAAACGTGGGCGATTAAAGATTTGTTGTGCAATTTGGGAGTTAACTTTGTCATTGATTGTGGTATGTAAAATATTAAGGTTCTTACTGGAAATTGAACTTAAAAAGCAGTTTGTAAATACTCCAACCCACGCTTGTTGCTCAATTTCTGAATCGCAGATATCGTCGTCGAGGATAACGATGCACTCCGTTGGTTCAATCGAATTGATGTCAAAAAGAATAGATTCAAAACCAGAATATATTTGTAGTTCATGAGTCACTATTTTTGCTCGTAAAACTAGAGCAACAGTCAATAAGTCTTTATTAACTAGATCTTGCTTTATTGCACCGCGAAACGAAAAAGTGAGGCTTTGAACAAACTCAAATGCTTTGTAAGCATTTGGGTGGATTTTGACCTTTTTACACGATTTTAATGTTTTTCGCGTAGCAATTCTTATCGACATAAACGTTTCCCATAGGAGCTGTTCATTAATTTATACCATCAAGGAGATCGAGAAGTAAAGCTATTTAATTTTTTAACCGACTGATTTTATTGGCTTTATGTATCTGGTACATGATAAGTGTATTGAGGTGAGAAATTTTGTGATTTTATCTTTCAATGTATGCAAAAAGTCACTTGTTAATTTGCATGAAAATTTGACCTATTAATTGCATTATTTATTGGTAAGCGCCTGGGCAATTACATTTACTTTTTAACAGTCGAGGGTAACAAGCTGTCGATATCCGGAGTTGGTTGACATAGTTCATTAAGGCAAGCCGTGATGTAATCAAATGGCAACGAGCCATTTAATTTACCTTTGCGGTTTCAATTATGATGTAAAGCTTGGCGGATGCCAGTGTGATCTTATACCGGTTAGTGATGACCTAGAACCCAACGTGTTGGCCCATTTACAACCTTTACTTTAATGGCACTATATGGTCTGGCAACGCTCGATGACAATTGTTACAGTCTGCCCTTTGCTGGCCGCTTTTGAAAAATAAACAATCAAACGGGAGGATTTGATTTTTTCGATAAAAATCCAATTGCAGAAAAACAGCTTAGGAGTTCACCTTCACAGTGATTTTTCCTTCATTTCTATATTAACGCTTTCGTTTTTCAACAATTACTTTGTTCTGTAAGCATTTTTTTTAGTTTGACGTTCTCGGACTCCCTCTAATTCACTAATACGGGGTAAATCACAGTTTTGCACTTTTAATCGTGAAAAAGTGTGGTATTTGATATTTGTATGTACATAAAAATTTCTATTTGGTTTATCACAGTATGTTATTCTTTACGTCATTTTTGACGAAACGGATTTCATATGAGTAATTTTTGCGATCAACTTAAGGTTAATATTCAGTCACTAGCGGCAATTATTCAGGTTATTAGCCATGAGACTTTGCGAATTAGAGCTTATTGTATTCAGGCAGCGGAAGAGTTACATCGTGATCTTTATTTGTGGAATGGCAGTGAAGGATTAAAACAATATAATCCGAGTGATAAGCAGTTTCAAAATGTTGAAGATTTTGAAGACATCGGTCAACCTTTTGAAATCTTAGATTGGATTAATGAAATATCTAAAAACAATGATTCCCTCGAAAGTATTATTCTGCTTGAAGATTTTCACCACTATTTCCATGAACATACACTTGTTTCTCGATTGCGCTCTTATACTGTTGCAGTTGCCAGTAGACAAATCGAAGGTATTTCGTTAGTGCTTTCACAGCCTATTGAAATGCTACCAATCGAACTCGAAAAGGAAGTGCAGGTCATGCAACTTCCTTTGCCCTCATCTGACGATTTAGTTAAGTTGATGCGCCAAGCTCAGCAACGTTTTCAACTTGATGACAGAGACTATCAAGAAACCCCAACATTAGTTGAGTCCGCTCTAGGGCTCTCAACAAGTGAAGCACAACTCGCTTTTTCCAAAGTAGCTTATCAATTTAAGCGACTCACTGAGTCAGAAATACCTCATATAGTAAAAGAAAAAGAGCAAGTCATCCGCAAAAGTGGTCACTTGGAATACTTTCATCCCAAAGCCACGTTAGAGGATATTGGCGGACTCGATAACCTAAAGTCTTGGCTAAACCGCCGAAAACAAGCTTTTACTAAAGATGCCCGTGATTTTGGTTTAGAAACCCCACGTGGTGTTTTATTACTTGGTTTGCCCGGTACAGGTAAAAGCCTAGCAGCCAAAGCGGTTGCAAATGCTTGGCAACTGCCTTTGTTGCGACTGGATATGGGTAAAATTTATGGTGGTATTGTTGGACAATCAGAAGCCAATATTCGTTCAGCATTGAAAACTGCAGAAGCACTGGCTCCTAGTATTTTGTGGATTGATGAGATAGAGAAAGGCTTATCTGGCATGCAAAGTTCGGGATCGACTGATGGCGGCACAACATCGCGTGTATTAGGCACTTTTTTAACTTGGATGCAAGAGAAAGAAAAGTCCGTTTTTGTGGTTGCTACAGCGAATAATATTGCACAGTTACCGCCAGAGTTATTGCGTAAAGGCCGAGTAGACGAAATATTTTTTGTTGATTTGCCGGTTAAGCATGATCGCAAAGAAATACTTACGATTCACCTTAAAAGGCGTAATCGCTTAGATGATTTTTCAGACTGTGATCTCGACACTATTGTGGACGCTACAAAAGGATTTACAGGCGCAGAACTCGAAGAAGCCGTAAAAGAAGCGATGTTTATTGCCTTTGATGAAGGCCACCAATTAGCGAAAGAAGATATTCTAAAAGCCGTTTCTGCAACGTCTCCACTGTCATTAACCATGTCAGAAATGATTAGTCAAACACGAAAATGGGCCAAAGGCCGTGCGGTTTGTGCAAGCTCTTCACAGCCAGAAGAATTAGAAAATGATTCAAATCATAAAAAACCACGCCTTAAGCAAGAAGGTGAGAACCCGTTTATCTAAGTGAGTTGTTATGGAAAACCCATTTTTTAGTGCGTTGGAGATGCTAGGCGCTAATGCTGTAGCTTTTGACAAGCAAACTAATGATCAATTAATGCCTTTTCGTCATTATTTAGAGAACAGCATTAAAGCGCTCGAGAATAAAGATGTCAGTTGTAGCTGGTTACCTGTCGGTGGGCAGCGCTTTCGTATTACACCGCAACAACGTATTTGGCAACTTGTGCCTTATACAGAAATAGAAATCATTAATGAGCTGGCTGGTTGGTATCAAATTATTTCTGTAGACGGTGAACTGCCTAATATAGAATTTGATCCAGATGAAATTGATCCAATTATTCAAGGTAAAGGAAAAAGCAAAAGAGAAAATAAACTTGCTGAATGTGGATATAAGAAATATCCCAATTTCCGTCTTTATTTACCCGATATGGAGTTAGACAAGGAGCCTGTCTCTTGGAGTGGCTACCAATTGGAGCTTAGGCCATTAGCGTTAGATATTGGCCAGTTGAATACCATTTATGTGGATGGTCAACCTTGCAAGGTCGTTTCTCAATCCGAAGGACGCCTTAACATTCAAGCCTATATAGAAGCGAGTAGTCACTTATCTATTGATGGTCAAGATATAACATTTTCGATGATCAAATCCTTTGATAAAACAAAGCTAGGATCCTTGTCCATCAAGTCTAATAAACAAGGTTGGTTGGTTTTTTCTCAGGAGCGGCCAACTATCAATGCATGCCAACTTAATGATGTTACCCATGAGTCTTTAGCTGAATTGAGCGCGAGTCACTTTAGTGCTGAGGGGCTCACGTTTAATGTTGACTCATGGTCTGTTTCGACTGAAAAAAACAGTATTGTCCTTGAAAGGATAAATGAAGAGCAAAGTGTTGAGATGCAACAAATTCGCTGTCTCACTTTTCCAGAAATACAGTGGCAGCTTACTCCAATTGAAAATAAAGAAAAATGGATTCAACTTGTCGAAAAAATCGGTTCAGATGATACAGGAAAGTCGGATCTTGATTATTTTTTTGACGACAATCAAAACAGTAAAATTCTTGATGTGACCCAGCGCAAGCAGGATGATGGTTTTAGAATTTTAAAAGCGCGACCTGAAGAGCGACAAATTTTATTAGCTCGAAATCAACGAGGAAGCAAAAACCACCAAAGTGAATATCCACATTCAAATGGTAAAAATCGTGAGATCCGCATCAGTGTCGATACCAGTCAACTACGCCGGCAAAAAGAAGCGCTGAACCAATTGATGTGTCGCCCAGCAAAGGCGCATTGGTCGCTTATTCAGTTATTACAAGAGCGAAGTCAGACTCAATGGCCTCAAGTGACTCCAATACCTGAACAGTCTATTGATTGGCAAGTATTATCCGATCCCGATTTTGATGGTTGCGATAAACAGCGGGAGTTTGTGAGTAAAGCGTTGGCAAATAATGACTTTACCATTTTAGATGGCCCACCAGGGACAGGAAAAACAACGACTATTCTTGAGCTCATTTATCAACTAGTGACTAAAGGTAAGCGGGTCTTGCTATCGGCATCCACTCATGCGGCCATTAATAATGTACTAGAGCGGATTAAAGAAAGTCAGAGTTTAAGTCAAGTAATACATCCTCTGCGAGTTGGTGATGAGAGCAATGCGACGGGTGTTGAAGAGTTTCAGTTCGATAATTTACTAAACCAATACAAATCGGTGGCAGGTGGTTCCTCAATAAGTAAGCAGCTCATGGTTGATTCATCCAATCTGGTGTGCGGCACTACAATCGGTATTCTGCGCTTATTTAACGATAGGGACATAATCTTAGATGCGGGCGAACCGCCCTTTGATGTCATGATTATTGATGAATGCAGTAAAACGACTTTTCAAGAGTTTTTAGTGCCTGCTCGCTTTGCAAAGCGCTGGGTCTTAGTGGGTGACATTCGTCAATTGTCGCCATTTACTGACCGAGAACAAATCGTTGCGAATCTGGACAATTTGATGCTCACGCCAGCTAGAGGAAAGAGCAAAGCGCAAATCCTGTCAGCAGATGTACAGCGTGCGTGTTTTTTGTTGGAAGAGCTTAGAGGCTCAAAAGAAACACCTTACTCACAGCCTATGATCCTACCTTTAACTTCTGGGGTTATAAGTGCGATAAAGCAAGAAGTGACTCATAGAAAACAGCAAAAACAGCTCAGTGCAGGTTTGGATAATATCCTTGTGATTCCTTCTAGGCGCCTACCAAATGATCCTCAATGGGTAAAAGGTGTTCAAGACATAAAGGCGCAACCCTGGCATTTTTATCAGTTTGATTTTTGCTTTGTCGAAGAAACGCTATTAGCTGAAATTCAATCATTCATTCCGCTAGATTGTATCGTCTTGCACCCAGACTGGTGGCGGACGCAACATTCGAGTCAACATCATCGCCAAGGTATTAAGACCGAACCCTTTAAAATAAAAAATAGCGAAATTACCAATAGCCTTGATATTCATAGCGAATTGTTAGACCGATTTAACAGTAGTAAATGGTCTGAGGAAGTCTGTTGGCGGCTAGAGAGAGAATATTGGTTGCGTTTATCACAGAACCAAAAGCGAAAAACCGGCTACCTTGAAGAGACATTGCAGCGCCTATTCCCAAAATCTATTGATGTTGATGGCCGTATCCACATGGTAAAAAATATTGCTTTTCCATCAATTTTAGAGGCGTTATCAGGCGATGGACTAGTTAAGCGTAGGAAAGATCAACCTACCACCCTCAACCAAGGTTTTACTGCATCCGAAAAACAACAACGGCACACCACACTAACTTATCAACATCGTATGCACCCTGAGATAGCTAAGTTCCCACGAACACAGTTTTATCCCCAAGGTGTTTTGGTTGATGGTAAATATACCACCAGTGCGCGTGACTGGGATTACCCACGTTATGTTTCGCGCAATATCTGGTTGAATGTGAATGGTCAGACTCAAAAAGGCAATAGCAACCCTCAAGAAGTTGAAGCAGTAATGGCCGAGCTAAAAGCTTTTTGTGACTGGGCTGAAGATAATGCGAAAAATGAAAAAAATGAGCCATACGATGTGGCCATCTTGACTTTTTACAAAGGACAAGAAAAAGCCTTGCGCGATAGATTGAAAAAGTTACCAGGAAATCAAAGCCGTTATGCTCGTTTTAATTACAAAGGCATAGCCATTAAGTTGGCAACGGTGGATTACTTTCAAGGGCAAGAAGCTGATGTCGTTTTTCTATCCATGGTGAACACGCATCGTGATGGTTTTATGGATTCGCCTAATCGACTCAACGTAGCAATTACCCGCGCCCGATATCAACTCGTCATTGTTGGTTGCTACAGTTACTTTAGCGAACGTTCACGTACTGAAGAGCTGAAAAATTTGGCTAACTCAGCGCAAACCAAAATGATAAAAGGGGTTACGGGTAGCAGACGCAGTTCTAATTACAAGGGAAGTAAAAATAGTGGATAAAAATAAAAAACAACCATCCTTGGCTCAATCAATAGGGAAAAACGAAGTCAACGAGAGTGATGGTAAATCGTTTTCTTTAAAATTAAAACGGACAGTCAGGTTAAAGCGCTACCCTATGATTGCTCAGTTGGCTTTTTTTCGTGAGCGACCTGATTTAGTTTCGCTGTTGACGGCAGTGCAGAATAATCATATAGAAATGCCTAATAGGCTTGTCGACTATTTAAGCAGGGAAAAACTGTGGGATAGAACCCTTGCTGTATTAACCTCCTTGGGTGAAAAAGTGAAAGCGAGTGGGTACTTCAACACCCAAGAGCGAGGTTTTTATCATATTTGGTATACTGAAAGCGATCCTCTTTTTGGCACAAGACCTATTTTTATTCAAAGAGATACGGCTTTTTTTGAACCAAAGCAGACTATTTGGAAGAAAGGGATCGACGCTAAAAACTCACAGTTTAAATTTGATAATACAGAGCAGCCGCTTGATATTCAGGTTTTGGAAGAAATACTACAAAGCTCCTCCACTCGGTTGGCGCCCTCTTTATTAGGCCTTGCTGGATTAACCCCTGAAGTTATTTGCTCTCCAGAAAAAGAGGCGACGGTCCAGCTGAGTTGGCAACTGGGTTTTTCCACTTCTTCTTTAATGTTACAAGGGCAAATAGAGACCTTGCAGTTTAGTAACAACAAAGGAGGTAACCAACCGTTTAAGCTGGAAATGTCGCTGAACGGGTTTGATGAGCATTTTGTTGACGTGATGGAAGTCATCGCTCAAAAATGTAATGGCATTTGGCATCAAGAGAGCCAACGAGTCGCAGTAGAACTGGAAACTATTAAACGTGATGCAAACGCGGTACAGCGATTTGTGTTAGACAAGGTTTCACAAAGTAATTTGACGTTAGCGACTGGAAACTTTAGCCAATGGGAAGCATCCAATTTACCTATTAAGCCTATAAACCAACAAGATGCGAAAGCTTGGCATCTCCATTGGTTAGATAACTATTATAGTGATTCATACCAGCCAAGCGCATCGGCTCGTAAGCAGCAGGCGACTTGGCTCGATCATGATGCATTGCAACACTATGAATTACCGCTATATCACTCACAAAACTTACTGGCAGAATTATCGCGTAATAAGCAGCCTAAAGCATACTGGCATACTGCAGCTTTGGCTGATCTAACACCTTCAAACAGCAAAAAATTACACTTACCGATTAATTTAGTTGAGGGAGATACACTGGATTTAACTAAGCTAATGCAACAACTTAGTGGTGGTGAGCATGTGAAATCCGTTATTTATTCAGATCGTTATGTGCATACCTCTCGGCAAAATCGAAACTTAGCCTCAGTTGTGCGTTGCTTTAGTGATGCGCAAGGTCAGTTGTTAACGTTAGTGGCTCAAAAAGGGAAGGAAGCTATATTACCTGCTAATTGGCAGAAGCGAATAATTGAAAAGAGAAATGAAAATCATGGGCGATTTTGGATTTTTATTGGCCAAAACCAAGTGACTTGTTGGGAGTGTACTAGTGGGCTTGATTTTATTAAAGAGCAAGAAGGCTCTTACTTCATCGATGGGTATCCTACCTTTATTCCTAAAGAGCGATCTGAACTTCCGCAATTTTTACAGCAACAATTAAGGCGCACAGCCGGCGAGTTACAAAGCATGGAGGTTGTCGAATGATGGCTAAACTCACCACCAGAAATGAACGATTTCAAATAGATTTTACACAACAGCCACTGTCCAACTTTTTTTACCAGCAATCTGGAGATAGTGAATTATCTAAGTCGTTACTCAGAGTAGATAACGCATGGCTAGCTAAATTCATCAATCAAGCACGTTTAACCGTGCTAATTGCTTGTGAATCAATAAAAGACCTGACAGTAATTAAGCTGCTGCAAAATCAGGCCGATAAAGGTGTCCGTATCTATCTGTTATTAGGTGACGAAACCCAAAGTAAGACGGCGATTGATATGTTATCTGGCCGATGCTTGATCCGAACTGGTATTAAGCAGCAAGGAACTTTGATGCTGCGCGATCATGTTACTCTCCAAGCGCACGGTTTCTTGTTGACTACCAATGATGTGTTTGTTTATGACCAAGCTCAGTCACAAGCCATTGAACTGGAACCTATGCAACGAGAAGACAGCTATCGCAGTTTTTGTAAGTTATTTTGGGAGCAAGCAACTCATGAATACCTTGAGCATAATAAGCAGCAAAAAGCAGTGGTAAATCCAGATAGCATTATCGTCGCCAATCATTCGCATCATCTTTATGGCACCTTACAAGCGTGCTTAACGGATTCGTTCTCAAGCTTAAAGGCTGCGAGCGGCTCAGATTTCAATTCGTTAAATACACCATCCAGACTTTTGCTTTCAACGGATTCAAACCTTATCGGCAATAAAGTAAATGAAGGCGTAGCGTTAACAGAATCAAATATCCCGAACATATTATTCTCAGATGATGGTGACTGGCTATTACCGGATGTCACTGAATTTTCGGTGACGAACTGGTGCCTTAAGTTATCTGCCAGTCAAAGTAAGCAAATGATAGCAGCCTTTGAACAGGCCCATGGTGCTGCTGCGTGGCAGTTCAAAACCAATGCTAATTTGGCTGACCTCCCTTCCCAGCAAGCAGTGCGATTTAGTGATCATCCACAAAACATATTGACCGTTGAGTTATTAAGAAGCGAACGGTTAAATGATGTTTTCACTGATACTATTGACGATTTTTTTGCTAAATCAGCTGATGAACTCGCCCTCCACGCAACGCGATGGCAACGTAACCGTCTTGCTCACTACGTGGACTTTAGCGTTAAAATCCATCCTCCATATTGCCCGAAGGAAGCAAAAAAAGACGCTTTGTATCAAGATTGGCAGCACGCTGAAGATGATTGGCAGCGAAGCTTGTCAACACTTGAATCGTTGCAAAAAACGATTAATCAACAGCAAAAGTGCATCGCTGATTCGCTTAAAGGATTTATTAAAGGCTTTTTACTCGGGCAAGGGCAGTCGGCAAAACAATTCGAAAAAGAACTTGAAGAGTTAAAGGCGTGGTCAGTGACAGCGGCCACACCCGCTGAGCGCGAAGCGTATCGTAAACGTCTGACTGATTTTCAACAGGGTATTCAACAGCGAAAGACTGAGACTTCAGTGAAGTTAGATGAAGCGAAACAGCATCAGAATTGGGAAGCTAAAAAGTCGACGTTAAAAACAGAGTTAGCCCAAAAGACAGCCGTTGCAGAACAAAAACAAGCAAGCTTTAAGAAAAAGAATGACGAACGAGAAGAAGCGCTAAAGCAAGCTGAACAGCATTTTATGGCGAGTTGGCAAAAGGCATCGGCCAGTTTAAATGAAAAACAATTGGAAGAATTAGCCATACCAACTGATGAAGCACCTCAAGTGAAAGCATCATTATTGCCTGAGGATAAACGACTTGCGCTTTCTAATATGACTATACTCCAAGCTAAAAACTGGAAAAACACCATAAAAGAAAAAGTTTGGAAAAAGCACTTCCAAGCCTTTGCACAAGCATTAAATAATTTTGATGAAGCGAGTAAGAAAATCGAACGAGATGTTCAAGATGCAAATAAAGCGTTTGAGCAAAGCCATTTACAACGCAAACAAGCAGAGCAAGCACTGAAAGATCATGGAGTCGCTTTTACTTACCAGCCCAATCAACCCTCAGATGCGTTAGATAAACAATTAGGGCTGAAAGAGGGTAATAAAGAGCAAGCCAAATTTGTTTGGCCTGCTGAAGAGTTACCATCAAACCAAACTGAGCTACGCCAATATAAACAACAGCGCTATTTAATTATTGACAAAAAAGAGCAGCTTGAACAAGCCCAAAAAGACGCGGCTCGTCTCAATGCCAAAATTGTGTGTGATAAGGAGGCTGTGGATGCCTGAGCAAAAAATAGTGATCACTATCGATGATGATGGAGCTATAACAGCCAAAACCGCAGGATTTAAAGGTGAAAGTTGTTTGGAAGCGCTTGATGATTTGCTCGATCTGAATGGTGCTGTTGGTGAGGTAAAAAAAACTGACGAGTATCAGCAATTACAAGCGTTTAAAAAAGCGCACATCCAAACCATTAAAGGGAGGTCTTAATGAGTGCAGTAATTAAGACGACCACCCCGTTTGCTATTGAAACGGTTTTGATTAAGGCTTTAGCAGCTCTAGGTGCAGAGCCGCTTAAAGTCGATGCATCAAATATCACGTTTTTAAAGCACAATGGCGGTGTACAACTTGGCGATATTTTTACAAATCGAAAAGATTATAACGGAATTCAGCATTTTCGTTTTGAGCAAGGGCGTTGGATATTACGCCATGATTCAGATGAAATGAACGGACATATTACCGCTTCAGCCATGGCATCACGCGAATACCTCTCTGTGCAAAAGTTTCTTACCTTGCTGAGTAAAGAGTATGACGTTACCTACCAAGACTATTTACAAGAACTTGCCGAACAAGAGCGACTTAGATTAGAAGAGCAACGCAAAGCAAGAGTGGAGGAAACCCGCTTACAGGCGATTGAAAAAGCTAAATCACAAGGGTATTCCGTTAAGGAAACTCGCAACAGTAAAGGGCAAATACAACTCGTTTTAACCCGCATGGTTTAGAGAGATGAAGTGCTACGGTGATTTTTTTAATTTAGCTCATATCGAGAGTGACAGCCTCATTTATGGGCCAGGTAAGCGATTGGTGGTGTGGTTTCAAGGCTGTGCCCTTGCTTGCCAAGGTTGTTGGAACAAGGCCATGTGGTCATTTAAAGAGAATCAATTGATCCATCGAGAGCAATTGTTAGAGCGAATCTTAGCCACACCGCAGATCCGTGGTGTAACTTTGCTCGGTGGTGAGCCTTTGCATCAAGCGGATAATGTTTGGTGGTTATTTGAGCAAATCAAGCAGCGTTCAAAGTTAACCACCTTTTTATTTACCGGGTTTGAAATGAGTGAACTTGAAGCATTTGGTTTTGCAGAGCGTATTGAAAATCTATGTGACATCATTGTAGTAGGACGATATGACGAGAAACTTCGAAATATAAATCAGCAGTGGATAGGCTCAGATAATCAACAAGTTATTTTTCCAAAATATTCTAAAGAACCAAATAACAGAACTGAATTAAACCAAGTTGAGTTGATTATCGATGATTATGGTGGGATCACAACGCTGGGGTTTCCAAGCGATGGATTAATTAACTTAATAAAGTGATGCTCGTCCGACAATGATGTACTTACTGTGATTTATTAACTAAGGTGGTATTTTTGTTAATATAAAAATACCTTGTTGCTAGTTGGCTATGTAAGTTACGTATGCCCTTGGGTAAATGTATGCATATTTTCGGTAATTGTCACAGTCATGAATTGCGTTAGTGGCCGACTTAATTGGCGAGGTGTGATGAACAAAATCGTTGGAAGGGAGCAAGTAATTCGTAGTGGTTAAGAAGTCTCTTATGTCGAAGCTAAAAAGAAATGAATGAGTCAATGGCTAAATCAAATCGGTCGATTTTGGTATTAGATTTTTTAAATAATTAAGTGGCTTCATAGATGATTTTTACCAACGTTTTTTACGTGACTTATCTAAAATTAGTATACTTGTTACACCAAAATTGGTGACCAAAAAGCGATCCATGACCTCAAAAGTTACGCAAAATGTCTAAAAGTGATACTAAGTGATATGAGTTTGTGTTTTGTTCAAGTTATTGTTAATAAAGGTAATATCGTTTAATGTTGAGCTGATTCATTTGATGTCGATTAACAACATTTGGTCTTCTCGCGGTCTCCAAAACCGATGGTTGCGAGTTCGAGTCTTGCCACCCCTGCCAAATTTAGAAGGCCTAGCAGAAATGCTAGGCCTTTGTCTTTTCCGTTGCTATTTTTTCCTGGCAAATCCGCACTCTGATTTCAGTCTGCAATATTCAATTTATCCTTTTAAGATTGAGCAAGTTAACTCTTCCTATATTACTCGGTGAGTAAATCTTTTCTATAACACTATTTAGTTCCTTTTCCCTTTATTTCTTTTAGTTCATTTGCGCTATCTTGATGCACTCCATTGGGTTAATGCCCGATATTAGAGCAAAATACGCAAATCCTCTTAATTTACAATAAATTTTAATCCATTTAAAAACATAGTTTTACCCTTTCTTTACCCATAATTGTGCAAATTTTTGTGGAAAACGTTTACCCTTGGTGTTGTAAAATATCTGCTAGATGGATACATCTAGTTAACAAAATGGTTGTCGCGCTCTCTACTCTATAAAAATAAATGTTAAGAGAATGGATAAGATAATGAAAAATAATATATTCAAACTCAGTAAAGTCGCAGTTGCATTGCTCCCTTTATGCTATGTAACTCATGCTTTTGCTGCGGAAGATGATACTAAAAAAGAAACAACAGAGGTTGCTGCTACAGCTACTGCCGAAGAAAAAGTTGAGGTAATACAAGTTAGGGGGTTTGCCTCAACTCTAAAACAATCGCTGTTTAGCAAACGTACTTCATCACAAACAGTCGAAACAATTTCTACCGATGATCTTGGCAATATGCCTGATGTGACTATTACTGACGCTCTTGCTCGTCTGCCTGGGGTGGCTGCCGATCGCGATCGTGGTAACGCAAGTCGTATTTCAATTCGTGGTATGGGGCCTCGGTTAAATATGGCCACTTTGAATGGCCGTGAGATTGTTAGTGGTGAGCCAAGTCGTGATGTGCGCTACGAACAATTTCCTGCTGAATTGATTAATTCGGTTCAAGTGTATAAAAGTCCAACGGCCAGTAATGTTGAAGGCGGTATTTCTGGCTTAGTGAATATGGATTTTGTCAGTCCATTAGCGCAAAGCGAACGTAAAGTAACATTAAGCGCTAATGGTATGTACTACGATCTGGCTGATGAATTGCCAGATGGGCAAACCAATGGCTCTAAATTGAGCTTTAGTATCGTTGATAACATTACCGATAACTTAGGTTATGCCTTCGGTATTGCTTATCAGGATCAGCCTTCAGTACAACGTGGTACTAAAAGTTGGAATTACAATAATGGCGCTGATAGAGCGATATTAACGATAATGGTATCCAAGAGTCTGCACCTTGGGGCGCACAGTCAGGTGATAAAGTTGGTACCAATAAACGCTTAGGCTCTATGGGGATCCTAGAGTGGCAGGCGACTGATAAACTAAAGCTAAAATACGATCTGTTTTATTCAAAGTTTAAAATTGAAGAACGTGAAGATCAAATGTACTTCAATGACTTAGGAAATTATCAAAGCAGTAAAAATTGGAATTATAACAATTCTGCAGCTCAGCCCGAGATCATCACAAAGGCCGACGGTAGTGAACAGCTTGTTGGAGGCGGGTTAGCCTATGCAAACCATGAGGTGCATAACGCAACTTGGTTCCAAGAAAACGAGTTGTTGAGTACAGGATTGAATGCGGTATGGGAAGGCGATATATGGCGCATTAAAGCGGATGTCGGTTTTTCTAAAGCACAAATCGATTCTGTATGGGTTGATATTATCTCTAGCTACAACGGCCCTAGTTATGATTTAGGTTGGAGTGTGGCCGATGGTAATAGTTTCAGCGCTGAAGTGCATGATAATTCGGCGGAAGGGTTAAGTGCAATAGACATCTCTAATCCAGATTATTACACCTTAGGGGCCATGGAATGGGTTGAGACGGCACCCGGTGTTTGGGAAGAACAAAATATTGGTATGATCGGCGATAATGACCGCGACCTGTCCGATCAAATGGTGAATACCCGTGTAGACTTTGAGCGTTATGTCGATTGGGGAATTTTTCAACAATTAAGCTTCGGTATACGTTATTCAGATCGCGAGAAGGAAAACCGTGTCATAGACTGGCAGAAAGCCGTTGTTGCTGATAATGGCTTAACTAATTACGGCACAAGCTATGCTCTTGGTGGTGGCTATAAGGTGCCTAACCTTTACGCATTAAAGGATTGGGATAAAGTCGCACATGATGCGTTTGGTGGGCTTGGTAGTGCTGATTATGCATTGCAAAACAGCGCCGATAAGCTCGCATCTTGGAATTTAACTGAAAAGAACAGTGCTGCCTATGTGATGTTAAATATCAACAGTGAATGGGGCGATACACCTTATTCGGGCAATATTGGCGTTCGTGTTGTAAATACTCGCTCAACATCAGAAGGTTATGAGCAATTGCTTGATGGCTCTTTAGGTTCTGCGAGTATTGATCATGAATACACAGAAGTGCTGCCATCACTTAACTTGTTGTTTAATATAACTGATGATTCACAAATACGCTTCGGCTTAGCACGTACTATGTCACGTCCTCCGTTGATTGAAATGCGTACCGGTTTTTCAATCGATACTACAGTAACGCCAAATACCGCTTCTGGTGGTAACCCTGAGCTAGATCCATATATTGCCAATCAGGTAGATCTTGGCTACGAGTATTACTTCTCTGACAGTGGTGCTATGACAGTGTCTTTATTCTATAAAGACATGCAGAGCCATATTGGTATTGCGACCAGCACTAAAACCTTGGATGGTGTCGACTATGAATATAGCGGCCCAGTCAATGGCGATGGCGGTGCAATTAAAGGGTTTGAAGTCTTATACCAACAGGGCTTTGATTTCTTACCGGCACCATTTGATGGTTTAGGCATCTACGCTAACTATTCCTTCACTGATTCAGAAGTGGAAGAATTCACACCACAGGATAATCCATATGCTTTAGCAGGCTTATCTAAAAATGTCGGTAACGTGACCTTGTGGTATTACAAGGAAGGGTTTGAAGCACGAGTAGGCTATGACTACCGTAGTGAATACACTGGGATCAATAGCTGGGATCCAAGCGAAATCTCCTTATATGATGCCCAAGCTACTGTAGATGCGAGTATTTCATATCAGTTCACTGATAACTTTAAAGTGATGTTACAGGGGCAAAACCTGACTAACGAAGCGTCAACAAGTTATTGGGACAACGATAAAACCCGTGTAGCAGAAAATGCAGAGTGGGGTCGCCGTTACGTGTTGGGCTTTACGCTCTCTATGTGACCATAACTGAAGCGCTCACTTATGTGAGCGCCTTGGTTCATTTTTCACTACCGGGATTTCTAGTTTTTGGTTTATTCCGTTTATAAGGTACCTTGGTATGTATTTCAAGTTGTTGTTTGCAATTGTATTACTGTGTTTCCCCAGTGTGCAAGTGCAGGCTTCGCCACAGGCGCAGACTGCTATCAAACTGTCGTTCAATGAGGATTGGCAATTCCAAAAGTCACCCGCACACGCAACCGTGTTTCAGCCTGAAGCTAAAGCATGGGAAAAGGTGAGTTTACCCCATACTCCTAAGCTTGAACCTTTGTTGGTTAATGACCAATGGCAGGGTATTGCTCTGTATCAAAAGCAATTCAATGCCCCTAAATCGTGGCAAGGACAAAGTCTTTACCTACGTTTCGAAGGCGCAATGAACTCCACTCGAGTGTGGTTAAATGATAAGCCAATAGGTGAGCATTTAGGTGGTTATCTGCCATTCAGTATTGATATATCAACTGCAGTAAATTACGGGGCTGACAATCAGTTAAGGGTGGAGTTAGACAATAACGATAATCCAACAACTGGTCCTAAACCGCTACAATTACTCGACTTTAATACCTATGGCGGTTTATACCGCGAGGTTAACTTATTCATTAAAGCGCCACTGCACGTCAGTGATGAGATGCTGACTAATTTACCTAATCGTGGCGGTTTACTGATTTCGAGCAAGATAGACAATAAGGCTAAGGCAAGTGTGGCCGTTCAGACCGATATCCGTAATCAAGGTAGTAAACCGGCTAACTTCACCTTAAAACAGGTGCTTGAGTTCGACGGTAAAGCGGTTGCAACAACAGCGCAAAGCTACACTTTAGCTGCCAATAGCCAGCAAGTCTTTGACCAGAGCCTAACGGTTAAAAAGCCAAAGCTGTGGCATCCAACTCATCCAAATCTTTATCAATTAAATACTGAACTTTGGCAAGGTAAAACCTTGCTTGAGCGAAGCAATAATAACGTTGGAATTCGTGAGTTCGCCTTTAATGCTAAGCATGAGTTGCTGATTAATGGTAAACCCTATTTTTTACGCGGTGTTAATCGTCATCAAGATTATCCCCATGTCGGTTATGCCACCTCAAATCAGGCTGATTACCGGGATGCGATCAAAATTAAAGAGGCTGGATTTGATTATGTCCGTTTATCTCACTATCCCCATTCACCAGCTTTCATGGATGCTGCAGATGAATTAGGTTTAGTGCTGATTGATGACATATTAGGTTGGCAGTATTACTCTCCAGATCTAGCATTTGCTGAGCAAACGTACCAATCTTGCAAAGATTTAATACGTCGTGATCGCAATCATGCCAGCGTATTAGCATGGGAATGTTCGCTCAATGAAACTGAGATGCCACTGGCGTTTATTGAGCATTTAAAAGGTATTATTCAGGCGGAGTTACCTGGTGCTATGTCTGCAGGTTGGCAGACTCAATACGATATCTATTTACAAGCACGTCAACATAGAATGCAGCATTATCAAACACCTATTCAGCCGTACAATGTGTCTGAGTACGGTGACTGGGAATACTATGCGCAAAATGCGGGTCTTAACCAACAGTCATGGGCTGATTTAAAAGATGATGAACGCACCAGTCGTCAGTTACTCGGTGCGGGTGAGAAACGTCTTTTACAACAAGCGATGAACCTACAGGAAGCGCATAACGATAATCTTCACACTCCAGCGTTTGCTGATGGTTATTGGGTGATGTTTGACTATAACCGTGGCTATGCCAATGACTTAGAAGCATCTGGCATTATGAGTATTTATCGTCAGCCTAAGTTCAGTTATTACCTGTTCCAAAGTCAGCGTGATCCGGCGTTAACGTCAACCCATTACAATGCCGGACCTATGGTGTATATCGCTTCAGATTGGCAAGCGGACTCTTCGCCAAATGTTCGGGTTTTTAGTAACGCGGATGCCGTCGAGTTATGGTTAAATGGCAAATTAATTGCCCGTCAAACGCCCGATAACGGCGCGAATACAGACAAGCTGCCTCATCCACCCTTTACTTTTCATCTGCCACGTTTTGAGGCCGGAAAGTTGAGTGCGAAGGCTTTTATTGGCAATAAATTAGTCGCAACCCACAGTGTTAGCACCCCAGAAGCGATTCACGCCCTTGAGATTTCACTCGATACCGCAGGTGTACCTGTTAATCCTACTGGCAGTGATGTGTTATTTGTCAATGTCAGATTAGTTGATACTAATGGCACCACCGTTCCTATGAATGGCAAAGTCGTCAGCTTTGAAGCCGATAGCGCTATTGAGGTACTTAACCCTGAAGCGATAGTGACTGAAAAAGGCGTTGCTACGGCTTTAGTTCGAGTACATAACGGCGCCAAAGGCGCGCACTTGCGAGCAAGTTTCAACCTTGAAAATGCCGTTACACCTTTAACTGCAGAGTTGAAATTCTAATACCATGAATGAGTTGAGTAATATCATGAACCCCGAATTTGATCCGACTGAACACCCACATCGCCGCTATAATCCGCTGCTGGGAGAATGGGTTTTAGTGTCGCCCCATAGGGCAAAACGTCCTTGGCAAGGCCAAGTTGAGGCTGTCGATGACGCGCCAAAGCCGAGTCACGATCCGAGCTGCTTTTTGTGTTCGGGTAACACACGTATTAATGGTGAGGTTAATCCGAGCTACACAGATACGTTTGTTTTCACCAATGACTTTGCTGCGTTAAAAGCTGATACGCCAAAATTTCAACAAAATTCTCCACTGTTTCGCATGCGTACCGAACAAGGTGAGAGTCGAGTAATATGCTTCTCACCCGATCATGCTAAAACCCTACCTGAGCTCTCAGTTGATTCAATCATTAAAGTGATTGAAACTTGGCAGAGTCAGTGTGCCGATTTATCCCAGCGTTATGTTTGGGTGCAAGTGTTTGAGAATAAAGGCGCTGTTATGGGCTGCTCCAATCCACATCCCCATGGGCAAATTTGGGCCCAGACCCAACTGCCCACACTAATAGAGCGCAAGCAACAAAGTCAGAGTGAGTATTTCAAGCAACAGGGTACAGCCTTGCTTGCCGATTATGTGGAGCAAGAAGTTGTCAGCTGTGAGCGTTTGGTGGTGAGCAATGAAGATTGGGCAGTGGTTGTGCCTTATTGGGCCGCTTGGCCATTTGAAACTTTACTACTGCCACGTTTTGCAATTCAGCGTATGACAGATTTAAGCGCCAGTCAGCAGGCCAGCTTGGCAGATATTTTGAGCCAAATTACCATTCGCTATGACAATCTGTTCCAGTGTTCCTTCCCGTATTCGATGGGATGGCATGGTGCGCCATACGATGGCGAAGCACATGATGAATGGCGCTTACATGCCAGTTTCTTCCCGCCATTACTGCGTAGCGCATCTGTGCGTAAGTTTATGGTTGGCTACGAAATGCTTGCCGAAGCCCAACGAGATTTGACCCCTGAGCAGGCCGCCGAGCGCCTACGTCAGTTGTCTCCCGTTCACTATAAAATGAAGTCTTAAACATGAATCAAGATACGTTGAACCTAACCCATAATAGCAATGATGATATCAATGCGATGAGCCAAGCAGTGGCTCAGTCGGACATTATCGCCCTGCTGGAGCAGACATTTGTAGAGCACTTTGGTTATGCTGCGACACAAATTAGCCATGCACCAGGTCGTGTGAATTTGATTGGTGACCATACCGATTATAACGGTGGTTTTGTGTTACCCGCCGCGATTAACTTTGGCACTTGGATGGCAGGTAAAGCAAGAAATGATCGCACTATCAATGTAGTTGCGCTGGATTGTGATGGTGAACGCATTAGTTTTTCCCTCGATGATATCGCTTTTGATAAGGTTTCGTCGTGGAGCAACTATGTCCGCGGCAGTTTGATTGCACTGGCTAAAGCATTACCAGATTTTGGTGGTGCCGATTTAGTGGTCAAAGGTAATGTGCCACGCGGCGCGGGATTAAGTTCATCGGCTTCATTTGAAGTGGTGACCTTAAAGACCATGGCGGCACTGTATGATTTACCTTTATCTGGCGTACAAGCAGCCTTGATGGGGCAGCAAGCCGAAAACGAGTTTGTGGGATGCAACTGCGGCATTATGGATCAGATGATTTCTGCCATGGGTAAACAGCACAACGCTATGTTGCTTGATTGTCGTAGTCTAGACATTCAATACGCTCGTATGCCTGAAGATCTTGCCATCATCATAGTCAATTCCAATGTAAAGCGTGGCTTAGTTGATAGCGAATACAATACTCGCCGTAAACAGTGTGAACAAGCTGCAGCCTTATTAGGTAAAACCTCATTACGTGATGTGACCTTAGCCGAGCTTAATGCCGCAAAAGCGGATCTCGAACCGATACTTTATCGCCGAGCCCACCATGTGATCAGTGAAAGTCTTCGCACCTGTGACATGTTAGCGGCACTTAATCGTCACGATATGGCACAGATCAGCACATTAATGGCTGAGTCACATGATTCTCTGAAAAATGACTTTGAAGTCACCACTTCACAGTTAGATATTCTAGTGTCCTTGTTGGCCGACAAGCTTGGTGAATATGGCGGTGCCCGTATGACTGGTGGCGGTTTCGGCGGTTGTGTAGTGGCACTAACTGAACGTAGCCATGTGGATAACGTGCTTGCCACATTAGCCGAGGACTATCACGCGGCGACAGGGCTTAAGGCCGATGTCTATTTATGCCATGCGGTCGATGGGGCCTTCGTTGCCGTTTAGCGCATTAACATAAGATAAAACAATAATAAGAGTACAGAATATGAAGCTCGCTACACTCGATATCGCCATCATAGCCATTTACGCTATTGGTTTGTTGTTGGTTGCATTATGGATTTCACGCTCAGAGAAAAATCACGAGCGCAATACTGAAGATTACTTCCTCGCCAGTAAAGCTTTACCTTGGTGGGCGATTGGTGCCTCGTTGATTGCCTCGAATATTTCAGCCGAACAGATTATCGGTATGTCAGGTTCAGGTTATGCCATAGGTTTGGCTATTGCCTCCTATGAATGGATGGCGGCCATTACCTTACTATTGGTCGGTAAGTACATGTTGCCTATCTTTTTGAAAAACAAGATTTTCACTATGCCGCAGTACTTAGAGCAGTGCTTCGATAGCCGAGTAAAGACAGTGTTGGCGCTATTCTGGCTTGCGGTGTATGTGTTTGTAAACTTAACCGCTGTGCTGTGGCTCGGTGGTTTGGCGATTCAAACGGTCACGGGAATCGATTGGTTTACAGGCATGATGATGTTGGCCATTTTTTCAACGGCATACTCGCTTTATGGTGGCTTAAAAGCCGTTGCCTACACAGATATCATCCAAGTCGTGTTATTGGTGTTTGGTGGATTGATCTTAAGTTACTTGGCCTTAGATGCTGTATCCGATGGTGCGGGTGTGATAGCCGGTTTTGGTGTGTTGACTGAGAAACTACCTGAGCATTTTGACATGATCTTAAGCAGTGATAATCCGGCTTACATGAGTTTACCCGGCATTTCAGTGCTGGTGGGCGGCATGTGGATCATGAACTTAAGTTATTGGGGCTTTAACCAATACATTATTCAACGCGCATTGGCGGCTAAAGATATCCGTGAAGCGCAAAAAGGCATGGCATTTGCGGCTTACTTAAAGCTAGTGGTACCGGTTATTGTGGTGTTGCCCGGTATCGCCGCTGTTGTTTTATATCCCAATCTTTCTGCGCCCGATCAAGCTTATCCGTCGATGATAGAGCTGATGCCAGTTGGGATTAAGGGGTTAGTGTTTGCGGCGTTAGTGGCGGCAATTGTTTCGTCTTTGGCCTCGATGACTAACAGCATTTCAACCATTTTCACTATGGATATCTATCGTCATCTCAAACCGGCTAAATCACAAACCCATTATGTGTTTGTGGGCCGGGCGGCAACCTTAGTTAGCCTAGTGATTGCGATGATCATGGCGGAGCCGTTACTGGGTAAATTTGACCAAGCCTTCCAATATATTCAGGAATTTACTGGCGTATTTACGCCGGGTATTGTGGTGATTTTCTTAATGGGCATGTTCTGGCGTAAAGCGTCACCGGCAGGCGCCATTGCGGCGGCTTTGGGTTCCGCCGTAGGGTCATTTGTACTTAAGTTTACTTGGCCGACATTGCCTTTTATGGATCGCATGAGCGTGGTGTTCCTTTTGTGTTTAGGACTCGGGGTGTTGGTGTCTTTACTGCGCCCAAGAACGCAGCCAAGTAATACTGTGGATTTAAGCCAAGTGTCTTTTGCGACCACGCCATCCTTTAATCTACACACTGCGATTATCGCGATTATTTTAATCGCGCTGTACACAACTTGGTGGTAACACGATGAAAGTATTAGTGACAGGTGGCGCAGGTTACATAGGTTCGCATACCGTTTTGGCATTATTACAACAGGACCACCAAGTGGTGGTGTTTGATAACTTGTGTAATGCCAGTGAGGTGCCGTTAGCGCGAATTGAAGAGATGACGGGCAAACATATTGAGTCTGTCCGTGGCGATATTCGCGATGAAGCAGCATTAGATGCGGTGTTTGAGGCGCATCAATTTGATGCGGTGATCCATTTTGCTGCGCTTAAAGCGGTTGGCGAATCAACCCAAAAACCGCTGGCTTATTATCAAACCAACGTACACGGCAGTGTGTGTTTGCTTGAGGCCATGCAGCGTCATCAAGTCACTGATTTTATTTTTAGTTCATCGGCGACAGTCTATGGTGAGCTGGCGATCGTGCCTTATCTTGAGTCAATGCCGCTAGGGTCTCCTTCGAGCCCCTATGGTGCGACTAAGGTGATGGTCGAGCGCATTATGGCCGATTATGCGGCCGCTAACCCTGAATTCAGGGGCGTATCCCTACGTTATTTCAATCCTATCGGTGCTCACGAAAGCGGTAACTTAGGCGAAGATCCTAAGGGGATCCCGAATAATTTATTACCTTATTTAGCCCAAGTCGCAGTGGGTCGCCGCGCCCATTTAAGTGTCTTTGGTGGTGATTATCCAACGCAAGATGGCACCTGTTTACGGGATTATCTGCATGTGATGGATTTAGCCGAAGGCCATACGGCGGCGCTTAATTGGTTGGCAGACCATCCATTGCAGCGTGGCATTGAAGCGTTCAACTTAGGAACGGGTCAAGGTGTGTCAGTGCTGGACATTATCGCTGCCTTTGAACAGGCGAGTGGTGTGCCTGTTCCCTATGAGATAGCGCCACGTCGCGCGGGCGATCTCGCTGCATTTTGGGCCAATGCCGATAAAGCCAGCACTGTGCTAGGTTGGCAAGCTAAACGCAATCTCACCCAGATGATGCAGGATACTTGGCGTTGGCAAAGTCAAAATCCTTCGGGCTACAGTGAAGAATAAAAGGAATTGTGCATGAAATTACTCACCAAATTAGCAGCAGTGCTTGCGTTATCACCTTTGTTACCGTTATTGAGCGCGAGTGTTTTTGCGGCTGATGCGAAGGTTGAAGACGGAGTGTTGTACCTAGACGATGGCAGTGAAGTGCGTCACTTTGGCGTGAATTACTCTGCGCCATTTGCCTTTACCTACCGTGCTATGGTTAATAGCGGTGTTGACATGCACGCCGCTATCGATATGGATGTGGCGCATCTTAAGCGTCTTGGGGTGACGGGCTATCGTGTGCATGTCTTCGACAGAGAAGTTTCCGATGTAAAAGGGAATTTAGTCGATAATGTTCATCTAGAACTGCTGGATTATTTACTGAATAAGCTTGCCGCTAATGGTATTCGCGCCATTATTACCCCGATTGCGTGGTGGGGTAATGGTTATCCTGCGCCGGATACTGAGACTCAAGGATTTGCTAATGGCTTTACTAAAGCGCAGATGAATACCGAGCCTAAGGCTATTACGGCAACGCACACTTATCTGAAACAATTCTTTGCTCATAAGAATCGTTATAGTGGTGTGACCTATGGTCAGGATGCCAACATTATTGCCTTTGAATTGTTTAACGAGCCGAGTCACCATGGCGATGTTTATCAGAGTCAAAGCTATATCGATGGTTTAATTAAGGTGAGCCATGACAGTGGCGTAACGAAACCGCTGTTTTATAACATTAGCGAGCAGGGCGACAACCCAGCCTTTGCAAAAGCGGTATGCGATTCTAATATCGATGGAATTGCCTATCAGTGGTATCCGACTGGGCTAGTAAAAATGAGCCGGATTAACAGTAATACTCTGGTCAATGTTGCCCATTACACCAATCCCTTCGCCGATATTGCGGCCTGTAAGACGAAGGCGAAAATGATTTATGAGTTTGATGCCGCAGATGTAACTGCCAGTGTCATGTATCCAGCAATGGCACGCAGTTTTCGCGAGGCTGGATTCCAATGGGCGACTCAGTTTGCCTACGATCCGGCAGTCATTGCGGGCAGCAATGCTGATTACAATACCCATTTTCTTAATCTACTTTACACTCCGTCAAAAGCCATCAGCTTTTTGATTGCCGGTGAGGTATTTAGACAAGTTCCTCGCGGTTTTGAGGGCGGTGCTTATCCGCAAAGTAATCACTTTGCTGACGTGAGCTTAGATTATGGCCACGATGTCAGTGTATTAAATCAGCCAGCGCGTTTTTATTACAGTAATAACACAGATGAAAAGCCACAAGCGCCTAAAAAGCTTGAGCATATCGCTGGCGTTGGCAGTTCTGCGATTGTTAACTATGACGGCAATGGTAGCTACTTTTTAGATAAGATCTCTGATGGTTTATGGCAATTAGAAGTGTATCCCGATGCCTTAGTGTTATCTGATCCACATCAGAATTCGAGCTTAAAACGTGAAGCCGTCCGTTTGTATCAAGCCTCGCGACATTTTAACCTGGCTCTGTCGGATTTAGGCCAGCATTATTGGCTGCAAGGTATCAACCAAGGTAATAGCGCTTCGCTACAAGCCAGCAAAGGCACAGTGCAGTTAACGCCTGGCAAGTATTTACTCGCTAAGGATAAATCGTTACTTGCATCAAAGCAGGGCAAGGTTGATGACCATTATTATCTGCCGCATATGCCGCATCAAACCTTAGGCTTAGTGCACCAGAATGTGCAGGCGCTGAATCAGGGGGATGCGCTCTCCTTTAGCACCAGTGTGATGGACGCAAAAGCGATAGATAAGGTTGAGCTTTATGTGCGCTATCTTGGTGATAGTGAGTTTAAGGTGTATCCGATGCAAGCCCATGGCAGTCTCTATCTCCAAACCCTCACTGATGTCAAAAACTGGCAGCGCACTGGGGCGATTGAATATGCTTTTGTGGTGACTCAAGCTGCTGATTAAACAAGCTTTCCAGGTCATGCTGAGGGAAATCCAAATGAATGGGATTTTGTGAAGCGCAGTGGCGCAGCTTTTTATCAATTTGAGTGGCGTGCTAAAGGCACTCCGGTCAGCTTGTTTAATGCCACGCTCGATAGAGATAACTTAATTTATCCACAAAATGGCCGTAGTGAATGGCGTTTCCAAAGTGGCGTGCGCGATCAAGGACTTGGATTGCAACTTTATCTCCCAAATCTGCTGACATCTGCTACAGGTTCAGAAGCTGATAATATGCTCGTACGTATCTCATCAGCCAAAGATAATGCGCTTTCTCAACATTCCCTGAAGGGATACAATACCGTTCAGCTGCGAATCTATGCAGACCAAGTCAATGAACATGTGTCTGTTGCGCTGTTAAACGAGGATGGACTAGCCTATGGCGCGGTTGTTACATTGCAAGCTGGGTGGCAGTCTATTAGCATACCATTAGCTGATTTATCGCCAATGCCGACGGTATTAACAAAGGCTTATCCCATGTTTATGCCGATGAATTATCCTCATTCTGAACCCTATAGATTCGACGCTGAGGCGCTAGGGAAATTACAAGGTGTGCAGCTGGGGTTTGTGGCAAAGGATTATGAGATAAAGGCGCGGGACAAAGGCCATAATATTGTCTTGTCTGAAATAAATTTAATTAAGAGGTAAGTGCTATATCGATAAGCCGCGCGAGTAAGGGCTACAGGCATCAGCAACAAGATAATTCTGCGAGTGATGCAGTATGCCAAAGCCTAGATTTAGCTCCTAAAAAGTACCTTCAGTGGGTGCTTGGTGCAGGCTTTTTTGCGGCGTTTATCGCCCAGCAAGGGGTTGTGGCGTTAGCCTTACCCTATTATCAAATGCTGCGCGGCTTAGACCCTTTACTCTTAGGCGCTTTGCTGAGTTTACCTATCGTTTGTGGTGCAATGCTTTCGGGACGAATTATGTCGCTGTTGCAGCGACAATTGTGGACCGAGCGGCGGATAATATTAACCTGTGGTTGGGTAACCGCTTTGTTATTTGGCCTATTGTGGATGGTCCCAGCAGATTGGCCTATGGCTTGGCAGTGGGCTGTATTAGTGATGTTATGTTTGTGCTATAGCCTATCCATGACAGTACTGATCCTCACCTTGAAGCTATTGGCCTTTCGTTTAGCCTTGATAAGTGATGATGGGCAAGGGATATTTAGTCGTATTACCTTGTTTGAAAAGATTGCCGCGGTGTTGTACTTTTGGTTATTTCCATTAACTCAGTTAACTTTATTTACTGATGCTACTAGTGGTGTGAGAATAATAGGCTGGCTGGTGGGCTTAGGCTTAATCGGCAGTTTATGTACTTTGGTGGCTTGGCAATTCGCCCCTGAGCGAGTGCGATTAGGCGATAGCCGGATGAAAATCGCAACAGATATGGCGCCAACCTTGAGCGTGCATACTCGCCGGCAGGTTAACCAATTACTGTGGATCTCGGCATTGCAGTTTGGCGCTGTGGGGATTTGTATCAGTTTTGACTATTACTTGCTAGTATATTTTATGTCTGCAGGTGACGTGACCGAAGGCTCAATGCTTAAAGGTGCATTATCGAGTGGCTATGCGATAGCGGGAGCCTTGTATTTACCCATACTCGCCCATGGCGTTAAACAATGGGGTGCTGTGGTAACATTACAAAGAGTACTCGTATTTACGGTTTTTGGCTGTTTACTCAAATGGTATGTGTATACGCCATATGGTTATTGGGCTTTGTGGATTGATGCTGTGATTGGTGCCGCTATTTGGACGGCGATGACCTGTATTATACCCAATATGCTCACTGAACTGGGGCGCGATACAGGTCAAGATATCAGTCCTTATTTAGTCAGTCGTCACCATACAGTGATCAGCATGAGTTTAGTGTTGGCAATGCTAGGGTCTGGTGAGTTACTCAATTTAGTCGGTTTTGATGCCAGTTTAGCAGGCAATCAAACGGATAGTACCTTGTTTGCTATGCGTTTATTATTGTCTTTTGGCAGTTTTGTTTTTACCCTTGGTGCCCTAATGATCTTGTCTCGATACAAGGCCGATAGGTTAATTCATTCATAGTACGATTTCCGGTTAAAGGGGATAAATTGGCTACCATAAAAGATGTCGCGAGAGTGGCGGGTGTCTCAATTGCAACTGTATCACGGGTTGTTAACGGCCAGGGCAAGGTTGGAGCCCAGTGCCGCACACGAGTGCAGAAGGTGATAGAGCAACTTAACTATCGCCCAAATTCGAACGCCAAAGCGCTTGTCAAACGCAGTACTAATACGATTGGTATCGTCACGCCGAATTTATCTATGTCTTTTTTTAGTAGTTTGGCCTGCGGCGCAGAACGTGCTGCTCGTGAGCGTGGTTATGGATTGATTATGCGTAATTCGCTTTATGAGACTCAGTCTGAAATCGATGCGATCGAATCCCTGCGTGACCAAAACTGTGATGCTATTATTCTCCACAGCGAATATTCGGATGAGTCGACTTTAATAGGCCTTACTGAACAAATCCCCGGGCTTGTGATC
>Ga0208814_1000108_pt1 | contig 61536 bp, 56 predicted proteins | sample MalvirAntarct_55_FD_184253 | JGI IMG/M metagenome (GOLD analysis project Ga0208814, IMG submission 184253) | Marine viral communities from the Global Malaspina Expedition - Malaspina viral metaG Antarct_55 (SPAdes) (version 2) | ecosystem: Environmental > Aquatic > Marine > Oceanic | place... | reverse complement strand
CCGGTCAAACCGAACCCCGGCAGGTCCAGGCTGATCACCCGCCGCTGCGGCTTCAGCTCCTCGACCACGCCTTCCCAGGTATGCAGGCTCGCGGAGGTGCCGTGCAGCAGCACCAGCGGAACGGGGTCGTCACGCCGCCCCTCGTCGCGAACGTGCACCTGCATGCCGGACACCTCGATGAATCTGGACGGCTCCGGTGCCCAGCGTTCGGTCAAGCTTTCGACCGACCGTGGCGGCGCCCAGCTGAGCGCCACCAGCACCGCCACGGCCAGGACAAGCAATACCACTACAGCTGCCACGAGTTGCAGAACGATTTTCACCGGTTGTCCTTGTTTGCAGAATGCGTCCGTGATCTTAGGCGGAGTCACTTCACGCGGCAAAGCAGCCCTCTGATCAGCAGAGCGGTGTTTCTGCCAATCGCAACGGCCTTCACGCAAGCGATGCCCGAGCATAGTCGGTGATCAGCCGCGGCAGGTTCTCCAGCGACTCGGTGCACTGCGCGGCACCCAGCTGCAAGGCTTCTTTCGGCATACCGAACACGACACAGCTGGCTTCGTCCTGGGCGACCGTACGCGCGCCAGCTTCGCGCATGGCCAGCAGCCCACGGGCTCCGTCGTCGCCCATCCCGGTCATAATCACGCCCAAGGCGTTATGCCCGGCATGGCGGGCGACGGAGCGAAACAGCACATCCACCGACGGCTTGTGCCGGTTGACCGGTGGCCCGTCGAGCACCTCGACGAAATATTGCGCGCCACTGCGCTTGAGCTGCATGTGTTTGCCGCCCGGCGCCACCAGCGCCAGCCCGGAGCGAACCCGATCCAGATGGCGGGCCTCGCGCACCTCGATTTGGCAAAGGCTGTCGAGACGTTGGGCGAATGCGGCGGTGAATTTTTCCGGCATGTGCTGGACGATGACGATGCCCGGTGAGTCGACGCGCAGCTGCTTGAGCACCAGCTCCAGCGCCTGAGTGCCGCCGGTCGAGGTGCCCAGCGCCACGACCCGGTCGGTGGTGGTCAGGGCACTGCTGCCGGCCGGCTCCGCCGGACGCGACTGGGCCGTAATCGTCGGGGCGCGGACCGCTGCCACCCGCGGCCGGGTCGCGGCAGCCTGCTGAATCTGTTTGATCAGGTCGCTGGAGAGCTGCAAAAGACTGTCTTTGAGACCGAGCCGCGCTTTGGTGAAGACGCCCACGGCGCCCGCCGCGAAGGCTTCAAGCGTGATCGCCGCGCCGGCCTCGGTCAGGGTCGAGCAGATGATGGTCGGCGTCGGCCGCTCGGCCATCAGTTTGCGTAGAAAGGTAATGCCATCCATGCGCGGCATCTCGACATCGAGCACCAGCACATCGGGCCAGTTGCGCTGCATCTTTTCGAGCGCGAACAGCGGATCGGCGGCCTGCCCGATCACCTCGATGTTCGGGTGGTTTTCCAGGCACGCGGACAACACCTGTCGCACCAGCGCCGAGTCATCGACGATAAAGACCTTGATCATGCGGTGCCCTCCAGCAATTGAGGGGGAGTGAAGGACTGGCAGATCAGGCGCCCGTCCCGGCCGTCGGCCGTCAACCGCCGATAACCCAGGCCACCAAGATCTTGCTCGTCAGCGCTCCAACCGAGCAGCGCGAACTGCTCTCGGGCAAAAGCGATGTTCATGCGCCCGATCTGGACGGTGCCGTGCCTGCCCGGCTGCAGGCAGGAGCCGCCGCCATAAAGACCTTTGCGATACTCACCCGGCGCAGTGCGGTGACGAGCCATGTCCTGCTGCAGACGGACAAACACTGCCTCACCGCTGCGCGTGTCGTCCTGCTCGAAGGCGCCACCGGGCACCACGAAATGGCTCACGGCAAGCAGCCGACGCCGGGGATGCCAAAGCACGACGGCCACGCACGAGCCGAGCAGCGTCACCACCGGATCGGGATGCTGGCCGAACAGGTATTCACCCGGCATGAGAAAACGGGGCGCGGTCATAGACGCTGAAACACCGAAGCCGCGACGCTGCGCAACGGCAGACCGAAGCCATGCAGGCTTTCGGCATGACCGATGAACAGCAAGCCACCCGCACGCAGGCGCTGGATCAGGCGGGCCACGATGGCGCGCTTGTCCTCGGCACTGAAATAGATGAGTACATTGCGCAGAAAGATTACGTCGTAGCTGCCAATGTCGTCGGGTAATGGCCGCATCAGATTGAGTTCACGAAAGCGCACCCGCTCGCGCAAACCCTGGGCGAGGCGAAAAGCCCCTTCGTGGTCACCGATACCGCGCAGGCAATGGCACTTCAGCCAGCCGGGCGGAAAATTGCTCGACTCATCCAGTGGATAGATCGCGGCCTCGGCCTTTTCCAACACCGTGCGACTGAGGTCGCTGCCGAGGATCGACCAGTCAGCCGGCCCATGCTCGGCCAGCACCATGGCCAGGGTGTACGGCTCCTCGCCCGACGAACAGGCGGCGCTCCAGATGCGCAGCGGCTCGCGCCGGCCGTCCAGCCAGCGGGCAAGAAACTGGAAATGCTGCGGTTCGCGGAAAAAGTAGGTTTCGTTGGTGGTCAGCAGGTCGATTACCAGCCGCTGCTCGGCCTGCTTCGTCGGGTCCTTGAGCAGCAACAGGTAATCGCGGTAGCTGCTCAGGTTCAGCGCGCGCAATCGGCGCATCAGGCGGCCGGCCACCAACGGCCGCTTGCTGTCGCTCAAGTGGATACCAGACGCCTCGACCATCAGCTGCTGCAGGAAGCGAAACTCCTGCTCGCCCAGCACCGGCAGGCTCGACGTCGGCATGCTCAACTCGCCTGCGCCATCGCCTGGCTGATCTGCAGGATGTCATCCAGCGACAACACCTTGCGCACGTCCAGAATGATGGTGAAGCCACGCTCGTCGCGCGCCATGCCGGCGATGAATTCGGTACGGATTCCAGCGCCGAATGCCGGTGCGGGCTCGACATCGGCGGCCTGGATGTCCAGTACCGCGTCGACTGCATCGACCACCAGGCCGATGCGTTGCAGCGATTCGTTCAGCTCCAGCTCGATGATGACGATGCAGGTCCGCTTGCTCGGCAGCGTGCGTTCCATACCGAAGCGCGCCGCCAGGTCCAGCACCGGTACTACATTGCCTCGCAGGTTGATCACCCCGTGGATGCACGCCGGCATCATCGGCACACCGGTGATCTGCCCGTACTCGATGATCTCGCGCACCAGATCGATGGGCAGCGCGTAGCGTGCCTGGCGCACCCGGAACGACAGGTGCTGGATGTCAGCCGGTGCGGTGCTGGCAGCACCGCTAACCTGTGGAAGGTTCATCTGCGCCCCCTTATGTGAAGCTGACGAACTGGCCGTCATCAGCCATGGCGGTCGGCTTGCGGATGCTGCGCACCGAACGGTTGCTGCTGGGCTTGACGCTGGGCGCCTGTGGCTGGCGACCGAGGCCCTGAGCGGCCCCATCGCGAGCATCGAGACGGAAGAAGCCGATCAGCTCAAGCAGTTGCGAGGCCTGGGCGTTCATCTCCTCGGAAGTGGCAGCCAGCTCTTCGGACGCCGAGGCGTTCTGTTGGGTGATCTGGTTCATCTGACCCATGGCGATGTTGATCTGACCGGCGCCGGTGCTCTGCTCCTGAGACGCCGCGGTGATCTCCTGCACCAGGTCCGAGGTCTTCTGAATGTTCGGCACGATATCGTCGAGCAGGCGCCCGGCCTGCTCGGCCAGCTGCACGCTGCTGCCAGCCACGCCACCGATCTCCTGCGCGGCGACCTGACTGCGCTCGGCGAGCTTGCGCACCTCGGCAGCCACCACCGCAAAGCCCTTGCCATGATCACCGGCACGCGCCGCTTCGATGGCCGCGTTGAGCGCCAGCAGGTTGGTCTGGTAGGCGATGTCATCGATGATGCCGATCTTGTCAGCGATCTGCTTCATGGCAACGACCATGTCACGCACGGCGCGGCCACCGGCCACGGCGTCGTTGGCGGCCTTGCCGGCAATGCTGTCGGTGATCTTGGCGCTTTCGGTGTTCTGCGCGATCGACGCGGACATCTGCTCGACCGAGGCGGTGGTCTGCTCGACGCCGGCCGCCTGCTCGCTGGCCGCCTGGCTCAGCGATTGCGAAGTGGCACTGACTTCCTCCGAGGCCGAAGACAACGAGTCGGCGGCGCTGCGCACATCGCCCATGACGCTGCGCAGACGCTCGGTCATGTTCTTCATGGCGTTGAGCAGCTGGCCAGTTTCATCCTTGCTGTCGGACTCGACCTGGATGCCGAGGTCGCCAGCGGCGAGCGAATCAGCCACCGACACCGCGCGGTTGAGCGGTCGAGTGATGCTGCGGGTCACCAGGATACCGATGCCGAAGCCGAGCACGGCGGCGATGATCACCAGCGCGATCATCTGGGTGCGCGAGTCGAGGTAGATGCCGGTGATCTCCTCATTGGCCTCTTTGGCTCGCGAGACCTTGCGCTCGACCAGCGCAGTCAGTACGTCGTCGGCCTTGTTTCCGGTTTCCCGCAGTTGCGGCAGCATCACCGTCAGCTCGTCGGCCGGGCGCACCTCGCTGGACGCCTCTCGCAGCTTGAGCACCTGCTCGACGATTTGCACATAGGCGGCCATCGGCTCGGCGATCGCCTCGAACTGGGCGATGCCCTCGGCGGACACGAAGCTCGGGCGCGTCAGCTCGATGAACTCATACATCTTGTCGATCGCGCCGCGGGTCTGGCGAATGGCGAAATCACGCTCTTCCAGACTGGTCGCCAGCATGCTCGAGCGCAGGCCACGGCCGACATAGACCAGCTGCACATTGGCCGACTGGATGTTGTTCAACGCGATCAACTCGCGGTCATACATCTGGTCCGACAGCTCGTTGACCTGCTCGAGTTTATGGATACCCAGCGTGCCGACCGTGACGGTCATCGCCACAACGATCAGAAAGCCCGCGATCAGGCGCGTCCCTATTTTGAAGTTACCGAATACATTCATGGGTGTTTCTCCTTACTGGCCTGCGAGGTCCTGGCGGGGTTGGCTGATGCGCTGGGCAGCAGGATTCGCGTCGACGTGGTTTTGCAGGTAACGGAACAGACTGGGTATATCCAGGATCAGGGCGACCTGCCCGGTTCCCAGGATGGTGGAGCCACCAATGCCTTGCAGGTGCTGGAACAGCTGCCCGAGCGGCTTGATGACGGTTTGCAGTTCACCGTGAAGGTGATCGACGATCAGCCCGGCCTGTTGCCGGCCCTGGCTGACGACAATGACGTTGCGACGTTTGCCGTGGCTTTCCGGCAGGTTGAAGTGGGCCGCCAGTGACAGGCAGGGCAACGGCTTGCCTCGCAAATTGAGGTAGCCGTACGCGCCTGAACTCAGCTGCTCGGCGTCCATCTCCAGGCACTCGGTGACCATGTCCAGCGGGATGACGAAATAGTCATCGCCGAGGCTGACAAGAAAGCCGTCGATGATCGCCAGGGTCAGCGGCAAGCGGATGCGGAAGGTGCAGCCCTGCCCTTCACGTGAATCGATCTCGATGGTGCCGCGCAAGGCATCGATGGCGCTGCGCACCACATCCAGCCCCACGCCCCGGCCGGACAGGTCGGAAACGCTCTCGGCGGTGGAGAACCCGGCGGCGAAGATCAGCGCCTGGATATCGGCCTCGGGGAGGTTCGCCTGGGCATCGATCAGCCCACGGGCAATGGCTTTTTCGCGGATACGTGCAGTGTTGAGCCCGCGCCCGTCGTCGGCCACTTCGATCACGATCATCCCCGACTCGTGATAGGCGTCCAGGCGCAGATGACCCTCGACCGTTTTGCCGGCGGCAACACGACCGTCGGCCGATTCGATACCGTGGTCGATGGCGTTGCGCACCAGGTTCGTCAGGGGGTCGGCCAGCTTGTCGATGACCGCCTTGTCGAGTTCGGTGTCGGCACCACGGATCTCCAGGCGGATGTCCTTGCCCAGTTGCTGGCTGACGTCGCGCACCACACGCTGGAAGCGGTTGAAGGTGTCGCCGATCTCGATCATGCGCAGCTTCAGCGCGGCCTCGCGGATCAGCTCGACGTGCTGGTTGACCGTCTGGGTGCTCTCGATGCACCCCGCGTCGCCATGCGAACGGGCGCGCAGCTGTGCCCCGGCGGCGCTGATGACCAGCTCTCCGACCAGGTTGATCAGCTCGTCCAGCTTGTTGGCTGCTACACGGATCTGGCTGCTTTCCTGGCTGCGCTTGTCGCGCGCCACCTGCTGCTTGGCCAGGGCGGCGTTGACCACCTGGGGCGCGACGATGCCTTCATTGACCAACACCGTGCCCAGCGGCGGCTTGACCTCGACCGTTTCCGCCGCCTGCAGGGCCAGGCCTTCCTCCAGTTCGCGCTCGGTCAACAGACCACTGGCGACCAGAATCCGGCCGATCTGCGCGTCCGTTTCCGGCAAATCGTGGATCAGCTGCAGGTAGTCTTGCAGCTCACTGGACGGCGGCAGGATGCGCAGGGTGCAGAAGTCCTCGATGAACTCGAAGACTTCTTCGATCTCGGCCTTGCCGGCCGGGGTGCACAGCGCAATTTCCAGCCCCAGGTAGCAGCTCTCGGGCTGCAACTCGGCCAGCGACGGCAGCGATTGCGTAATCGTCTGCAGATGCAGGATGTCGCCCAGTCGGCTCAGGAAGCGGACAAACGAGCTGGGCTCGAAGCCGTTGCGCAGCAGATCGGCGTGAAACCGCAAGGAAATGTGCCAGGCGCCATCGGCTTCACAGCTGGCGCAGCGCTCCAGCTGACCGCGGCTGTTGCAGCTGTCCTCGGGCAGCATGACGACTGGAATGTGGTGTGCCGGCGGCGGCGCGTCGGTGCAACTGGCGAGCTCGGCCAGCAGCGGTTGCTGGCGACTGTCGTCCACCAGTAGCTCGCCCTTGTCGGTATCGATCAGCTCGATCATCGCGCTGATCTCGTCCAGGCAACGCAGCATCAGCGAGATCAGTGCCGGAGACAGGCTCTGAGCGCCGTCACGCACCGCCATCAGCAGGTTTTCCAGATGATGGGTGAAGCCCAACAGCGGCCCCAGCGAAAACAGGCCCGCCGAACCCTTGAGCGTGTGCATTGCGCGGAACAGCCCGTTGATCGCCTCTTCGTCGGTCGGGCACTCGTCGAGCAGCAGCAGGTACTCTTCGGCCTGCTTGGCCAGGTCACGCGCCTCTTCGACAAAGCTCAGCAGCAGCTGGCTCCATTGTTCGCCATCAAGCATCACGGTTTCCTTTCAGCGATGGGCCAGTAGGACGTCGGGGTACAGGGTTTCCAGGCGCAACAGCTCGAGCACCTCGGTCACCGCGGCGGCCGGACCCTGCACCTTCAAAGTGCCGCCGGCCGCCTCGAAATGACGCTGGGTCGCGAGCAGCAGCTGCGCCCCGGCGGTGTCGAGGTCTTCCAGCGCTTCGAGGTCGAGCAGGCAGGGGCGCGCCTCCGGCGTGGCCAGCATGCTCAGCAAAGTCGTGTGCGCCTCGCCGACCTCGTAGATGGTCAGGCTGCCGGTCAGGCAGAGCCGGGTCGGCTCCACGCTGCGGTCGTAGGTGATTTCGAGCATGTCAGCCGACCAGCTTGTCGACAGCCGTCAGCAGTTGCTGCGGCTGGAACGGCTTGACGATCCAGGCTTTCGCCCCGGCCGCCTGGCCCTCGGCCTTCTTGCCCTGCTCGCTTTCGGTGGTGAGCATGACGATGGGGGTAAAGCGGTACGCCGCGTTGGCCTTGACCGCCTTCACCAGGCCGATGCCATCGAGGTTCGGCATGTTCACGTCGCTGATGATCAGGTTGATCTTCTGCCCGTTGAGCTTGGTCAGCGCGTCCTTGCCATCAACGGCTTCGATAACCTGATGGCCCGCGCCGGTGAGGGTCATCTTCACCAGCTGGCGCATGGAGAGCGAGTCGTCGACGATGAGAATGGTCTTGGCCATGTGATGCTCCTTGTTGAATCAGAAAAAGGTCACGTCGTCGCCGGAGCTCTTGCTACGGGTCTTGCCGTGGCGCTCCTCGTCGGTGGTGAAGTGCTGGTGCAGCTCGCGCAGCCAGCGCTGCGGGTCGCTCACGCTGCCATCGCCGACGCGCACGGCCTGATCCAGGCGTTGCATGTCGTGCTGCAGATGGTCGAGCATCTGGTCGGTGCGGTCCTGGAACTGCAGGCTGACGACGATCTCCTCGATGGTCGCCTGGGTGACGCGGGTCTCCTGCTGCAGCTGCAGCGAGGTGACCGAGAGCTCGTTGAGGCTCTGTCCCAACCCCTGCATGACGTCGCCCGCCACGCTGTCGAGGTAGCTGAGGTTGTCGCGCTCGCTGGTGGTAAGCTCGCCGGCCGCGGTCACAGTGGCGCGGATCGCCTGGTTGATCTCGCTGACCTTGTTGCCCATCTGCTGGCCGGTCTCGGCCGACAGCGTCGATAGCTTGCGCACCTCGTCGGCGACCACCGAGAAACCTCGGCCGTAGTCGCCGGCACGGGCCGCTTCAATAGCGGCATTGAGCGCGAGCAGGTTAGTCTGGCTGGCAATGTCCTGCACGTGCTTGGCCATGGACTGCAGCTCAGCGGCGTAGCCGTTGAGGTCGGCAATGGTGCCCAGCAGCTCAGCCTTGCGGCCGCTGGCGGCATGGAACGCCGAGGTCACTTCGTTCAAGCGGTTCTGTGCCTGACGCAGGCTGCTGGCCATGCCGTCGCCGCCGATCACGTTGTCCGACTTACTCAGGGTCTGGCTGAGCCGATCCGAGAGTCCGGCGAAGTGTTCGAACAGCTGGCGCACGCTGTTCTGCTGAATATCGCGCACCTGCCCGAGGTTCTTGTCCCAGGTCGGTAACACGGCATTGAGCAGCGGCTCCACCGCTGGGGCGGCAGCCGGCGCTGCGACCACTGGCTCGGAGTTGATCGCCGCGCGAGACGCTCGCGGCTTGAGAAAGACTGCCGCAGCCACGCAGAAAGCGCTGCCCGTGCCAGCGATCCAGGGCGAGCCCAAGGCCAGGCCAGCGAGCCCGGTGGCGATTCCAATCCAGAGTGCAGGGTAGGCAAACACAGTGCGGCCTCGCAGGGCAGAGTCGAATGACCGGCACGATAGGCAGCCGCCATCAACGGCGGTATCAGGCAAAACCCTAGGCGGCCCTAGGGTGTCCTAAGGTGTCGGAGCCCTAAAGTTTCCGCCGCCGCTGCCGGGGCATGCATACGCCGCCTTACGTCATCATCCGGCTGCACGTTTGCGAGGAACTGCGCGCGGACTAGGCTGAATAGAGCGCTCGCGCAGAAAAACAGCTACCCCTGGGGGCGCCGCACACAGCGGCACCCATCGACCACAGGTAACAGTTCTCAAATGACGGAGCGTGTATCGGACATTGCTGACCGGCTAGGCCCTTCCCCGCAGTTGTTGCGCTGGATGCCCTGGGCCATCGCTACGCTGCATGCGGCTTTTGTGCTGCTGGGCGGCTTGTTGATGGGTGCTCAGCCCTCGGTGACCATCGTCTGGAGCCTGCTGGCGCTGCTGTTGTCTTCGGCGCTGTGGTGGCTTGCCATCCAGGTCATGCTCCGTTCGATGCGGGCGCAACAGTCAGCTGTCGTCGGAGCTGCAAGCACCCGCAATGCGGACGTTGCTCCTTCGCCGCCAGCCGAGCCGACCGGCACCTATTCGCCGAGGATCTACGAACGGATGGTCGCCAGCCTACCCGACGGCGTGGTGATCATCCGCAGCGGACAGGTCCGCTTCTGCAATGCGGCGGCCGGCAGCCTGTTCGATCCGAAAGGCGAGGCTCCCTCGGTCACCGGCGAATGGCAGCCCTACATTGCCCCGCATCTGCGGGCACGCGAAACCGAGCGACTGGACCGCCTGCAGTGCGGCGTGATCAGCCCGCTGTGCTTTCGACACGTCATCCTGCTGCGCGTCGACGGCACCTCGTTTCAGGCCGAAGTATGCGAGCTGCTACTGGAAAACGACGGGTACCATGATGTGCTGCTGCTGTTGCGTGACATCAGCGAATCGGAGCGAATGCAGCGCGAGCTGGAACAGGCCAACCAGCGGCTGCAACATCTGTCGCAGCGGCTGATGGAGGTGCAGGAAAGCCAGCGCCGCCAGCTCGCCCGCGACCTGCATGACGACATCGGCCAGCAGCTGACCGCCCTCAAGCTGCACCTGCAGCGGCTGCGCTTGTCATTGGCCCATGAACCGGCGCTGGCCAAGCTGGCCGGCCAGCTCAGTGATGCCGCCGACGAGGCGCTGGGCAAGGTTCGCAGCCTGTCGCTGGCACTGCATCCCCTGCAGCTCGAGACGCTCGGGTTGCAGGCTGCCGTGCAGTGGCATCTGTCGCGCTTCCTCGAAGCTGCGCACACCCGTTGGTCGCTTAAGCTCGAGGGCAAAACGGTCGACCTTTCTCCCGATGTCGCCCTGGTGGCGTTCCGCATCGTTCAGGAAGCGGTGAACAACGTTGCCCGCCATGCCTGCGCCGGCCGTGTGGACGTGCTCATCTGCCGCACAGACGATGCCCTGCGCGTCGAAATCATTGATGACGGCGTCGGCTTCGACGTTCGAGCGGCTCGCACACGCGCTCAAAGTCTGGGCCTGACCAGCATGGAGGAACGCGCCGCGGCGTTGAGTGGAGAATTGAACATAGCTAGCCTCAGCGGGGTCGGCACACGGGTAACCATGCAGCTGCCGATCGCAGCAGCATGTCCGCATACTGGAGTAAAGGCATGAAACGGGTAGCACTGATCGACGATCATGGACTGGTCAGAGCGGGCCTGCGGGCGCTGGTGCAGGACCAGCAGGGATACGAGGTGGTGGCCGAAGGGGCCGACGGCAGCGAGGTGCACGGCATTCTTTCCCGCCTCAAGCCGGACATCCTGCTGCTGGACATCAGCATGAAGCACATGAGTGGCCTGGACGCCCTGCGTCAGTGGCGCACAGAGTTCCCGGACGTACAGATTCTGATCCTGTCGATGCACACCACGCCGGACTACGTCTTGCAGGCGCTGCGCCTGGGCGCCAGCGGTTACCTGCTCAAGGACGCCGCCGCGCAGGAACTTGAGCTGGCACTGAGGGCGCTGTCGCGCAACGAGTCCTACCTCAGCCCCGGCATCGCGCAGACCGTCATCCAGTCGGCGGTGATCGAAGGTGGCCAGCGCGCCGAGCCTGCTGCCGCGCAGCTGACGCCACGCCAGATCGAAATCCTGCGGCTGATCGTGCGCGGCGTGTCGACCCGTGAGATTGCGAGCGGCCTGGGCCTGAGCGTGAAGACCGTCGATGCGCACCGGGCGCAGATCATGGATCGGCTCAAGCTGCGCGACGTGCCTTCGCTGGTGCTGTATGCGCTGCGCAAGGGCCTGGTGAGCGAAGAGGACTGAGCCGGTGGCAACGCCAGCAGCCCAGTCGAAAGGTCTAAAAAGGCGCGGCGGGCCGATTGGTTAATTTTCAGCCACCCCGCCGCATGCCACGCGGGGCGCGGCCTGGCGTTTCGTTCCCCCACGTTATCCACAGAGCGCCCCACAAGAATACTGAACAACTCACAGCGGCATTTCGACGTGTCAGAGGGAGCGAACAGTCAAGCGAAAATGCCCTTCGAACAATCACTTATAGCCGGATCGCGGATACTGGTTAGTAATTGATCAGTTACCGCAACGCCAATGCATTCGCGGCGTTCAGACATTCACCAATAGGTTATCCACAGAAAGCTGCACAGCCGCAGGGGATAAGTATTCTCCAAGCTATCGAGGCGATCAGGAAAACCTACGAGGCGGCTCCCCGCGACACGCTTAGGCTTGTCTTCACACCCCAAGGAGCCGCCGCCATGTCCAGCCTGGAAATGATTCAGACCCTGTTTGCCAACTATGCGCTGGGAATCAGCGGTGCCTGCATTGGCGAGCCCTGCTGAGACTTGGCCAGGCGGGACCATGGCGTTACGCTGCCTGCCGTTCAACCTGACGGAGTCGATGATGTCCCTGCGTTCGATATGCGTGTTCTGCGGCGCCAGTACTGGCCATGATCCAATCTACCGAGAGGCGGCCGAGAATTTGGGCCAGACGTTGGCCGAACGCGGCATCCGGCTGGTCTACGGCGGCGGTGCGGTCGGCCTGATGGGAGTGGTAGCCGATGCCGCGATGGCCGCTGGCGGTGAGGTCATCGGCATTATTCCCCAGAGCCTCAAGGACGCCGAGGTCGGCCACACCGGACTGACACGGCTGGAGGTGGTCGACGGCATGCATGCGCGCAAGGCGCGGATGGCCGAGCTCTCGGATGCCTTCATTGCGCTTCCGGGCGGCCTCGGCACGCTCGAAGAGCTGTTCGAGGTCTGGACCTGGGGACAGTTGGGCTACCACGGCAAACCGCTTGGCCTGCTCGACACGAATCAGTTCTACAGCAAGCTCAGCCACTTTCTCGACCATCTGGTGGACGAGGGCTTCGTCAAGGCTCCACACCGCGGCATGCTCCAGCGCAGCGACTCGCCCAAGGCGTTGCTGAAGCTCCTCCACGACTGGCAGCCGAGCGCCGAGACGCGCTGGGGCAAGCGCGCACCTGCGTAAGTGCTCGCCGCTCGGCCTGTACAGAAAACAACCAGATCTGTGCAGGCAGCGTGCTCCGTGGCTTGCAATGGGTTCGCCGATGGTTATCCACAGCACTCTCCACAGTAACCGGGGATAACTAGAAGAAGCCCACCAGGCGAGGCGGCAAACATACCCGAAAAGCCTTGCATAACCTTTGCTGCCTTGCCGTCTTACAGCCCACAAGCGGTTCGGTTAAAAAACGAACAAACCGCTGCAAGCCTCGTGATTCATGGCGTACAGCCTTCAACCCAAAGCTTATCCACAGAACGCCTAACAGATATCCGGGATAACCTCATCAGCAGAAAGCTGTACCGCGCCACAACGAACTTCCCTGGGGACAACGCCTCCAATCGCATAGGCCTACTCAAGGAACCTCTCATGTTGTCCCGGTCAGCTGCTGCCATCCCGCGCCCTCATTCAACTCGCCTGTTGATGTCGGTGCCGCTCCAATGATGAGCTTCCTCGCCATGGTGTTGGCGGCTTTCGTCTGCTTTGCGCTGGTCTTTTTCATCAAGCAACGACAGTACAACCACCCAGCCCTGCGCCTTCCCTACGCGCTGAAGCAGCCGCTGTTCCAACCCAGCGAACGTGAGCTGCTAGAGCTGTTGCAGGCGGCGATGGGCGAGCGTTTCGTCATCCTTGCCAAGGTGCGCCTGGCGGACGTCGTCGACGTGACCGCCATCCCGCGCCGTTCGCACTGGTACCGGGCAGTCAACCGCATCTCGGCAGCCCGCTTCGATTTTCTGCTGTGCGACAGGACGACACTGGAGCCGCAATGCGCCATCGAAATGGAACCGGCAAACGCGGCTAACACCTTTGTCGATGAACTGTGTCAGACCATTGGCCTGCCGCTGGTTCGCCTGTCGGCGGAAACGGCGCGCGCCTATGACCGGCTGTGTGCCGCCGTCGAGCAGGCCATTCAAACTCGGCCATAGGCAGCTAGGCACGCCACGACCGCCCGCAGGGAGCTGCGATCATTCGGCTCGCCGGTGATCGAATCGCGGCGGGTTTCGCGCGACAATCGCAGCGCAGCGGCCCGCCATCGCGCCGCGTCCCTTTCCCGGAGACACCCTGCTCGTGAGCACCCCATGCCGTTGAAAGCCCGCCTTCAGGCGCTGTTCGGCCTTGCTTCTCGCCTGATAAGCCGTTATCCGGGAACGGTCGCACTGTTTGGTTTCTGCTCGGGCCTGGCCAGTTTCGTGCTGGTTGAACGCCAGGCCGGGTTAGCCAAGTTCATCGCCGCGCTGATGTTGGTCAGCTGGCTCTGGCTGATGCTGGAAAAAAGTCTGCGCACCGGCCTGGAACGTCGCTTCGGCTGGAAGGTGCCGCCGCCGCTGCTGCGCTACGTGACGCAGATGGTGCACCAGGAAAGCCTGTTCTTCATCATTCCCTTCTTCTTTATCACCACCACCTGGAACAGCGGCCAGGCCGCATTCACCGTGCTGCTGGGCGTGGCAGCGCTGGTCTCGCTGGTTGACCCGCTCTATTACAAGTGGCTGGCGCCGCGACGCTGGGTCTACCTGGCGTTTCACGCGCTGACACTGTTCGCCGTTCTGCTGACTGCGCTGCCGATCATCTTTCACCTGTCGACACCGCAGACCTACCTCTGGGCATTGGGCATCGCCGTGGTGCTGGCCCTGCCGAGTCTCGGCGGGTTGTTCACCTCATGGAACTGGAAAAGCGTGCTGGGAATACTGTCGCTCGCCGCCGTGGTCGGCCTGGCCGGCTGGCTGGGACGCACCTGGGTGCCGCCGGCGACGCTCTGGCTGACGGATGTCGCAGTGACCATGACCCTCGACGATGAGTCGCGCAAGCCTGGCAATCGCCTGCGAGAACTGACCAGCCAACAGCTGCATGGCAATGGCCTCTACGCGTTTACCGCGATCAACGCGCCGCGCGGCCTGAAAGAACGCATCTATCATGAGTGGACACACAATGGACGACGAGTCGATCGTATTCCCCTCGAGATCAGTGGCGGCCGGGATGCCGGCTATCGCGCATGGACTCACAAGCGCAACTTCCCCGCGCAGGCTCAAGGTAAATGGCGCATACGGGTGATGACCGAGGCCGGCCAGATGATCGGCATGCTGCGCTTCGAGGTCGTCGAGTGAACCGCTGAAGCCAGGCGGCACTCGAACGGCAAAGGGCGTCCGCTACTGGCAAGGGAGGAATGCATGGAATGGTGGGACATCTTGAGCCGCACCGTCGCCTCGGAATTCTCCGACATCCCTGACTTCGAACATGCGATTCGCGTCACCGTACGGCTGGTTCTAGCCGCGTTTCTGGGGGGTGTGCTCGGCTACGAACGGGAATACAAGGGCAAGGCTGCCGGCCTGCGAACCCACATGCTGGTGTCGCTCGGCGCTGCCCTCTTCGTGCTGGTGCCCCTCGAAGCAGGAATGCCCATCGAGGACCTCTCACGCGTCATGCAGGGTATTGTCACCGGCATTGGCTTTCTTGGCGCCGGCACTATTCTCAAGGGAAGCTCGGTTCAGGACGTCAAAGGCCTCACCACCGCCGCCGGCATCTGGCTGACCGCCGCCATAGGGGTTGCCACGGGGCTGGGTCACGAATCCACCGCGGTGATGACCACGGCCCTCGCACTGGTGATATTTTTGCTGATGCCTCGCCTGGAGCAGCATGCGGCGCATAGGTCGGCCGGTGCCGAAAAGAAGGGGCGTGATCAGGATGACGCCCCATGACAACCGCCTGCAGCTTTCCTTCAGGAGTAGATCATGCATAACCGTTACGCTTACCTGACCACCGGAGCGCTTATGCTTGGCCTGGCCGGCTGCGGCGATACCGCCACACTGCCAGTCGAAGCCGGCTACGGACCGGACCCAGCGCTGCCCGCGCCAAACAAGACGCTGATCCCGACTGTCAACATCGCCGAAGCCACCGGATGGCCTGAGGGCCGCACTCCGCAAGCGGCCGCCGGATTGCAGGTTCGAGCATTCGCCGACAATCTCGACCACCCGCGCTGGCTCTACGTGCTGCCCAATGGTGACGTGCTCGTGGCCGAAAGCAATGCGCCCGCAAAACCGGAGGACGGCCAGGGCATTCGTGGCTGGATCATGAAAAAGGTCATGGCGCGAGCAGGCTCCGGCGGTGAGAGCGCCGACCGTATTACGCTGCTGCGTGACCGCGATGGTGACGGCACGCTCGAAGACCGCTCGGTATTTCTCGAGGGATTGCACTCACCGTTCGGCATGGCGCTCATAGGCGATCAGCTGTATGTCGCCAACACGGATGCTCTGGTGCGCTTCCCCTATAAACAAGGCGTTACCCGCATCGACGCGGCGGGTGAGAAAGTCGTCGACCTGCCCGCCGGGCCGATCAATCATCACTGGACCAAGAACGTCATCGCCAGCCCGGACGGATCACGGCTGTACGTCACCAGCGGCTCCAACAGCAATGTTGCCGAGAACGGCATGGAAGCGGAAGAAAACCGCGCGGCCATTCTCGAAGTTGACCCGCAGAGCAAAACGCTGCGGCTGTTCGCCCCCGGCCTGCGCAATCCCAATGGTCTGGCGTGGCATCCCGACAGCGGCGAGCTGTGGACCACGGTGAATGAGCGCGACGAAATCGGCAGCGACCTGGTGCCGGACTACATGACCTCTGTACAGGACGGTGGCTTCTACGGCTGGCCCTACAGCTATTACGGTCAGCACGTCGACGAGCGGGTCAAGCCGCAACGCCCGGATCTGGTGGCCAAAGCCATCGTGCCCGACTATGCGCTTGGCGCACACACAGCCTCACTCGGCCTGACCTTCTATGAAGGGTCGCTTCTGCCGGAACACTACCGACACGGTGCTTTCATCGGCCAGCATGGTTCATGGAACCGCAAGCCGCGCAGTGGCTATAAAGTAGTTTTCGTACCCTTCAACAATGGCGAGCCGGACGGCACTGCCCAAGACGTGCTGACCGGCTTTCTCAACGAGGATGAGCAGGCCATGGGTCGCCCGGTAGGCGTGGCAGTGGACAAGGCCGGCGCGCTGTTGGTGGCCGATGACGTCGGTAACGTGATCTGGCGGGTAACACCGAGCCGCCGGTAAAGGGTGCGAATCGCGACCGGGGCCCTGCCGGTCGCGCCAGGCCTGGTCAGAGAATGACCGGCAACGGACGTACCAGCCGGATCTCTTCCGGTGACAGTTCGACGCCATAGGCCAGCACTTCGACGCCCGTCTCCACAGCATCTCGCAGCGCGGCGGCGTAGCGCGGGTCGATCTCGCCAGCAGGGCGCACGGCCTCGATACCAGTGAGGTTGACGCAATACAGTTGTACTGCCCGTAGGCCCTGACGTGCCAGCACCGCCAGTTCGCGCAAATGACGAGCGCCGCGGTCCGTCACCGCATCGGGAAAGGCCGCAACAGCCGTATCAGCGAACCCCAGGGTCACGCTTTTGACTTCGACGAACGCCGGCCCGGTGGGATAGTCGAGCCGAAAGTCCACGCGGCTGTTTTCGAGCCCGTAGGCCACCTCCCGCTTGAGCGCGGTGAAGCCGTTCAATTCCCCAATCACGCCTGCCAGCAGGGCTTCTTCGACCAGTCGATTGGCGCGTGCCGTGTTGACGCAGGCGAGGCGCCCCTGCGGCGTTTCCACCAGTTCCCAGGTCCCCGGCAGCTTACGCTTGGGATCGCTGTTGCGCTGGAACCAGACGCGCGCGCCCTCGCCCATGCAATTGAGCATCGAGCCGGTGTTCGGGCAATGAATGCACAGCTCGTCACCCGCATCGGTGACCACATCGGCAAGGAAACGCTTGTAGCGCCGAATCAGGCGTCCCTGCTCGAGAGGTGTCGAGAACTGCATCAGCCTCTCCAGCTCTGCAAACCACGGGCAATGCGTTCCACCGCCTGCTCCAGCCGGGGCAGATCCTGGGTGTAGGCGAAACGTACATGGTGACCGGCCTGGTGGCGTCCGAAATCCAGCCCGGGCGTGATGGCGACAAATTCGGTTTCCAGCATGTGCTGGCAGAAGGCATAGGCATCACCGCCGAAGGCGCTGATATCGGCGTATAGATAAAAAGCGCCTTCCGGCTCCACCGCGATACCGAAGCCCAGTTCGCGCAACGCCGGTAGCAGGAAATCGCGACGCTTGGCGAATTCGCGGCGACGCGCCTCGAGGATCTCGAGCGTGGCCGGCTCGAAACAGGCCAGAGCGGCATGCTGCGCCATGGTCGGCGCACTGATGTAGAGGTTCTGCGCGAGCTTTTCCAGTTCGCTGACCGCCTGAGGTGGCGCGATCAGCCAGCCGAGGCGCCAGCCGGTCATGCCGAAGTACTTGGAAAAGCTGTTGAGCACAAAGGCCGAGTCGTCGACTTCCAGCACACTGGCCGCATCGGTGCCATAGGTGAGGCCGTGGTAGATCTCGTCCACTACAAGATGTCCGCCACGCGACTTCAGCGCAGCGGACAACGCCGCCAGCTCGTCACGGATCAGCAGGGTGCCGGTGGGGTTGGCCGGCGAGGCCACCAGGGCGCCAACGCTGTCCTTGTCCCAGTATCGCTCGACCAGATGGGGCGTCAGCTGGTAACGCACGTCCGCCCCCACCGGCACCAGCTGCGCGGCACCTTCGATCAGGCGCAGGAAGTGCCGGTTGCACGGGTAGCCGGGATCCGCCAACAGCCAATGCTTGCCTGGATCGACCAGCAGACTGCTGGCCAGAAGAAGCGCACCGGATCCGCCGGGAGTAATCAGCACGCGTTCGGGGTCAATAGACAGTTGATAGCGCTGCTTGTAGAAACCGGCAATCGCCTCGCGCAACTGCGGCAGCCCTCGGGCAGCGGTGTAGCGGGTATGACCAGCAGCGAGGGCAGCCTGACCGGCCGCAACAATGGGCGCGGCGGTGGTGAAGTCCGGCTCTCCGATTTCCAGGTGAATGACATCATGTCCAGACGCCTGTAATTGATTGGCCCGGGCCAGCAATGCCATGACGTGAAAGGGTTCGATTGCACGGCTACGCGCGCTATATGACGAGGTCATCTGACCTTCCTGACGAGTACAAAACGTGAATTCTACCGAAGGTCCCCCTGACACCGCAGCCACCGTGATATTCGGGAGTAGCGCACCCCGATACGATCTGGTAAGTTCGCCCGCTTGCAGCCGCAGGGCCGGCACGGGCCGGCAGAGGGATTTCACTATCCTGCGCAATGGACATAGCGAGAGGCGTTCATCCATGCCCATTACTAAGACGACACCCAGCAACCAACTGATCCGCGCCTTCGTTCCCTATAAGGAGTCCAAGGGCGAGGAATACATGAGCGATGACATGCGCGCTCATTTCACCGGCATCCTCAACAAGTGGAAGCTGGAGCTGATGGAAGAAGTCGACCGCACCGTGCATCACATGCAGGACGAAGCGGCCAACTTCCCCGATCCGGCCGACCGCGCCAGCCAGGAAGAAGAGTTCAGCCTGGAACTGCGTGCCCGTGACCGCGAGCGCAAGCTGATCAAGAAGATCGACGAGACGCTGCAGCTGATCGAAGACAACGAGTACGGCTGGTGCGATTCCTGCGGCGTCGAAATCGGTATCCGTCGCCTGGAAGCCCGCCCCACCGCCACGCTGTGCATTGATTGCAAGACGCTGGCGGAGATCAAGGAAAAGCAGATCGGTTCCTGATCCCGAACGGGGCGCTACGGCGCCCCGCTTCATTTGCGCCCTCCCGCGCCCTTGCTTCATCCCGCCTCGACGCCCTTTATCCGAGCCGGCTCATGTCCACACCCTCTCCTTATATAGGCCGCTTCGCGCCGACCCCCAGTGGTTACCTGCACTTCGGCTCGCTGATTGCCGCCCTCGCTTCCTATCTCGACGCCCGTGCCGTGGGTGGTCGTTGGCTGTTGCGCATGGAGGACCTCGATCCGCCGCGTGAAATGCCAGGCGCTCAGTCTGCGATTCTCCGGGCGCTGGAGGCCTACGGCTTTCAGTGGGATGGAGAAATGGTCCGCCAGAGCGATCGGCTTGATGTCTATAACACGGTGATCGAGCGGCTCCGGCAGGACGGCCATGCGTATGCCTGCACCTGTTCGCGCAAACAATTGCAGGCGTTCGCCGGACTGTACCCAGGCTTCTGCCGCGAAGCAGGACGCGACACCCACGACGCCGCTATTCGCCTGCGCGTGCCGGACCGAACCTACAGCTTCAACGACCGCGTCCAGGGCCAGTACAGCCAGGACCTGGGTTGTGAAGTTGGCGATTTCGTCATCCGCCGCCGAGACGGGCTGATCGCCTATCAGCTGGCAGTGGTGCTCGACGATGCCTGGCAAGGCATCACCGACGTTGTCCGCGGCGCCGATCTGCTCGACTCCACGCCGCGCCAGCTATTCCTGCAGGAGCTGCTTGGCCTGTCCCGCCCGCGCTATCTGCACGTGCCGCTGATCATCCAACCGGACGGCCATAAGCTGGGCAAGCGTTACCGCTCGCCGCCACTGGAGCCGGCCGAAGCCACACCGCTGTTGCTGCGTGCGTTGCGCGCGCTCGGCCAAACCACCCCGAGCGAGCTGACCGATGCCCTGCCCGATGAGGTACTGACCTGGGCAATCGCCCACTGGGATGCCGAGCGCATTCCGCGCTGTCGCACCCTCGCCGAATCGCAGCTGCGCTGAGACTGCATCGTTGCCTTCGGCGTGAGCCAAACCGACCCGCGCCGCTCTTTTCTGCCAGCCTGTGGCCTGCCGCTTGCCGCTTCCTTTACCATCCGCCTACCTTCGACACGAGTTCCAGCATGTATATCTACCGACTGGTGCTGCTCCTGGTGGTGGGGATCTATCTGTTTTCCCCTGCCATCATGGACTGGTGGATTGACCCCAACGGCGCGTGGTACCGGCCTTATCTGTTGTGGCTGATCCTCATCGTGGTGACCTTCATTCTTCAGAGTCAACGCGATGCAGACGAGCTTTAGCCTCAGCCACCTGATTCTGATCAGTGTCGCCTACCTGCTGGTGCTGTTCGGCGTCGCATGGGTCAGCGAGCGCGGGCTGATCCCGCGCAGCATCATTCGCCACCCGCTCACCTACACGCTGTCTCTGGGCGTCTATGCCAGCGCCTGGGCGTTCTATGGCACGGTGGGTCTGGCCTATCAGTACGGGTACGGTTTCCTCGCCACCTACCTGGGGGTGTGCGGCGCTTTTCTGCTGGCGCCGGTACTGCTTTACCCAATACTGCGCATTACCCGGACCTACCAGCTGGCGTCGCTGGCGGACCTGTTCGCCTTCCGCTTCCGTAGCACCTGGAGTGGCGCACTGACCACAGTAGTCATGCTGATTGGCATGTTGCCGCTACTCGCCCTGCAGATTCAGGCCGTCGCCGACGCCATCGGGATTCTCACCCTAGAGCCTCTGCAGGAACGGGTCGCGCTGGGTTACTGCGTGATGATCATGCTGTTCACCATTCTCTTCGGTGCCCGCCATATCGCCACGCGGGAGAAGCACGAAGGGCTGGTGTTCGCCATCGCCTTCGAATCGGTGGTCAAGCTGCTGACCTTCGGTGCCATCGGTTTGTATGCACTGTTTGTCGTGTTTGGCGGGCCGCATCAGCTGGAAATCTGGCTGCTACAGAACCAGTCTGCGCTGCAGGCCCTGCACACGCCGCTGCAGGAAGGCCCCTGGCGCACCCTGCTGCTGGTGTTTTTCGCCTCAGCGATCGTGATGCCGCACATGTATCACATGACCTTTACCGAAAACCTCAACCCGCGCGCCTTGGTCAGTGCCAGCTGGGGCCTGCCGCTGTACTTACTGCTGATGAGTCTGGCCGTACCGCTGATTCTCTGGGCCGGACTCAAGCTTGGCGTCAGCACCAATCCCGAGTACTTCACCCTCGGCCTCGGTATTACCGCGCAGAGCGAGACACTGACGCTGCTGGCTTTCGTCGGCGGACTTTCGGCCTCCAGCGGGCTGATCATCGTCAGCACCCTGGCCTTATCGGGCATGGCGCTCAATCACCTGGTACTGCCGCTCTACCAGCCGCCCACCGAAGGCAACATCTACCGCTGGTTGAAATGGACCCGGCGCAGCCTGATCCTCGCCATCATCATGGCCGGCTACGGCTTCTATTTGTTACTCGGTGCGGAACAGGACCTGTCGAACCTGGGCATCGTCGCTTTTGTGGCGACCCTGCAGTTCCTGCCTGGTGTGCTTTCGGTGCTGTATTGGCCGACCGCCAATCGTCGGGGTTACATCGTAGGGCTACTGGCCGGCATCGCCGTCTGGGTTGTCACCATGCTGCTGCCACTGGTAGGCAACCTTGATGGTTTTTACATCCCGCTGTTCAACGTGGTGTACGTGCTCGACGACACCAGCTGGCACCTGGCGGCAATCGCCTCGCTGGCGGTCAACGTGCTGGCGTTTTCGCTGTTCTCATTGTTCACCGAGACCAGCGCCGAGGAGCAAGCCGCCGCCGAAGCCTGTGCAGTGGAAAACGTACGCCGACCGCAACGTCGTGAACTGGCAGCTGCTTCGCCGCAGGAGTTCGCCACCCAGCTGGCCAAGCCGCTGGGTGCCAAGACCGCGCAGCGTGAGGTTGAGCAGGCGCTGCGCGATCTGCAGCTGCCCTTTGACGAGCATCGCCCCTATGCCTTGCGCAGGCTCCGCGACCGGATCGAGGCAAACCTTTCAGGCCTGATGGGTCCGAGCGTTGCCCAGGACATCGTCGAGAATTTCCTCTCGTACAAGAACGGTGCGGACAGCTACGTCACCGAAGATATCCATTTCATCGAGAGTCGCCTGGAGGATTATCACTCGCGCCTGACCGGCCTGGCCGCTGAGCTCGATGCACTGCGCCGCTATCACCGGCAGACCTTGCAGGAGCTGCCAATGGGCGTCTGCTCGCTGGCCAAAGATCAGGAGATCCTGATGTGGAACAGAGCGCTGGAAGAGCTCACCGAGATTCCAGCGCTGCAGGTGCTGGGCTCGCGCCTGTCGACCATCGCCGAGCCTTGGCAGAGTTTGTTGAGCGACTTCACTCAGCAGCGCGAAGAGCACCTGCATAAACAGCGGCTGCAACTGGACGGCCACAGCCGCTGCCTGAACTTGCACAAGGCCGCGATTGCCGAGCCATTGGCACCGGGCAGCAGCGGGCTGGTACTGCTGATCGAAGACCTCACCGAGACCCAGCAGCTTGAAGATCGGCTGGTCCACTCCGAGCGCCTGGCCAGCATTGGCCGACTGGCGGCCGGGGTCGCCCACGAAATCGGCAACCCCATCACCGGCATCGCCTGCCTGGCGCAGAACCTGCGCGAGGAGCGCGAGGCAGACCCGGAGATCATCGAGACCAGCAACCAGATCGTCGAGCAGACCAAGCGGGTCTCGCGCATCGTTCAGTCGCTGATGAGTTTCGCCCACGCTGGCGGCAGACAGCAGGACCGGTACCCGGTAAGCCTGGCCGAGGTGGCGCAAGATGCAATTGCCCTGCTCTCACTCAACCGCCACGGCACCGAGGTGCGCTTTTTCAACCTCTGCGACCCCGGTCATGTGGCCGAGGGAGACCCGCAGCGGCTCGCTCAGGTACTGATCAACCTGCTGTCCAATGCCCGCGACGCATCGGAACCCGGCGGCGCCATCCGAGTACGCAGCGAGGTCTCCGAACAGACCGTCTATCTCATCGTCGAAGACGAAGGCAGCGGCATTCCGCAGTCGATTCAGGATCGACTTTTCGAGCCGTTTTTCACCACCAAGGACCCCGGCGAGGGGACAGGGCTGGGCCTCGCACTGGTCTATTCGATCGTGGAAGAGCATTATGGGCAAATCAATATTGATAGCCCGGCCGACCCGGAAACCCAACGCGGCACGCGTTTCCGCATCACCCTGCCGCGTCATGCCGAGGCAACAGATTCCGGTGATTGACGAGGCGACGGCAGTTTTTAGCCAGGTCTCGACCATGAGTGACCCAGCGTATAGCTGGCCCCGCCGCGACCTGGGTGAAGATGACGCTGGCGCCCCGCAGCCGCACCAAGCCGCACCGCGGCGGCTTGCACAGGTTCGTAAACGAGCCCTCTTCAGCGCCGTTTCCAGCCAACGTGTAGCCGCCTTCAGACCGTCGAGAGAGTACTGATGTCCCATATTCTGATCGTCGAAGACGAAACCATTATCCGCTCCGCCCTGCGCCGACTGCTCGAGCGCAACCAATACGAGGTCAGCGAAGCCGGCTCGGTACAGGAGGCTCAGGAGCGCTTCAGCATTCCCTCTTTCGATCTGATCGTCAGCGACCTGCGCCTGCCAGGCGCTCCCGGTACCGAGCTGATCAAGCTGGCCGAAGGCACGCCCGTGCTGATCATGACCAGCTACGCCAGCCTGCGCTCGGCAGTGGACTCGATGAAAATGGGCGCGGTGGACTACATCGCCAAGCCCTTTGATCACGACGAGATGCTGCAAACGGTGGCACGCATTCTTCATGATCGGCAGCAAGCTGCCGCAGCGCCAGCTGAGACATCACGCAACGCCACGCCCGCTGCTGACGCAACGACAGAAGACTCCATCAATGGCGATCTTGGCATCATTGGTCGCTGCGGCCCGATGCAGGACTTGTTCGGCAAGATCCGCAAGGTCGCTCCGACCGACTCCAACGTATTGATCCAAGGCGAATCGGGCACTGGCAAAGAGCTGGTTGCCCGCGCAATGCATAACCTTTCCCGTCGCGCCAAGGCGCCGATGATTTCGGTCAATTGCGCCGCCATTCCGGAAACCCTGATCGAGTCCGAACTCTTCGGCCACGAGAAAGGTGCCTTTACCGGCGCCAGTGCCGGCCGCGCCGGCCTGGTCGAGGCCGCTGATGGCGGCACCCTGTTTCTCGACGAAATCGGAGAGCTGCCGCTGGAGGCACAGGCGCGACTGTTACGCGTACTGCAGGAAGGCGAAATTCGGCGGGTGGGCTCTACCCAGTCGCAAAAAGTCAACGTGCGCCTGGTCGCTGCAACCCACCGTGACCTGAAGACGCTGGCCAAAAACGGGCAATTTCGTGAAGACCTCTACTACCGGCTGCACGTCATCGCCTTGAAACTCCCGCCCCTGCGTGAACGCGGCGCCGATGTGCTGGAGATCGCCAAGGCCTTCCTGGCACGCCAGAGCGAGCGCATGGGCAGTGATGGGTTGCACTTCTCCCGCGAGGCCGAGCAGGCCGTACGGCAGTACGGCTGGCCGGGGAACGTGCGCGAACTGGAGAATGCCATCGAGCGCGCGGCAATTCTCAGTGAGAGTGACGAGATCAGCGCTGAGCTACTGGGTATCGATATTGAGCTCGACCCGCTCGACGAAGATTTCGATGAACCCGGCGTTCCGCTCGGTTCCGCTGTCTCGACCAGCAACGAGCCAACCGAGGATCTGTCGCTGGAAGACTATTTTCAGCATTTCGTACTTGAGCACCAGGACCACATGACCGAGACCGAGCTCGCCCGCAAGCTCGGCATCAGCCGCAAGTGCCTGTGGGAGCGTCGCCAGCGACTGGGGATACCACGACGCAAATCGGCCGCCGCTGGGTAGTGCGCTGTTACCGCCACTACCAAGACGTAACAAAATGCGGGTTCATCGGTAACGGCCGCCACCGACTCTACAGGCAAAACCAACCACAAAAAACACCAAGCTATTGATTTTAAAGGCTTTTCAAAAACTGGCACGGCGAATGCTTTATATCTAGCACAACAACAATAACAAGCAGACCCACAATAAGAACAAGACGTACCGGCTCTAGCAAAATAAAGACAATAAGGCAGAGGCGTAGCTAACTGATTCTTTTGGAGAGGAAATGCCAAATGGGGTTTTGCCCCACGACCAGGCTGAGAACAACAAAAACTGCATAAGCAGCGCCTGAACTGGTTGGATCGAATGATCAATGGTAAATCAGCGACCAAAGAAATCCGTTTGCTCTTTGCTCCCAACGTAGGAGCGATTCCCGGACGCGATAGCTGAAGGGAACGGGCGAACCAAACAAAAACAACACGCCCGAAATACTAATAACAACAAAGCACGCGACATCATTTAAAGGGGGAGCTTCGGCTCCCCCTCGTGCTTTCTGGCCCCCGCCGTGCTTTGACACCTCTCCGCGCTTCGTTCAACATCCCTGCACCCGGTGCTAGAATCCACGCCTGTTTCGTGGCTACTCACCTCGCCACCTTGTCATTTCGCCACACAGTGCCTCTCATGCTGAAAAAGCTGTTCCAGTCTTTTCGTTTCCCCCTGCGCCGACTACCGCATCCTCGTCGCACCCCCGAAATACTGTCCAGCCGGCAACATTCGCTGCACCGCAACGATCTCAGCCGACACGCTGTCAGCGTCGTCGAGCGCCTCCAGCATGCCGGCTACGAGGCTTATGTCGTGGGCGGATGCGTCCGCGACCTGCTGCTGGACCTGGAACCCAAGGATTACGATGTAGCGACCAGCGCCACGCCCGAACAGGTGCGCGCCGAATTTCGCAACGCGCGCGTCATTGGCCGCCGTTTCAAGCTGGTCCATGTGCATTTCGGTCGCGAGATCATCGAAGTCGCGACCTTCCGCGCCAACCACCCGGAAGAAGACGATGATGAAGCCAACCATCTGGCTTCGCGCAACGAGAGCGGGCGGATTCTGCGTGACAACATCTACGGCACGCTGGAAGACGATGCGCAGCGCCGCGACTTCACCATCAATGCGCTGTACTACGACCCTTCCTCCGAGCGGATCCTCGACCACACCCATGGTGTGCACGACATTCGCAACCGGCTGATACGTCTGATTGGCGACCCAGAGCAGCGTTATCAGGAAGATCCGGTGCGCATGCTGCGAGCAGTCCGCTTCGCCGCCAAGCTGAACTTCGAAATCGAAAAGCACAGCGCCGAGCCGATTGCTGATCTGGCCGAACTGTTGAACGACGTGCCGTCTGCCCGCCTGTTTGATGAAATCATCAAGCTGTTCCTTAGCGGCAAAGCCGAACGCACTTTCGAGTTGCTGCTCGAGTACGACCTGTTCGCACCGCTATTCCCAGCCAGCGCCGATGCACTGGAAGACAACCCCGAGTATGCCGGCACGCTGATCCGCAACGCCCTGATCAATACCGATCTGCGTATCGCCCAGGGCAAGCCCGTCACCCCGGCCTTCCTGTTTGCGGCGCTGCTCTGGCCGGCCTTGCCGGCGCGGGTCGCCGAGGTTCAGTCACGGGGCCTGCCGCCAATCCCGGCCATGCAGGAAGCGGCACATGACCTCATATGGGAACAGTGCCAGCGCACCGCTATTCCCAAGCGCTTCACCATGCCCATGCGCGAGATCTGGGATATGCAGGAACGCCTGCCGCGCCGCCAAGGGCGTCGTGCCGACCAGCTCCTCGAGAATCCACGCTTCCGCGCCGGCTATGATTTCCTGCTGCTGCGTGAGAGCGCCGGCGAAGAAACCGATGGCTTGGGTGAATGGTGGACGGACTACCAGGAAGCCAACGAGAGCGAGCGCCGCAACATGATTCGAGGGCTGAACAACAAGGACGATGGCAGCGGTGCTCCTCGCAAACGTCGTCGCAGCAACCGTCGCAAGCGCGGCCCCAACGAAAGCGCACCGGCGTCTGCCGATTAAATGGACCGGGTTTATATCGGCCTGGGGAGCAACCTGGCCGAACCTCGCCATCAGCTGCGTAGCGCCCTCGACGCCCTGACCAGAATCCCCGACACGCAGCTCGCCGCTGTGTCCTCGCTGTATCTCAGCGACCCACTCGGCCCGCCGGATCAGCCGCGTTACCACAATGCCGTGGCTGCGCTGAACACGTCATTGCCACCCCTGGCCCTGCTCGATGCACTCCAAGCCATCGAGCTGGCCCACGGCCGTCAACGCAAAGCCGAACGCTGGGGCCCGCGCACATTGGACCTGGACATCTTGCTGTTCGGTGATCGCCTGATCAGCGATACGCGCCTGACGGTGCCGCACTACCACATGCATGCCAGAGCCTTCGTTCTCTACCCGCTCGCCGAGATAGCCCCGGACGGTCTGCAGCTCGCAGACGGCCGCTCGCTTGCCGCGCTCGTCGCCAGCTGCCCTTACGAAGGCCTCGAGCGGCTTGGCGAGCCCCTGTAACCCCTGGGTAACAGATGTAACCTGTGGGTAACACTCACGATTGACTTAGTTCGCCGCCATCTGGACTATAAGCGCCCTCTGCCGGCACGCATCGAAACGGGGCAACCCTGACGCTCCGCCTGCAACCGTGATCCCCGAGAGGCTTTAGGAGGACGGCATTCATGCCAGACGTAACCCTGACCACCCTGCAAGGCCTCAAGCAGAAAGGCGAGAAGATCGCCATGCTGACCTGCTATGACGCCACCTTCGCCAAGATTGCCTGCGAGGCGGGTGTCGAGATGCTGCTGATCGGTGACTCCCTGGGGATGGTCCTGCAAGGTCACGACAGCACCCTGCCGGTTTCGGTTGACGAGATGGCGTATCACACTGCCTGTGTCAAACGTGGCAACCGCGGGGCGATGATCGTCGCTGATCTGCCGTTCATGGCCAACGCCACCCTCGAACAGACGCTGAACAACTCGGCGGCCTTGATGAAGGCCGGTGCGCACATGATCAAGGTCGAAGGCGCAGCTTGGCTGGCCGAGTCCATTCGCCTGCTGGCCGAGCGCGGCATCCCCGTCTGCGCGCACATGGGGCTTACCCCGCAGGCCGTGAACATCTTCGGCGGTTACAAGGTTCAGGGCCGTCAGGAAGCTCAGGCGCTGCAGATGATTGCTGACGCCAAAGCACTGGAGGATGCCGGGGCGGCGATGCTGCTGCTCGAATGCGTTCCGAGTGAACTGGCCGCACGCATTACCCAGGCGGTAACGGTACCGGTAATCGGTATTGGCGCCGGTAGCGCAACAGATGGTCAGGTACTGGTTCTGCACGACATGCTCGGCCTGTCGCTGACCGGCCGAGCGCCCAAATTCGTCAAGAACTTCATGCGCGAGCATGGCGACATTCCGACCGCCATCGCCGCCTACGTCCAGGCAGTTAAATCCGTCGAATTTCCTACCGCCGAACATGGGTTCTCCGCATGAACGTGGTAAAAACTGTTGCCGACCTGCGCGCCGCAGTAACCCGCGCACGAGGCGAAGGCAAGCGCATCGGCTTTGTGCCAACCATGGGCAACCTGCATGCCGGCCACATAGCATTGATCAAGAAGGCTGGCCAGCGCGCTGACTTCGTGGTTGCCAGCATCTTCGTCAATCCGCTGCAGTTCGGCCCCAACGAAGACCTTGCCAGCTACCCGCGCACGCTGACGGCCGACCAGGACAAGCTGTTCGAGGCCGGTTGCCACTTGCTATTCGCGCCCAGCGTCGAGGAGATGTATCCGCATGGTCAGGCGCTGCAGACCATCGTCCGCGTACCAGGCGTGTCCGAGGGACTCTGTGGCGGCAGCCGCCCAGGCCATTTCGACGGTGTCTCTACCGTTGTCAGCAAGCTGTTCAATATGGTGTTACCGGACCTTGCGGTTTTCGGCCAGAAGGATTTTCAACAGCTGGCGGTCATCCGCACCATGGTCCGCGACCTGAACATGCCCGTGCAGATCATCGGCGAGCCCATCGTACGCGCCGAGGACGGCCTGGCGCTGTCCTCACGTAACGGTTACCTCACCACTGACGAGCGCACCACCGCCCCGGTGTTGCACCGCACGCTGCAGCAACTGGCCGAAGCCATACGTAACGGTGAGCGCGACTACTCGGCGCTGCTTGCTTCAGGTCATCAGCGCCTGCAGACCGCCGGCCTGCGCCCGGACTACCTTGAAGTTCGCAACGCACTGGATCTCAGCCCGGTCACAGCCGACAGCCGCGAATTGGTGATTCTCGCCGCGGCCTACCTCGGTAAGACCCGGCTGCTGGATAACCTGCTGGTAGACATCTCCCAGAGAGCGTCCTGATACAGCCGACCATCGGCCTAACCCAGCCCGGCCCTCAGTCTTGAACACACCTGAGGGTTCGGGCACACTCTGCGCCGCTTGCGCCCCCGGAGGACCCCGCCATGCACGCCATCATGCTCAAGGCTAAACTGCACCGCGCCCAGGTGACCCACTCGGTTCTGGATTACGAAGGCTCCTGCGCCATAGACGGTGACTGGCTGGACCTCGCCGGCATCCGCGAATACGAGCAGATCCAGATCTACAACGTCGACAACGGCGAGCGCTTCACTACCTATGCCATCCGCGGCGAGGAAGGCTCGAAGATCATTTCCGTCAACGGCGCCGCCGCGCACAAGGCCGGCGTGGGTCATCGAGTGATCATTTGTGCCTACGCGCACTACAGCGAAGCCGAACTGGCCAGCTTCAAGCCACACGTTTTGTATATGGGCGCCGATGGCGATCTCAGTCACACCAGCAACGCAATTCCGGTTCAGGTCGCCTGAATTCGAAGTCAGTTGCTCAAAAGCCCGCATCACCCAAGTGATGCGGGCTTTTTTGTGTGCAAAGGGTTTCCCCTGAACCTATAAATCTGCAATGGTCGTCTTGTCTTGGTCGCTATCGGTAGCCTGTGCGCAACGCTTCGGAACGCCGCGCGATTTTGCCAGTCAGACCAGTCTCGACGGTGCAGGATGCACCGTCGCCGTTGCGGTCCAATCGCAGCGGAACGCGCCTGCCGCATTCAGGACGAATGCCAGCGTGCCAGCATGATCGAATGACTGTCCGAACGAATCGCAGAGCCGCAGACAGTCCGCCAAAGCAAAGGAAGCCGCACAACCATGAGCTACTACCAGCACCCTCTCGATGCCACCGGCTTGCCATCCTGGAAGGCCTTGGAAGAACACCGCCTGGCCATGCAGAACTTCAGCATGCGCGAGGCATTCAAGGCCGATCCGACGCGCTTCGATGACCTGTCGGTTTCCTGCAGCGGCCTGTTTCTTGATTACTCGAAAAACCTGATCACCCCAGAGACCCGCACCCTATTGGTGAACCTGGCGCGCGAGGCCGGCGTCGAGCAGGCGGCCCGCGCCATGTTCGAAGGTGAGCGGATCAACGCCTCGGAAAACCGCCCGGTACTGCACACCGCGCTACGCCGACCGATGGGCGAATCGGTGATGGTCGACGGAAAGAACATCATGCGCGACGTGCATGCGGCGCTGGCGCAGATGACCGACATCGTCACCCGGATCCATAACAACCTCTGGCGCGGCTTCAGCGACAAGACCATCACTGACGTGGTGAACATCGGCATCGGCGGCTCGTTTCTCGGCCCGCAGCTGGTCTCCGAAGCGCTACTGCCCTTCACCCAGCATGGCGTGCGCACGCACTACCTGGCAAACATCGACGGCAGCGAATTTCGCGAGGTAACCGACAAGCTGAACGTCGAAACCACGCTGTTCATCATTTCCAGCAAGACTTTCGGTACCCTCGAAACCCTGAAGAACGCCCAGGCTGCGCGCACCTGGTACTTGGGCAAAGGCGGCACCGAAGAAAAGCTCTACCGGCATTTCATCGCGGTCACCAGCAATAAAAAAGCGGCCGTCGAGTTCGGCATCCGCGAGAAGAACATCTTTCCAATGTGGGACTGGGTTGGCGGGCGCTACTCGCTGTGGTCGGCGATCGGCCTGCCCATCGCGCTGGCCATCGGCATGTCCAACTTCAAGGACTTGCTCTCCGGTGCCTACAGCATGGACCAGCACTTTCTCAACGAGCCGTTCGAAACCAACATGCCGATCCTGTTGGCGATGTTGGGCATCTGGTACCACAATTTCTGGGACGCGCAGAGCTACGCCTTCCTGCCCTACGACCACTACCTGCGCAACTTCGTCAAACACCTGCAGCAGATGGACATGGAATCCAACGGCAAGAGCGTGCGCCAGGACGGTACACCGGTGTCCTGCAATACCGGCCCGGTGATCTGGGGCGGTGTCGGCTGTAATGGCCAGCATGCCTACCATCAGTTGCTGCACCAAGGCACTCCACTGATTCCCGCAGACTTCATCGTGCCTGTGGTCAGCCACAATCCAGTCGCCGATCACCACGAGTGGCTCTACGCCAATTGCCTGTCACAGAGCCAGGCTTTGATGCGCGGCAAGACGCGCGAAGAGGCCGAAGCCGAGCTGCGTGCAAAAGGCATGAGCGAAGCCGAGATCGAGCGTCTGGCACCGCACAAGGTCATTCCGGGCAACCGACCGAGCAACACCGTGGTCATGGAAACCATCAGTCCAGGCCGTCTCGGTGCACTCATCGCACTCTATGAGCACAAGGTGTTCGTCCAAGGCGTGATCTGGGGCATCAACTCGTTCGACCAGTGGGGCGTGGAGCTCGGCAAGGACCTGGGCAAAACCGTCTACGGCCAGATGACCAGCTTCGATGCGCAGCCCGCCGAGGACGCTTCGACCCAAGGGCTGATCAACTTCTTCCGCGGCCGTCATCGCGGCTGATCGATGCAGAACCGGACAGCGCCTGGTCGCTGTCCGGCAACCCTCCCGCCACTTTTCTGATGACTTGCACGCGTGCGGTCCTGGATTGATCGGCCAGGCCTGGGTAACACCTGCGCTTCGGGTAACATTCAAGTTCCCAGTCACGCCAGACGTTGCCTTTGGAAAACATCCGCCGTCATATTGAAACGCAGGTGCTCAGCCTCACCGGACTGGCCATCGGCGGTGTCGACTACGAAAACCCACCAGGTGACCCTGGCCTGTTCGGCCCGGAGTCAGTCTGCTGGCGCGTGCACGGTGACTTCACCTCCATGCTGGTGGGCGGGATCTCTGCCCTGCTGTTGCAAGCCCTGCATCCACTCGCCTTAGCCGGCGTCTGGGACCACTCGAATTTTCGCGACGACTTGCTCGGTCGGCTGCGCCGCACCGGCCAGTTCATCTCGGCGACTACCTTTGGCAGTCAGACCGATGCGCAGCGACTGATCGAACGGGTCCGGGCCATTCACCTCAAGGTCACTGGGCATGCACCGGACGGCCGCCCCTATGCTGCGTACGACCCAGACTTACTGACCTGGGTGCACGTTGCCGAAGTCAGCAGCTTTCTCAAGGCGCACCTGCGCTACCTCAACCCCGCATTGCCAGGTCAAGAGCAAGATCGTTACTACAGTGAAGTGGCGCGTATTGCCGAAGCGCTCGGCGCCCGCCATGTGCCGCATTCCCGGCAAGAGATTGACGACTATCTGAAAGCGATTCGCCCACAGCTGCTCTGCGATGAGCGCTCACGGGAAATCGTGCGCATCCTGTTCGACGCCCCTGCTCCGAGTCGCCTGGCCAAGCCGTTTGGCGCGCTGATGATGCGCGCCGGCGTCGACCTGTTGCCGGACTGGGCCAGCGACATGCTTGATCTCAGCCAGTCCGACCGCCAAAGACAACTGATCCGAATGGCCGTCAGGCGAACCGCGCCGGTCCTGCGCTGGGCCGTGCGCAGCGGTTCGGTTCACCGGGCGCGCCGCCGCATGGGCCTGCCCATACGCTAGCGTGACCGGCAGGTTCCGCACCTGGAGCCACCTTTCGGCCTGTGCCACCATGAGCGCCCCGCGGAGCCCGCACCTTTCTCGAGGTTCAAGATCATGCAAGACGTCGTTATCGTCGCTGCCACTCGCACCGCTGTCGGCAGCTTTCAGGGCGCCCTGGCCAACACACCTGCCGTCGAACTGGGCGCCGCGGTGATTCGCCAACTCATTCAGCAGAGCGGAATCGATGCCGGGGAGGTCGACGAAGTCATCCTCGGCCAGGTGCTGACCGCAGGTGCGGGACAGAACCCGGCGAGACAGGCTTCGATCGGCGCAGGCCTACCCCATGCGGTACCTTCAATGACTCTGAACAAGGTCTGCGGATCGGGCCTGAAAGCGCTGCACCTGGCTGCACAGGCGATTCGCTGTGGCGATGCTGATGTGGTGATTGCCGGCGGCATGGAAAACATGAGCCTGGCGCCCTATGTCATGCCCGCCGCCCGCACGGGCTTGCGCATGGGCCACGGCAAACTGGTCGACAGTATGATCCAGGACGGCTTGTGGGACGCCTTCAACGACTACCACATGGGCATTACAGCCGAAAATCTGGTGGAGAAATACGGCATTACGCGCGAGGCCCAGGATGCGTTCGCGGCGTCTTCCCAACAGAAAGCGGTAGCCGCCATTGAAGCCGGACGCCTGCGCGGGGAAATCACCCCGATCGAGATTCCGCAGCGCAAAGGCGAGCCGCTGGTGTTCGACACCGACGAACAACCGCGGGCCGGCACCACGGCAGAGAGCCTGGCCAAGCTCAAGCCAGCCTTCAAGAAAGACGGCAGCGTAACGGCGGGTAACGCCTCCAGCCTCAACGACGGTGCAGCAGCGGTGTTGCTGATGAGTGCCGAAAAGGCCAAGGCGCTCGGCCTACCGGTCATGGCTCGCATCGCCAGCTATGCCAACGCTGGCGTCGACCCGGCCATCATGGGCATTGGCCCGGTGTCGGCCACACGCCGCTGCCTGGAAAAGGCAGGTTGGACACTCGACGAACTCGACCTGATAGAAGCCAACGAAGCCTTTGCGGCATAAGCGCTGTCGGTGGGTCAGGAACTGGGCTGGGATGCGAACAAGGTCAACGTCAACGGCGGCGCCATCGCCATCGGCCACCCGATCGGCGCATCTGGCTGCCGCATCCTGGTGACTCTGTTGCATGAAATGATCCGCCGCGACGTCCACAAAGGACTGGCGACGCTTTGCATCGGTGGCGGTCAGGGAGTCGCGCTAGCAATCGAACGCTGACCGACAGGTAGCCCGCCGGCCAAACGCCGGCGATTTCCGCTAAACTGCGCGGCCCTCTTCCCGAGTCGCCGCGCATGTCCTCTCTCGAACAGGCGCTGCGCGCCGCTTACCTCAATCGCGAAGCACTGCTGTCCGAGCTGCACCATCAGGCCACCGACTGTTACCGGTTGTTCCATGGCAGCCAGGAGGGCGCTCCCGGCCTCACCGTCGACCGTTACGGCCCGCTGCTGCTGGTGCAGAGTTTCCATCAGACGCTCGAACGTGGCGCCCTGCTGGCCCTGCATGAGCAAACCTGCACGGACCTGGGCACACGCCTGTTACTCGCCTACAACGACCGCTCTCAAGGTAACTCGCGTATCGACCGCAGTGACCCCGTCTACCGCGCCGATTCAGCTGCGCTGGAAGACCTGATCGGGCAGGAGTGGGGCCTGAACTACCGCGTTCGCGCGCGCCATAGCGGTCAGGATCCACTGCTGTTCCTGGACCTGCGCAATGTACGTGGCTGGATCAAGGACAACAGCGCGGGCAAGTCAGTGCTCAACCTCTTCGCCTATACCTGCGGCGTCGGCCTCAGTGCTGCTGCTGGCGGCGCTCGCGAGGTGTGCAACCTGGACTTCGCCGAAAGCAACCTCGCGGTCGGCCGCGAGAACGGTGCGCTGAACCCTGAGTTGGTCCCGATGCAGTTCATTCAGTCAGATTACTTTCCCGCGATCCGTCAGCTCGCCGACATGCCTATTCCACAGCGGCGAGGCCGTCCTCTGCCGGATTACCCACGCCTTTCACCCAAGCAGTTCGATCTGGTGTTGCTCGACCCACCGGCCTGGTCAAAGAGCGCATTCGGCACAGTCGACCTGCTGCGCGACTACCAGAGTTTGCTCAAACCCGCACTGCTTGCAACCGCCGAGAACGGCGTACTGATCTGCTGCAACAACCTGGCAAAGGTCGACCTCGACGACTGGCGAGATCATGTCCTGCGCTGCGCGACCAAGGCAGGGCGACCGGTTCGGGACTGCCAGGTGCTGCCACCGGCAGCCGACTTCCCATCAACGGACGGCAAGCCGCCGCTCAAGGTGCTGATGCTCCAGTTGTGAGGCAATGCGCCCCCGCTCGCGGGAGGAACCCGCGTGTCATGCCATACTCCAAGCAGTTCATCGCCTGGAAAGTAGGTCCGCATGCCCAACGGATTGAAGCGCGCGCTCATCGGCCTGATGACCGCCCTGATCGTTTATTGCCTGCTCGGTTTTCTGATCTTGCCCGGAGTGGCGCAGCGCGTCGTAAATCAGCAACTGGCCCATTACGCGACGGTACCGGCACGCCTTCAGCGGATTGAGTTCAACCCGTTCACGCTTGAGCTAAGGCTCCACAAGCTGCACATGGGCGAGCCGGAGGCCGAGCAACTAGCGTTCGAACGGTTATTTCTCGACCTCGAATGGGACAGTCTTTGGAGTCGAACCCTGCACCTTTCGGCTATCGAACTCATCGGGCCGAATGCCGAAGTTCTGTTTGACCTCGACGGCAAATTGAACCTGACCGAGCTGTTCGAGCTGCCTCGGGCTGAAGCGTTGCCGGAAGAGGACTCCGAGCCCCTTGCCCTGCGTATCGACCGCTTGAAATTGGCCGGCGGCCGGGTGCACTTCGCCGATCAGCGAACCGAAGAGCCGATCGACTTCATCCTCGACTCGCTGGATTTCGAACTGCTTAACTTTGCGACCCGTTCAGCCGACGCGGCTGATGCCGTTCTGGTGGCCAAGGGCCCGGACGGATCACATATCGAATGGAAAGGTCAGCTCAACCTCTCCCCCATCACATCAACCGGCCAGCTTGAAATCGACGGACTGGCACTGAAGACGTTCTGGCCCTATGTCCGCGACATGGCCCCGCTCGCTCTTAACGAAGGAAAGCTGAGCCTGAAGACGGGCTATCAACTCGACCTCAGCGAAGGCACTTCGCTGCAACTTAGCGACGCGAGCGCTACGCTGGCCTCGCTAAGCATCGATAGTCTGGAAGGGCAGCCACTGCTTCGTCTGAAGAGAGCTGAGATTGCCCAAACTTCGCTGGATTTGCAGAAGCGACAAGTGACCCTAGGCCAGGTACGCAGCCAGGCTCTGGAAAGCTGGCTGATCCGCGAGCCTGATGGCCAACTCAATTGGCAGCGCCTTGTGGCAGGCAATGCGGAGCCACAGCCCACCGAAACAATTGACGAACCAACGCACGAAGAGCCTCAGCCAGCGCAAAAAAGCGATGTCCCCAGTCAACCTTGGCGGATAGTTATAGCTGACGCTGAACTGCGTGGTTACCAGCTGCACCTGGCTGACAGAGCTCCTGAACCGAACGTCGAACTGGAAGTCGGGCCGCTCGATCTGGACGTGCGCAACTTCGACAGCCGCGGCACCTCTCCAGTGGAGCTAAAACTGAAGACAGAGGTCGGCAAACAAGGCTCGCTGCTTGCCGAAGGGCAACTGACGCTGACGCCAATGCAGGGACGTTTCGACGTGACGCTGGCAGGTATCGACCTGCGCTTGGCGCAGCCTTACCTGTCACCATTCGTTCACCTGGAGCTGCGCAGCGGACTGCTGGCCGGCCAGCTTGCCGTCGAATTAAAGGGCATCGAACCGCTGGCATTTCATATCGGCGGTTCCGCCGAGATCACACAGCTCCATACACTGGACACCATTCAGGACCGGGATCTGGTGAAGTGGCAGTCGTTACAGATCAGCGGCCTGGATTACAACTACCCGAGCGAGCTGCAGATCGACAAGCTCGACCTGAGCCAACCGTATGCACGCTTCATCATCAACCCGGACCTGTCGACCAACATCAATGACCTGCTGGTGGACAAGCCGGCAGCTACGCCCAGTCCAGAGGTGGCTTCTTCGGAAGCATCAGCATCTCCAGACGAGCCAGACGTGCCCTTCGCATTACGAATCGGCGGGATTCAGATAGCCGACGGTTCGGCCAATTTCGCTGACCTGAGTCTGCGCCCGCCGTTCATCACTGCCATCCAGGATCTTGGCGGCAGCATTGGCACAATCGACAACCGACAACACAACGCTGCCAGCGTTGATATACAGGGCAAGGTGGACCGCTACGCACCTGTGAGTATCGAGGGGAGCCTGACACCCTTCGAGCCGCTCCAGAGCCTCGACATCACCACCCGCTTCAAACAGGTCGAACTGACGACGCTCTCGCCCTACTCGGCCAAGTTCGCTGGCTACCGCATCCGCAAGGGCCGCTTGAATCTGGACCTGCATTACCGCATCCAGCAAGGGCAGCTGAATGCTGAAAACGAAGTGGTGCTGGAGGAGTTGCAGCTGGGCGAAAAGGTCGACAGCGAACAGGCCGTCGATCTGCCAATACGCCTTGCAGTGGCGCTGCTGAAGGACAGCAGCGGCACCATTGCGCTGAAGATTCCGGTACAGGGAGATCTCAAGAATCCACAGTTCGATGTAGTGCCTATCATCTGGCAGACGCTGCGCAATCTGGTGGTTAAAGCGGCCAAGTCCCCATTCAAGTTTCTCGGTGGGCTCGTAGGTCGTGACCAGGCTGACCTCAGTCAAATCCTCTTTCCGCCGGGCAGCAGCGAACTGGACAGTGCTGCGCGTAGCAACCTGGATACGCTCGCGAGTGCGCTCAAGGAGCGACCGGTGTTGAGGCTTGAGATCGAAGGTATGAGCGCGCCCGCCGTGGATGGGCCCCTACTGGCCGAACAATGGCTGGAGCGCGAATATCAACAGACCTGGTACAAGGTCTTGCAGCGACGTGGTGACACTGTGCCCGCCGATCCTGCAATGCTTGAAATCAGTGAAGACGAAAAAGCCGCCATGTTGGAAGGCATCTATCGCAGCCGCCTGCAACAGCAGCCGCCCACTGAGTGGCAAAGCCTCGACGAGGACACTCGAGCGCGACAGCTGCGGCAGGCAATCCTTAGCAGCCGAGAGAGCAGCACCGCCCTTCTGCGACGCCTGAGCCGTGCGCGAGCCGCCAGCATCAAGGATTATCTGGTGGACAATACAGGGCTGGCAGCAGACAGAGTTTTCCTGCTCGACACAGGCATTGCCCAAACTCCCCAAGGTAGAGAAGTCCCAACGGTGCTGCATCTGGAGGCGGAATGAAACAGACAGGCACGCGGCATTGGAAAGTGGGCCTTTCTTTCGCGGTCGGTTTGATGAGCTCAGGAGTCGGCGCGGACACCCTCCGTTGCGGCAGCAGCCTGATCAACACTGGCGACCGTACCTTTGAAGTGGGGCGTAAATGTGGCGAACCGGTCCAGCGCGACCTGGTGGGTTACACCCTGGGCGCACATCAACGCCGCGAGATGATGCGTGAAGAATGGGTTTATGGCCCAGACAATGGCGTATTCAGCATCCTCACGTTCGAGGGAAATCGGCTGGTACGGATCGAAACCAGTCGCGCCAACTGAGCTCTGGGAGTCGACATGCGAAAAATTACCTTGCTTGCCGGGTTTACCCTCACGTTCTTTGCGCTACAGGTGCAGGCTTCTTCGACATTTCGTTGCGGAAGCAAGCTGGTAAGCCTGAGAGATTCGACAGCCGAAGTTCACGCCAAGTGTGGTGAGCCGGCCAACCGGTCATTCACCGGATACAAGGAGCTGGTCGACGAATACGGTTTCCGTCAGGAGGTCCAGATAGAGGAATGGACTTACGGGCCCACCAATGGCATGTACCATTTTTTGCGCTTCGAAGGTAACCGTCTCAGCAACATCGATAGCGAACGAGGCTGATGGATAATAAAAAACCCGCTGCAAGCAGCGGGTTTTTTATTATTGCCTAAGCGGTTAGTCCACCGCTTTCAGGCCATCTGCAGAGACGTCTTTGACGCCTTCGATGGTCTTGGCCTTGTCGATGGCCATCTCACGCTGCGCCTCGGTGGCAACTGTCCCGGACAGAGAGACGACACCATTATTGGTTTCGACTTCGATCTGCATGCCTGGAGTCGAGTCGCCAGCAAGCAGAGCAGATTTGACCTTGGTAGTGATCCAGGTGTCGGACATCGCCTCACCCGCTTCGTCTGCGGTGTGCTCAGCAGCATCCATGGTGTCGCTTGCAGCCAACATCATCGGTTGCGCTTCGTCAAAAGCTGAGGTGGTTTCGGCGAACGCAGCGCCTGCCAGCGGCAAGCTGAAGGCAGTTGCAATAGCAGCAGCAGTTATAGAGGTCTGGATCTTGTTCATGAGGCGCACTCCTGTTTCTCATAGTTGCTGCGGCATAGCCCTACCGCAGGTTCACCTTAGAGATCGCAAGCTGCATGCCAAATGGTGGAATATTAAATTCCCTTATTATTCAGATACATAGCGCGGCATAGTGCCGTTAAGCCACTAGCACTCTGCATGTTTCGAGCAAGCGAAGCGTGCAGACTGCAATACCCAGGCTAGCGCAACGATCTGATTACCTTATGCCTGCGCAAAAAAAAGAGCCCCGAAGGGCTCTTTTTCTGTCACGGGGATGCTTATGCGCCAGATGCCTCGGCCGCAGCTACATCCTTGATCGACAGTTTGATACGGCCGCGGTTATCGACGTCCAGCACCAGAACCTTCACTTCCTGGCCTTCTTTGAGTACGTCGGTGACCTTCTCGACGCGCTGATCACTCAGCATCGAGATGTGCACCAGACCGTCCTTGCCCGGCAGGATGTTGACGAAGGCGCCGAAGTCGACAATGCGCTCAACCTTGCCGACGTAGATCTTGCCGATCTCTGCCTCAGCGGTAATACCCAGAACGCGCTGCTTGGCGGCCTCTGCAGCCTCCTTGGTCTCGCCAAAGATCTTGATCGAACCATCGTCCTCGATGTCGATAGAGGCTTTGGTTTCTTCACAGATGCTGCGGATGGTGGCGCCGCCCTTGCCGATGACGTCACGGATCTTGTCCTGATCGATCTTCATCGCAATCATGGTCGGTGCGTTGGCCGACAGCTCGGTACGCGACTGACCAATGACCTGATTCATCTGACCGAGAATGTTCAGACGCGCTTCCAGCGCCTGACCCAGCGCGATCTCCATGATCTCTTCGGTGATGCCCTGGATCTTGATGTCCATCTGCAGCGCAGTAACGCCCTTGGCGGTACCGGCGACCTTGAAGTCCATGTCGCCCAGGTGATCTTCGTCACCCAGGATGTCGGTCAGAACGGCGAACTTCTCGCCTTCCTTGACCAGACCCATGGCGATACCAGCAACAGGCGCCTTCATCGGCACACCGGCATCCATCAGTGCGAGGGAGGCACCACAAACCGAAGCCATGGAGCTGGAACCGTTGGACTCGGTGATCTCGGAAACCACGCGAATGGTGTACGGGAACTCGTCAGCGCTTGGCAGCATGGCCGAAACGGAACGACGGGCCAGACGGCCGTGACCGATCTCGCGGCGACCAGTAGCGCCCATGCGACCACACTCACCGACCGAGTACGGCGGGAAGTTGTAGTGCAGCATGAAGGGATCTTTCTTCTCGCCTTCGAGGGTATCGAGCAGCTGAGCGTCGCGCGCGGTGCCCAGAGTGGCAACCACTAGCGCCTGGGTTTCACCACGGGTGAACAGCGCCGAGCCGTGAGTTTTGTCGAGCACGCCGACTTCGATGTTCAGACCACGCACGGTACGGGTATCACGGCCATCGATACGCGGCTTGCCGTTGACGATGTTCTCGCGGACGGTGCGGTATTCGATTTCGCCAAAGGCTTCTTTGACTTCACCGGCTGACGGCTGGCCTTCTTCACCGGAGAACTTGGCAACGATCTGGTCTTTCAGCTCACCCAGGCGCGCATAGCGGTCCTGCTTGATGGTGATGGTGTACGCCTGCGAGATGGCCTCGCCGAATTCGCTACGAATAGCGCTGAGCAGCTGAGTGTTTTCAGCTTTCGGCTGCCAGTCCCAGGTCGGCTTACCTGCTTCAGCCGCCAACTCGGTTACGGCCTGAACAACGGCCTGGAACTCGTCGTGGGCGAAGAGTACGGCGCCCAGCATCTGATCTTCGGTCAGCTCTTTGGCTTCTGATTCAACCATCAGAACCGCGTCTTTTGTACCGGCAACAACCATGTCCAGGCTGGATGCCTTGAGTTGCTCGTATGTCGGGTTTAGCAGGTAGCCGGTTTCCGGATGGAAGGCGACGCGTGCGGCACCGATCGGACCGTTGAACGGAATACCGGAAATTGCCAGCGCAGCCGAAGTACCGATCATCGCAGCAATGTCCGGATCGGTTTTCTTGCTGGTCGACACGACAGTACAGATGACCTGTACTTCGTTTTGAAAGCCTTCTGGGAACAGCGGACGGATCGGACGATCGATCAGGCGCGAGGTCAGCGTTTCCTTTTCGGAAGGACGTGCTTCACGTTTGAAGAAGCCACCCGGGATCTTGCCGGCTGCGTAGGTCTTTTCCTGGTAGTGGACCGAAAGCGGGAAAAAGCCTTTGCTTGGGTCGGCGGTCTTGGCACCGGTGACGGCGACCAGCACGGTCACATCGTCATCAACGGTGACCAACACGGCACCAGTGGCCTGACGGGCAATTCGGCCAGTCTCGAGGGTAACGGTCGATTGACCGAATTGGAATTTCTTGATTACCGGGTTCACGGTGGTTCCTTCTCTTTGTTGCCTTGGGGGAATAGTTCTCACATCCTGCGGGCACAGCCTCGCGCGGGACATGTCACACAAAATTTGTGGGCAGGGGTGGGAGTCGTCCCTACCGCTGTCCGAAACGTACGCTGCTGAAAGGCAAAAGCTGGAAGCAGGGCAAACCCCACTTCCAGCTTTGGCATTCAGCTTCGCACCAGCATCGCTTAGCGACGCAGACCCAGACGACCGATCAGGGTGCTGTAACGAGTAGTGTCCTTGCCCTTCAGGTAGTCCAGCAACTTACGACGCTGGTTAACCATACGGATCAGACCACGACGGGAGTGGTGGTCTTTGCCGTTGGCCTTGAAGTGACCTTGTAGCTTGTTGATGTTGGCGGTGAGCAGGGCAACCTGCACTTCCGGGGAACCGGTATCGCCTTCAGCTTGCTTGTACTCGCCAACGATCTGGGCTTTTTCTTCAACGCTAAGTGCCATGATGGGCTCCTTCTATGAACAGGCCGGGATTGCATCCCGTGTTTTAAAAGAGGTGTGACCGTGCCTGCCAACAGCCATCCTCGTAACGCGACGCACCTTCAGGGCGCGCTGCGTATCGGTCACTCGGACCGAATCAGTCGACGCGGCGCAATGCGCCCGTCCTCGCTCACTTCACCGATTCCGATGAAGCGACCATTGTGATCCTGCACCCGCACCATGCCGAATTTCGGCGCTTCCGGTGCGCGTACCGGCTGCCCATGCAGCCAATAAAATGCGCTGTGCTCTGACAGCTGCAGCAGCGGCCAATGTTCAAGTCCGCTGTCCACTGGCTTCAGAAAGGCATCAAGCGCCTCAGCACCACCCTCTGAGTGCACCCGCTCAAGCTCTTCAAGACTGACCGTCTGACTCAGATCGAACGGTCCCGCTTGGGTTCTCCGCAGCTCGGCTACGTGCGCACCACAACCCAAGGCATGCCCGATATCCTCGACCAACGTCCGGATATAAGTTCCCTTACTGCAGGCGACTGCCAGACGCGCTCGGTCATCCTCAAGCGAGAGCAAATCCAAGCGGGCAATGGTAACAGAACGCGGCTCGCGCTCCACTACCTCTCCGGCCCGTGCCAGTTTATACAGCGGCTGACCATCGCGCTTGAGCGCCGAATACATCGGCGGGATCTGCTGCAGATCACCCCGGAACTGCGGTAAAGCAGCTTCTAGCTGCGCCTGGCTGACGGAGACGGGCTTGCGCTCAATCACCTCACCCTCAGCATCAGCCGTCGTGGTAGTCACGCCAAGCTGGGCGACGGTCTCGTAGCCCTTGTCAGCGTCCAGCAGATATTGAGAGAACTTCGTGGCCTCGCCAAAGCACAGGGGGAGCACGCCGGTTGCCAGCGGATCCAGGCTACCCGTATGTCCAGCTTTCTCGGCGTTGAGTAACCAGCGAACCTTCTGCAAGGCTGCGTTCGAAGTAAACCCACGGGGTTTATCAAGAATGATGATGCCGCTAACGTCGCGGCGAATGCGCTTTACCTGTGCCAAGCCTACTCTCCAACATCATCGCTGTGCTTGCGGTCTTCTGCTACAGCGCGCTCGATGAGCGATGTCAGCTCGACGCCACGACGCACACTGGCGTCATAGTTGAAGTGCAACTGCGGCACAGTACGAAGCTTCATTGCCTTGCCCAGCTGCATCCGCAGGAAACCACTAGCGTCGTTGAGAATCCGAAGGTTGGCCTTGACCGCATCTTCATCGTCGTCTTTACCCATCACGGTGATGAACACCTTGGCATGGGACAGATCTCGACTGACTTCGACGGCGGTTATGGTTATCAGACCCAGACGCGGGTCCTTCACTTCACGCTGAATCAACTGCGCCAATTCACGCTGCATCTGATCGCCGATACGCTGGGTACGGCTGAATTCTTTGGCCATAAAATCTGCCTTGAGCAGCAAGCTGCTAGCCTAAAAAACGTTGTACTGCAAAGGCAAACGGCAAGCCTCAGGGTCGCCCCTGAATGCTTGCCGTCTGTTGCCTAACAGCTGCTGTTACAGCGAGCGCGCCACTTCGACTTTCTCGAATACTTCGATCTTGTCGCCGGCCTTGACGTCGTTGTAACTCTTCACCGCGATACCACACTCCATACCGGCACGTACTTCGGCGACGTCATCCTTGAAGCGACGCAGCGATTCCAGCTCGCCTTCGAAGATCACCACGTCGTCGCGCAGAACGCGGATCGGACGATTGCGGTGCACCATGCCCTCGGTGACCATGCAACCCGCCACGGCACCGAACTTCGGTGAGCGGAACACATCCCTGACCTCTGCAATACCGAGGATGTTCTCGCGAACATCGCTGCCCAGCATGCCGGTCAGCGCTTTCTTGACGTCTTCAATGATGTCGTAGATGACATTGTAGTAACGCAGATCCAGGCCTTCCTGCTCGACGATCTTGCGCGCACCAGCATCAGCACGAACGTTGAAGCCGAACAGCACTGCATTAGACGCCAGCGCCAGGTTGGCGTCGCTCTCGGTGATACCACCGACACCGCCACCGATGACGCGCACCTGAACCTCATCGTTGCCCAAGCCACTGAGCGAGCCCTGCAGGGCTTCCAGCGAACCACGAACATCGGATTTGAGGACGATGTTAAGCGTCTTCTTCTCTTCCTGGCCCATGTTCTCGAAGATGTTTTCCAGCTTACCGGCATGTGCCCGGGCCAGCTTCACTTCGCGGAACTTGCCCTGACGGAACAAGGCCACTTCACGGGCTTTCTTCTCATCGGTCAGCACGCTGAGCTCATCGCCAGCGTCCGGCGTGCCGTCGAGGCCAAGAATCTCGACCGGAATCGAAGGGCCAGCTTCTTTGATTGGCTTGCCGTTCTCATCTAGCATGGCGCGAATACGGCCGTAGTTGGAGCCAACCAGGGCCATGTCGCCCTGACGCAACGTGCCGTCCTGAACCAGCACGGTAGCAACCGGGCCGCGTCCCTTGTCCAGACGCGACTCAACAACAACACCCCGACCCGGGGCCGATGGGGTTGCTGTCAGTTCAAGAATTTCCGCCTGCAGCAGAACCGCCTCGAGCAAATCATCGACACCGGTACCCATCTTCGCGGAGACAGATACGAACGGCGTGTCGCCGCCCCACTCTTCCGAAGTCACTTCGTGAACAGATAGCTCGCTGCGGATGCGATCGAGATCGGCGCCCGGCTTATCGATCTTGTTCACGGCCACTACCAGCGGGACACCAGCAGCCTTGGCATGCTGAATTGCTTCGATGGTTTGCGGCATCACGCCATCGTCCGCCGCCACGACCAGAATGACAATGTCAGTCGCTTGAGCACCACGGGCACGCATCGCAGTAAACGCAGCGTGGCCCGGAGTATCAAGGAAGGTAACCATTCCACGATCAGTTTCGACGTGATAGGCACCGATGTGCTGAGTAATACCGCCCGCTTCACCAGCAGCAACCTTGGCGCGACGGATGTAGTCGAGCAGCGAGGTCTTGCCGTGGTCAACGTGACCCATCACAGTCACCACCGGAGCACGAGTGATGGCTTCACCCTCGAACTTCAGCAGCTCGGCCAGCTGTTCTTCCAGAGCGTTATCACTGACCAACTTGACCTTGTGGCCCAGCTCTTCAGCGATCAACTGGGCAGTTTCCTGATCCAGGACCTGGTTGATGGTCACCGGGGTGCCCATCTTGAACATGAACTTGATGACTTCCGCCGCCTTGACCGACATCTGCTGCGCCAGATCACCGACGGTGATGGTCTCACCGATGGCAACTTCGCGAACGATCGGGCCGGTAGGGCTCTGGAATCCATGCGCGTTGCGCTTCTTCAGCTTCGACTTGCCGCGTCCGCCGCGACGGAACCCATCGGCGTCGTCTTCGCCGCTTCGCGCTGTACGCGACAACGGAGCTTTTGCCTTCAAGGAAGGGCGATGCTGAGCTTGCTTGCGATCACGACGCTCGTCATCGTCGCTGCGCGCCTTATCGGGACGACGCGGCTCATCCTTCTTGCGCTCCTCGACGGGAGGGGCGACGGGAGCAACGACCGGGACAGGATCAGCAGACACAGCTGCAACCGGTTCAGGTGAAGCGGCGGCCGGCGCTTGAGTTTTGGCAGCTTCGGCCTGACGACGTGCTTCTTCCTCGGCTTGTTGGCGAGCCTCTTCAGCCGCTTTCTGACGAGCGGCTTCCTCGGCTGCGCGCTGCTCCTCGATTTCGCGCTGCTTCTCGGCCTCAATTTCGTCAGGACTGCGCTTGACGAAAGTTTTCTTCTTGCGCACTTCCACGCTAATGGTCTTGCTGCCACCCACTTTCAGCTTGGTGGTGGTCTTGCGCTGCAAGGTAATCTTGCGCGGCTCATCCACCTTGGCGCCGTGGCTGCTTTTTAGGTGCGCCAACAGGGCCTGCTTTTCATTATCGGTCACTACTTGCTCGGCGCTGGTGTGCGACAGTCCTGCCTCACGCATCTGCTGTAGCAGTCGCTCGACCGGTGTGTCGACCACCTGGGCCAGTTGTTTCACCGTGACTTGCGTCATGCATCTCTCTCCTCAGGCCGCTAATTACTTACTCGAACCAATGGGCTCGGGCGGCCATGATCAGCTTGCCGGCACGTTCTTGATCTATGCCGTCTATGTCGAGCAGATCGTCAATCGACTGCTCGGCCAGGTCTTCGCGGGTGACTACACCCCGCACTGCCAACTCGACCGCCAGTTCGTTGTCCATGCCATCCAGCGCAAGCAAATCCTCCGCCGGCTGGGCGTCTGCCAGTTTTTCTTCCGTTGCGATCGCTTTAGTTAGCAAGCGATCCTTGGCGCGGGTTCTCAGCTCGTTGACGATATCTTCGTCGAAGCCTTCGATGCCGAGCATTTCCTCCATAGGGACGTAGGCGATCTCTTCGAGAGAGGTGAAACCTTCCTCGACCAGTACTTGTGCCAGCTCCTCATCGACATCGAGCTCTTCGATGAAATTACGTAAGATGTCACCAGTTTCTTCTTGCTGCTTGCTCTGGATGTCCGCTTCAGTCATCACGTTCAGCGTCCAACCGGTCAACTGACTGGCAAGACGTACGTTTTGCCCGCCCCGACCGATTGCCTGGGCCAGATTGTCTTCGCCGACCGCGATATCCATGGCATGCGCGTCTTCATCGACGATGATGGCAGCCACTTCAGCTGGGGCCATCGCATTGATAACGAATTGTGCGGGGTTCTCGTCCCACAGCACGATATCGACACGCTCTCCGCCGATCTCGCCGGATACGGCCTGAACACGCGAACCGCGCATTCCAATGCACGCGCCTTGCGGATCGATACGCTTGTCTTTCGAGCGCACGGCTATCTTGGCGCGAGATCCTGGATCCCGCGAAGCAGCCATCACTTCAATCAGCCCTTCGGCGATTTCCGGAACTTCAATGCGGAAAAGCTCAATCAGCATTTGCGGCGCTGTGCGAGAAAGGATCAACTGAGGACCGCGATTCTCGGTACGGATTTCCTTAAGCAGCGCACGAACTCGCGCACCGACCCGAAAGGTTTCCCGAGAAATAATGTCTTCTCGGGCCAGCAACGCTTCCGCGTTATTGCCCAGATCGACAATGACGCTGTCTCGCGTAACCTTTTTCACCGTGCCGGAGATGATCTCGCCCAAGCGATCACGATAGGCCTCAACCACTTGGGCGCGCTCGGCCTCCCGGACCTTCTGCACGATGACCTGCTTGGCTGTCTGAGCGGCGATCCGACCGAACTCGATTGACTCAACCTTTTCTTCCAGGACATCTCCAACGTTGGCCCCAGCATCGACAGCCTGTTTCATGTCGACGGTCAACTGGTGTGCCGGATCGTCGAAATCTTCTTCCTCGACCACCGTCCAGCGGCGGAAGGTCTCGTAGCTACCGTTCTGCCGATTGATCTCGACCCGCAGGTCAACCTCGTCCTCGAAGCGCTTCTTGGTAGCAGTGGCCAAAGCCAGCTCCAATGCCTCGAAGATTACACTGGCCGGTACGCCTTTCTCGTTGGATACCGACTCCACAACCAGCAGTACTTCTTTGCTCATCGTACGCCTCGCCTATCGCAATCCATTGGGGTCCGCGGGATCCGCGACTCACTCAAAACGGGGAATTATGTTGGTCTTGTCGATCATGTCGATCGGCAACAGGTATTCATGGTCGTCGACCAGCACCACTACATCCTGCTCCTCGACCCCGCGCAGAAGACCTTGGAAATTGCGCCGACCCTCAAAGGGCGAACGCAGCTTTATTTTGACCTGTTCACCCACATGGGCCGTGAACTGCTCGAGCGTGAATAGAGGCCGATCCATACCAGGCGAGGACACTTCAAGGGTGTAGTCAGAGCTGATTGGATCTTCAACGTCGAGCACACCACTCAATTGGCGGCTGACCTTTTCGCAATCATCGACAAGAATTCCGTTGGAATGGTCGATATAGACCCGCAACAAAGAATGTCGACCCTGCGAAATGAATTCGATACCCCAGCATTGATAGCCGAGCGCCTCGACCACTGGGGCCAACAAGGCCTGCAACTGTTCTAGCTTGCTCGACATCGAAGTCCCTCGCGCATGCTGTACAAATGAAAAATGGGCGAAACGCCCATCCATGACGATCGCCTGTAGATGCCGGCGACCTGGCTTGAAGCTAATAAAAAGCCCCTCGACAGGGGCTTTTTATCAACTGGTTGCGGGGGCTGGATTTGAACCAACGACCTTCGGGTTATGAGCCCGACGAGCTACCAGACTGCTCCACCCCGCGTCAAACTGGGCACGAATTATACGATCACACTGACAACAGGTCAACCGAAAGACTAAAACAAGAAAGCCCGCATCTGCGGGCCTGCTTGTTTGGTACCGAGGAGGGGACTCGAACCCCTACAGCCTATGGCCACTACCACCTCAAGGTAGCGTGTCTACCAATTCCACCACCTCGGCAAAAACCTTATTCCTGCCCCTGCAGCTCAGGCACATCATCTGCAACAGGTGCGGATGGAGCGCTTTCCAAGACAGGCACATCTTCCACTACTGGCTTACTGACCGGCACTTCAAGAGCCGCCGGATCCGGCAGACCTGCCCCTGAAAGCTGGTCAGCCTGACGAGTTGCGAAAAATGCCAACCCAAGACTCGTAGCGAAAAAAACGGCCGCAAGTATAGCAGTAAATCGACTAAGAAAGGTAGAGGACCCCTGACTTCCAAATACAGTTGCGGAAGCACCCGAACCAAAGGAGGCGCCAGCATCAGCCCCTTTACCTTGCTGCAGCAACACCAGCGCAACCACACCGATGGCAACCAGCAGATGCACCACAATCACAACAGTCTGCAACATCTGATCAGTTCCCTGCGGCACGACAAATCGCACCGAAATCATTCGCTTTCAGGGAGGCACCACCGATAAGCCCCCCATCGATATCCTGCATCTCGAAAAGCTCAGCAGCATTATCCGCTTTTACACTGCCTCCGTAGAGGATTCGCACGCCATCAGCGATACGTCGATCTTCGCGAGCCAGCTGCTCCCGAATCGCAGCATGCACCTCTTGAGCCTGCTGCGGCGTCGCAGTCAGCCCGGTGCCTATCGCCCAGACTGGCTCATAAGCCACCACCGCCTTTTCGAACGCGCCAACTCCAGCGTTAGCCAAGACACTAGCAAGCTGCCGACCAACCACTTCCAGAGTCTGCCCGGCTTGACGCTGCTCCAGCGTCTCCCCCAGGCATAGCACCGGCGTCATCCCACACGCCAATGCAGCTGCAAATTTTTTGCCTACCACTTCGTCGCTTTCGCCCAAAATCAGACGCCGCTCGGAATGACCAACCAACACCCAACTGGAACCCGCATCAACCAGCTGAGAAGCCGACTCCTCACCTGTCAGCGCACCGAACCCGGCATCCGCTGCGCAGTCCTGAGCCCCTACAGCAATCGCCTTGCCCTGTAGACCACTCACGACCTGTGTCAGATGCAGACTCGATGGAAATACAGCAACTTCTATAACCGCCGGGAGATCCTGCTGGCGAAGCGCCTCGATCAGCTCTGCGACGCTGGCGCGGGTACCGTTCATCTTCCAGTTACCAGCTACCAATGGGCGACGCATGCTTTACCTCGTCGGTCAAAGTGGGCGCAGATGATACTCAACGAAAAGGCACCTGGCAAGCGTAAATCACACACAAACTTCCTTAACCGCGCTCGCCAGCTCCTCGGCGTAACTGCGGACCTGATTTTCTTCGTCCCCTTCAACCATAACCCGCACCAACGGCTCGGTGCCGGATTTTCGTAACAGCACCCGACCACGACCAGCCATACGCTCCGTAACGCTGTCACAGACAGCCTGCACCTGGGGATGGGCAATCGGATCCCGATTGCCACTGAACCGCACGTTGATCAATACCTGAGGGCATTTGCTCCAGACCATGCGCTCCTGCGCAAGGCTACGACCGCGACGCTTCAGAGCAAGCACAACCTGGAGCGCAGCAATGATGGCGTCTCCAGTGGTGACATGCTGCGCGCAGACAATGTGACCTGAGTTTTCCCCACCAAGCACCCAGTCACGCTCGAGCATTTCAGCCATCACGTAGCGATCACCGACCTTAGCCCGCACAAAAGGAATGTTGCGCGCCTTAAGTGCCAATTCTAGACCGAGGTTGCTCATCAACGTCCCGACAACCCCACCGATCAGACGGTCTCGGTCCTGCAAATCTGCGGCAATAATGTAGAGCAACTCATCGCCATCAACCTGAGTGCCGGTATGATCGACCATCATCACCCGATCGCCGTCACCATCAAAGGCTATACCAAGATCAGCGCCCTGCTCAATCACGGCCTTCTGCAGCTGCGCGACATGAGTGGAGCCTACGCCGGCGTTGATGTTCAGCCCATCCGGCTGAGCAGCGATAACCGTCACCTCCGCCCCGAGCTCTCGGAAGACACTGGGTGCAACCTTGTAGGTCGCACCGTGAGCGCAATCAAGCACAATTTTCATACCGCTAAAATCTGTGCTGGTCGGCACACTGCTCTTGCAGAACTCAATATAGCGCCCTGCTGCATCATTTATCCGTGAAGCCTTGCCTAGTTGCACCGACTCCACGACCGTCATCGGTGTGTCGAGCAGCTCCTCGATCATCAACTCAACCTCATCGGGCAGTTTCGTCCCGCGGCCAGAGAAGAACTTGATGCCATTATCGTGATGAGGGTTATGTGAGGCGCTGATCACGATACCAGCGTCCGCATGGAAGGTACGCGTCAGGTAGGCGACCGCGGGGGTCGGCATAGGCCCCAGCAGCAAGACATCGGCGCCTGCGGCAGAAAGCCCGGCCTGCAGTGCCGACTCGAACATATACCCTGAGATCCGAGTGTCTTTGCCAATCAAAATGCGACATTTCCCATGCTTGCGAAATGCCATACCTGCGGCCCAACCAAGCCTCAGCATGAATTCCGGCGTGATCGGAAATTGCCCCACATGGCCACGAATACCATCGGTCCCGAAATACTTTCTACCCATACATATTCCCTATTCTGCCGCCTGCACTGCAGCAATCATTCGAACTACATCAACCGTTTCAGCCACGTCATGCACCCGAAGGATGTTAGCGCCTTTGGCAACAGCCAGCGCGGCTAGCGCCAGGCCGCCATAGAGACGATGCGACACATCCCGCTGCAACGCTTGGCCGACCATACTCTTGCGGGATACACCGACAAGCAACGGACGCCCCAGCGTATGGAGCTGCTCCAGCCTGTTGAACAGGCTCAGGTTATGCGCGAGATTTTTTGCAAAGCCGAATCCCGGATCGAGCACGACCCGGCCGGCTGGGATGCCTGCAGCTGCACACGCATCCATGCGCTCACGCAAAAAACTGACGACCTCGCTGGCGACATCGTCGTAGCGCGGATCGTTCTGCATATCGCCGGGCTCACCTCGCATATGCATCAAGCACACCGGAAGCCCACTGCTTGCTACAGCCTCCAGCGCCCCATCGCGAGATAGAGAGCGGACATCATTAATCAAGCCTGCACCGAGCCGGGCAGTCTCGCGAATTACAGCAGGCGTCGAGGTGTCGACCGAGATAATCACATCAAGCTCTCGAGCAATCGCCTCTACTACAGGCGCAACACGCTCAAGCTCTTCGATCGGCGAAACAGCGCGCGCCCCCGGGCGAGTCGATTCCCCGCCTACGTCAATTAACGTCGCCCCCGCCGCCATCATGGCGTCGGCGTGCCGTAATGCAGCAACGACACCCGCATGCCTGCCGCCATCGGAGAAAGAGTCGGGAGTGACATTCAAGATGCCCATGACATGTGGGCGGGACAAATCAAGAACCCGGCTGCCACAAGACAGCCGGGTTGAGTACATCTTCTCCCTCATCTAACGCAGCCTTAGCTTAATGCTCGCCAGCGGGACCACCAATCGGCGCCTGTGGGCGGCCACCTTCTGGCTGAATAGGCGTTCCGGTTGGACCAGAGCCATCCTGCCAGTCACGAGGCTCACGTGGAGTTCGGCCAGCCATGATGTCATCAATCTGATCAGCATCGATGGTCTCGTACTTCATCAGTGTCTCGGCCATCACATCGAGCTTGTCACGGTTGTCGGCAAGAATCTGCTTAGCCGTGCCGTAGCACTGATCGATGATGCTACGAACCTCGAGATCGATCATTTTTGCCGTGTCACCGGACACATTAGTGTGCTGACTACCCGCACTGCGGCCAAGGAACACCTCGCCCTCTTCCTCTGCGTACATCAGCGGGCCCAGCTTTTCGGACAGGCCCCACTTGGTAACCATATTACGGGCCAGCTGGGTAGCACGCATGATGTCATTGGAGGCACCAGTGGTAACCCCCTCAAAGCCGAGCGTCATTTCCTCAGCGATACGGCCTCCAAACAGCGAGCAGATTTGACTGATCAAGGCTCGTTTGGAAAGACTGTAACGGTCTTCTTCGGGTAGAAACATCGTCACACCCAAAGCCCGACCGCGTGGAATGATCGATACCTTATAAACAGGATCGTGCTCCGGAACGACGCGCCCGACGATGGCATGCCCCGCCTCGTGATAGGCCGTATTGAGTCGCTCCTTTTCGGACATGACCATGGACTTGCGCTCGGCGCCCATCATGATCTTGTCTTTGGCCAGTTCGAACTCTTTCATTTCCACTAAGCGCTTGCCGGCGCGTGCCGCAAACAACGACGCTTCGTTGACCAGGTTGGCTAGGTCCGCGCCTGAAAATCCGGGCGTGCCCCGCGCAATCAGAGCCGGCTCAACAGTGTCACCAAGCGGAACCTTGCGCATGTGAACTTTAAGAATTTGTTCGCGACCACGAATATCGGGAAGCCCAACGACTACCTGACGGTCGAAACGACCGGGGCGAAGCAGCGCAGGATCGAGCACATCCGGCCGGTTCGTGGCAGCAATGACGATGATGCCGTCATTCATTTCGAAACCATCCATCTCGACCAGCAGCTGGTTCAACGTCTGCTCACGCTCGTCGTGACCACCGCCGAGACCCGCGCCACGGTGGCGACCGACAGCGTCGATCTCATCGATGAAAATGATGCACGGTGCATGCTTCTTGGCTTGCTCGAACATGTCGCGCACGCGGCTAGCACCCACCCCGACGAACATCTCAACGAAATCGGAACCGGAGATGGTGAAGAACGGCACCTTGGCCTCGCCAGCGACCGCCTTAGCCAAAAGCGTTTTACCGGTACCCGGTGATCCAACCATCAGCACACCGCGCGGAATGCGGCCTCCGAGACGTTGGAACTTACCGGGGTCTCGCAGGAACTCGACCAGCTCGGTGACTTCTTCTTTCGCCTCGTCACAACCAGCAACATCAGCAAATGTGGTTTTGACCTGATCTTCAGACAGCAGGCGAGCCTTGCTCTTGCCAAAGCTCATCGGGCCGCCTTTGCCACCCGCGCCGCCTTGCATCTGCCGCATGAAGAACATGAAAACCGCAATGATCACCAAAATCGGGAAGCTAGCCACCAACAGCTGCGTCCAGATGCTCTGCTGCTCAGGCTGCCGGCCTTCGATCACCACATTGTTGTTGATCAGGTCACCGATCAGGCCGTTGTCCTGAATCGCGGGGCGAATCGTCTTGAAGGTTTCGCCGTCACTGCGCTTGCCGGTAATGACGAAACCGTCGACGGTCACGCGCTCGACCTGACCTTCTTTCACCTGCTCGATGAAATCCGAATAGTTGAGCGTTTGCGGCTCTGTCGGGCTGGAAAAGTTGTTCATCACCGTCACCAGGACAGCGGCAATGATCAACCACAAAATCAGGTTCTTTGCCATGTCGTTCAATTCACTACCCTCTAGAGCAGGCGGGTTTTCGGGAGCCTGCATGACGGCCGATGGTTCGCTCTCGGCCTAACTTACTACACAACGTTGCTGAACGCGCAGCTCGGTCTGTAACCCGATATGAAACATGCTAGCCGGTATTTCATGGGCCGGAGCTCGATGTGGTGGTTTCAGCGCCCGTACGGTTAGGACCGCAGCGCGTCCAGCGCGTTGCCATCGCCGCGGTATCCGCGCGCCAGCAGATACTGTTCACGTGAGCGGTCCCTTGATGACAAGGGTTTACGCATCTGCACCTTATCGAAATTCTGCCGCACATCCTTCAGGTAGGCATCGAAACCATCCCCTTGGAAAATCTTGATCAGAAAGTCCCCACCGGGGCGCAGAACTCGCATGGCCAGATCAAGCGCAAGCTCGCAGAGAAACATCGCGCGCGCCTGGTCAGCAACCTTCACCCCACTCATATTGGGGGCCATATCGGAAATCACAAGGTCAACTTGCGTTTCACCGATGGCCTGAAGGATCTCAGCGAATACTTCGTCCTCAGTAAAATCACCAAGAACAAAGGTCACGTCCGCAATGCTGTCCATGGGCAGAATATCGGATGCAATCAGCCTCCCGCGATCACCGATCACCCTGCTGGTGACCTGCGACCAGCCGCCCGGTGCAGCCCCGAGATCGACCACTGTCATGCCTGGCCGGAGAATACGATCCTTTTCCTGAATCTCGAGAAGCTTGTAGCTCGCTCGCGACCGATAGCCATCCCGCTGCGCCATCTTTACATAGGGATCGTCAAAATGTTCTTTCAGCCAACGCGGGCTGGTCTTGGAGCGTGCCAAGCTGTTACCTCATCTGTGCGGCTCAGAGCGTGTCAGTTACACTAGCCGGGTTTTCCAGGGTTCTGACGCAAGGGTCGAATTATGCCGCTCACTAACGAGCAGAAGAAACAGTACAAATCCATCGGCCATCATCTGAAGCCTGTATTGATCGTATCGGAGAACGGCTTGACCGAAGGCGTACAAGCCGAGCTGGAGCGAGCCCTCAACGATCACGAATTGATCAAGGTGCAGCTGCGGATCACCGAGCGTGACGATCGGCGCGCGCTAACCGATGAAGTGTGCAGAATTGGCGGCTGCGAACTGGTTCAGTCTATCGGCAAGATGGCACTGATCTATCGCAAGAACCCCAAAGTGAACAAACAGCTCTCTAACGTGCATCGCTTCCAGAGCTGATCCACTTTTCAGCCGCCGTCTTCTGCTATCGCTCCCGACCGGGAGCGACTTGCAGCACCAGGATCAACCCGCACAAGCCCATCGCCAAGTAACTGAACACCAACCAGTACGGTGATTCGATAATCCCCGCCCGCGCCGAAAAATGACTTCCGGCCAGGAGCAGCACTGCCAGTAACAGCTGACCTCGCAGATCGCGCCAAAGACTACGAAGCCCGCAGAGCTGGATCAGCACCGCCGCCTGAAGCAACACACAGAACGCAGCGAAGCCCACCAGCAAAGGCCGCAGACTGCCGGCGACCTCTTCGATCAGCAACGGCGCCAAACCGATCTTGGCCAACGCCGGCAGCATTACAAACTGCAGCAGCCATAACCCGCCGACCCAGAATGTCTGGGCCAGCTGCCAACTAATCACGCCTGCGCGCATCGGTCGAATCTCAGAGATGGCGAACCTCGACGATCTCGAACTCGACCAGCCCTCCCGGCGTTTTCACCACAGCGACGTCACCTTCGACCTTGCCGATCAGGGCGCGCGCAATTGGGGAGCCTACGGAGATCTTGCCCAGCTTGATCTCCGCTTCGTCCTCACCAACGATCTGATAGGTGACGCGCTCATCAGTCTCGACATTGGCAATCTCAACGGTGGTCCCAAAGATCACTTTGCCAGTGTGCGGAATGCTGCTGACATCGATGACTTGGGCATTCTGCAGACGCCCTTCGATATCACGAATCCGCGCTTCGACCATGCCCTGCTGCTCGCGAGCGGCGTGATACTCGGCGTTTTCCTTGAGATCCCCCAGCTCACGCGCCACGCCGATGTCGTGACTGAGCTTGGGCCGAAGGACCTTGGTGAGATGGTGCAGCTCTTCTTCCAAGGCGCGCGCGCCCTGGACAGTCATTGGGTATTTAGTCATGCCTTGATTCCTGCATGGAGATCCTGCAAACGGCGCACGGTCTTCTCGGGACCGAACTTCAGCGCCTCACAGATCGCCTGCCCGCCAGCCAGGGTGGTGGTGCAGCAGATCTTGTGCTGCAAAGCGTTACGACGGATTGAGTAAGAGTCGGCGATGGACTGACGCCCCTCAGTAGTATTGATGATCAGGGTGACCTCGTCATTCTTGATCATGTCGACAACGTGCGGGCGACCCTCGGTTACCTTGTTCACCCGACGCACCGGCAGCCCAGCAGCCTCGATGATCTTTGCCGTGCCAGCCGTACCGACCACTTCGAAACCAAGCTCGATCAGATCACGCGCCACCTGGGCTACGTGTGGCTTGTCGTCATCGCGCACACTGATGAACGCACAGCCACTGTTCGGCAGAATCTCGCTAGCGCCGAGCTGAGCCTTGGCAAAGGCTTCGGCGAAGCTGTCGCCGACCCCCATCACCTCACCGGTCGATTTCATTTCCGGGCCGAGGATCGGGTCGACACCCGGGAACTTGGCGAAGGGGAAAACCGCTTCTTTAACACTGTAGAACTCTGGAATTATTTCTTCGGTCAGCCCGACCTCAGCCAGCGTTTTACCCGCCATGACACGTGCCGCAATCATCGCTAGCGAGACGCCGATGCACTTCGATACGAAAGGCACTGTACGCGACGCACGCGGATTGACCTCAATGACGAAGATGTCCTCGCCCTGCACGGCCATCTGTACGTTCATCAGACCGACCACACCCAACTCCAGCGCCATCTTCTTGACCTGGTCTCGGATTTCGTTCTGGATGTGCGCCGGCAATGAATAAGGCGGCAGTGAGCAGGCCGAGTCACCGGAATGCACGCCGGCCTGTTCGATGTGCTGCATGATGGCGCCGATTACCACGTGCTCGCCGTCACACACCGCGTCGATATCGACCTCGATGGCGCAGTTGAGGAAGTGATCGAGCAGCACTGGGCTGTCATTCGACACTTTCACCGCTTCGCGCATGTAGCGCTTGAGCTCTTCTTCCTGGTAAACAATTTCCATCGCCCGACCGCCCAGTACATAAGACGGACGCACCACCAGCGGATAACCGATCACTTTCGAGGCGGCAAGTGCCTCTTCTTCGCTGCGGGCGGTCGCGTTTGGCGGCTGGCGCAGGTTCAGGCGTTCGACCATCTGCTGGAAGCGCTCACGGTCTTCAGCGCGGTCAATCGAATCAGGGCTGGTTCCGATAATAGGGACACCCGCCTCTTCCAGCGCACGAGCCAGCTTCAGCGGAGTCTGCCCGCCGTACTGCACGATGACGCCTTTGGGCTGCTCGACAAGGACGATTTCCAGCACGTCTTCCAAGGTTACCGGCTCGAAGTACAGACGATCCGATGTGTCGTAGTCAGTGGAGACAGTCTCAGGGTTGCAGTTGACCATGATGGTTTCATAACCATCGTCGCGCATTGCCAGTGCCGCATGAACGCAGCAGTAATCGAATTCGATGCCTTGGCCGATACGGTTCGGGCCGCCGCCGAGAATCATGATCTTCTCGCGGCTGGACGGATTCGCCTCGCACTCTTCCTCGTAAGTCGAGTACATGTAGGCAGTGTCAGTGGCGAACTCGGCGGCGCAGGTGTCGACGCGCTTATAGACCGGGAGCACTTTAAGCTTGTGCCGGTGAGCTCGCAGGTTCTTTTCGGTTACGCCAAGCAACTTGGCCAGGCGCGCGTCGGAGAAGCCTTTGCGCTTGAGCTTGTACATGACATCGCGATCGATGCTGGACAGGCCCATAGTCTTGATTTGCTCCTCCTCCTTGATCAGATCCTCGATCTGCACCAGGAACCACTCATCGATGCGCGTGAGGTCGAACACTTCGGCGACCGTCTTGCCCGCGCGGAAAGCATCGGCCACGTACCAAATACGATCAGCGCCCGGCACGGTCAGCTCACGCTTGAGGGTGCTTTCGCTCTCGGGGTCAGTCAGATCGAGCTTCGGATCAAAGCCGGACACACCGACTTCCAGGCCGCGCAGCGCTTTCTGTACAGATTCCTGGAAAGTGCGCCCGATGGCCATGACCTCACCGACCGATTTCATCTGGGTGGTCAAGCGAGCATCAGCTTTGGGGAATTTCTCGAAAGCGAAACGCGGGATCTTGGTCACGACGTAGTCGATCGCCGGCTCGAAGGACGCAGGGGTGCGGCCACCGGTAATGTCGTTCTGCAACTCGTCGAGGGTGTAGCCCACCGCAAGCTTTGCAGCGATCTTGGCAATGGGGAAGCCAGTGGCTTTGGACGCCAGAGCTGACGAACGCGAAACTCGCGGGTTCATCTCGATCACGACCATACGGCCGGTGTTGGGGCAAATGCCAAACTGCACGTTGGAACCGCCGGTTTCAACGCCGATCTCGCGCAACACCGCCAGCGAGGCGTTACGCAGAATCTGATATTCCTTATCGGTCAGCGTTTGCGCTGGCGCGACGGTAATGGAGTCGCCGGTGTGGACCCCCATCGGATCGAAGTTTTCGATGGCACAGACGATGATGCAGTTGTCCTTCTTATCACGGACCACCTCCATCTCGTATTCCTTCCAGCCGATCAGCGACTCATCGATCAGCAGCTCGCTGGTCGGCGACAAGTCTAAGCCACGAGCGCAGATCTCCTCGAACTCTTCACGGTTGTAGGCGATACCGCCACCGGTGCCGCCCATAGTGAACGAGGGACGGATGATGCAAGGAAATCCGACCTTATCGAGCACGCCATAGGCTTCGTCCATGTTGTGCGCGATACCGGAGACCGGGCATGCCAGGCCGATATTCTTCATAGCCTTGTCGAAGCGCGAGCGATCTTCAGCCTTGTCGATGGTGTCAGCGTTGGCGCCAATCATCTCGACGCCAAACTTCTCCAGGATGCCGTGCTTTTCCAGGTCCAGTGCACAGTTCAGGGCGGTCTGACCACCCATCGTCGGCAGCAGCGCATCGGGACGTTCCTTCTCGATGATCTTGGCGACGGTGGCCCACTTGATTGGCTCGATGTAAGTGGCATCAGCCATGGACGGGTCGGTCATGATGGTCGCGGGATTGGAGTTGACCAGGATGACGCGGAACCCCTCTTCGCGCAGTGCTTTGCACGCCTGCGCTCCGGAGTAATCGAACTCGCACGCCTGGCCGATGACGATCGGGCCAGCGCCGAGGATCAGAATGCTTTTGATGTCTGTACGTTTTGGCATGGTCTCTCTCGAATTCTGTGCTCGGCGAACTTAGCGGCGCTTGGCCATGGCGTCGATGAAGCGATCAAACAACGGCGCGACATCATGCGGGCCCGGGCTAGCCTCAGGGTGGCCCTGGAAGCTGAAGGCGACCTTGTCAGTGCGCTCAATACCTTGCAGCGTGCCGTCGAACAGCGACTTGTGCGTGGCGCGCACATTGCTAGGCAGGCTGGCTTCGTCCACGGCAAAGCCATGGTTCTGACTGGTGATCATCACCACACCCGCCTTCAGATCCTGAACCGGGTGGTTCGCACCGTGGTGGCCGTTGGGCATCTTCACGGTCTTGGCACCAGAGGCCAACGCCAACAATTGATGGCCGAGGCAGATACCGAACACCGGAATGTCGGTTTCGAGCACTTCCTGGATCGCCTTGATCGCGTAGTCACAAGGCTCGGGGTCACCGGGGCCGTTGGCCAGGAAGATACCGTCCGGGTTCAGCGCCAGGGCTTCGCTGGCAGGCGTCTGAGCCGGCAACACAGTGACCCGGCAACCACGCGCGACCAGCATGCGCAGAATGTTGTACTTCACGCCGTAGTCGAAGGCGACCACATGGTACGGCAGCTCACTGGCAGGTACCTCAGCATGACCGTCATCACTCAGGCACCAAACGCTCGAGAGCCACTCGTAGCGCTCCTTGACGCTGACCTCTTTGGCCAGGTCCATGCCCTTGAGACCGGGGAAGCTGCGAGCCAACTCCAGCGCCTTTTCTTCAGTCGCATCGTCACCTGCCAGGATGCAACCATCCTGAGCGCCTTTCTCGCGAAGGATGCGGGTCAGACGGCGGGTATCGATGCCTGCAATGGCGACGGTGCCATTGGCCTTGAGGTAATCCGGCAGCGGCTGCTTGTCCCGCCAGTTGCTCGAGACCAGCGGCAAGTCGCGGATCACCAGCCCGGCCGCCCAAACCTTCCAGGACTCGGCGTCTTCTGGGGTGGTACCGGTATTGCCAACGTGCGGATAGGTCAAGGTGACGATTTGCTTGGCATAGGAAGGATCGGTGAGGATTTCCTGATAGCCGGTCATGGCGGTATTGAACACCACCTCACCGATAGTCTGGCCGTCGGCGCCGATAGATTCGCCGCGAAAAATACTGCCATCGGCAAGGGCGAGAATGGCTGGCTTAGTCAAGAGACCTCCCAAAGATCAAGGCTGAAGCAAGCGCAGATTGTAAAAAAGCGGGATGACGTGTGAAGGTCATCCCGCTTTTTATTTGATTCATTCTGCGCAACTTTTAGTGGACACACTAAAACGGGAAGCTTACAGAAACCGCCCTTTCAGGTCCAGCCGCAATCAGCCAAAACGCCGAGCAAGGCGCTTCCTCAGCGTAGCCCGAGCACATCCTGCATGTCATACAGCCCCGCTGGCTGCTGCTCCAACCACATCGCAGCGCGCACCGCGCCTTTGGCGAAAGTCATCCGACTGGACGCCTTATGGGTGATTTCGACCCGCTCGCCCTCGGCTGCGAACAGAACGGTGTGATCTCCCACAACGTCGCCGGCACGCACGGTGGCAAAGCCGATCGTCTCCCGCGCACGGGCGCCCGTCTGCCCTTCGCGACCATAAACCGCAACCTCCTGCAGATCGCGACCAAGCGCCTGCGCGACGACCTCACCCATGCGCAACGCAGTGCCCGACGGCGCGTCCACCTTGTGACGGTGATGCGCCTCGATGATCTCGATATCGACCTCGTCCCCGAGCACCCGCGCAGCCGTATCGAGCAACTTCAGACACAAATTGACACCGACACTGAAGTTCGCCGCAAACACGATGGGAATATCCTGCGCGGCCGCTGCCAGCTTCTCTTTCTCTGCAACCGAGAAACCGGTCGTACCTATCACCATCGCCTTACCGGCGCGCCGGCACACTTCGAGATTTTTCAGCGTGACCGAAGGATGAGTGAAATCGATCAGCACATCGAACTCGTCGACGACTTTCGCCACTTCACCGATCAGCGGTACGCCGAGCCGCCCGATAGCCGCCAGCTCACCCGCATCGGCGCCGACTAGAGTGCTATCAGGCCGATCGATGGCGGCGGTCAAGCCCGCAGCACCGCCAGTTTGCTGAACAGCTTCGACCAGTGTCTTGCCCATACGCCCGGCGGCGCCCGTTACTGCAATACGTCGCATAAAAACAGCTCCAAGCTGCAAGCCTCAAGCTGCAAGAGCGCCTTCAGGA
>Ga0208814_1000105_pt1 | contig 63089 bp, 56 predicted proteins | sample MalvirAntarct_55_FD_184253 | JGI IMG/M metagenome (GOLD analysis project Ga0208814, IMG submission 184253) | Marine viral communities from the Global Malaspina Expedition - Malaspina viral metaG Antarct_55 (SPAdes) (version 2) | ecosystem: Environmental > Aquatic > Marine > Oceanic | place... | reverse complement strand
TTGATACCCAATGGGCGCGCTTTTGTTCTTGGTTCATAGTACCTCCGGTGAAAAAGGCACTATATTAAAGCGTGAGTATTATTGGTATGTGGGGTTAATTAACCGCTTACCAACAAAAAGGTTACCCAAACGGGTAAGCCTTAGTGTTAGCTTCATGATTCAAATTAACGCGCAACTACCCATAGAAGTGGTTGAACGATAATTTTATGAATGATGATTGCTGGTATTACAAGTAAAGCGATGATTGCAAGTTCCATAAGTGTGTCCTCCAAGACGGTAGAAAAAGAGAACACAATTATCCAAAAGGGATTAGTGTTCCCTTGTGGGTTGTTGGTTGTGAATTGTGGGTTGTAGTGATTGGTAGATAAAAGGTAAATAAGTAAATTTTCCTAGGAAATTTTACTCATTCGTCATTAATTACTTCGCAAAATAATTAACCGCTCAGGTTTCCCATGTTGAGCTGACATGCGTTTACTAAAATTTTAAATAACTACCATAAAGGTAGAAAAATAAAATGATTATGATAAACGATTTAGGAAATTGAAAAATTGACAAGCTAAACCGACCTTTACAAGACTGAAGTATTTGTCTGCAAGGTTGTTTTAGGTTGCGAATTTAGTTGGTATTGCTGTGTAGCAGAAAATTCAGTACGCAGCTTGGGTGATGCCAATGAGCATCGATATTTTGGGGTTGTATGAGCGTTAGCTCTATCGTTATGATGTATTCCATCATATTGAGTTGTAGTGCACTTATCACTACAACTCAAATTTACATCATTTATTTATTCGCGGCAATGCTGTAAATCACAAATTTTCGAAAACTTCAATTCCAAAAGCTTGTTCTATAAATCGTGATTGTTCACCGAACCAAGAAAGGTATAATTTTGACTTGGCGCGAGTCATACCAACATACAGTAATCTTCGTTCTTCTTCAGTTAATGCTGGAGTTATGGTCACGCCAGGCATGGTGTGAGGTATATTGTCTGCACTTACCCCCATCACACACACAACATCCCACTCCAACCCCTTTGAGCCATGCAATGTTGTCAATACTGGCAGTTCATCCGTCTTTTCACGCCTTTTTATTTGACTTGAAAAATCTTCTATACACTTCAACTTTTCAAGCAGTGTTGTACCCGGCATACTCCAAAGGATTTCTTCGAATACATCCTGAAACTTTTGCGTTCTCTCTGTCAAAATGTCACTAAACGAAGTGATAACAAACTGGATAAGAGCCATAACTTTCTCTTTGTCCGAGCAATCAGCCAGATGCCATTGTTGTTGGCAAACTTGATTTAGTAAGATGGTATTAGCATTTAAATCCCACTCATTTATGTTGCAGTGGCCAAAACCTGCACCTCCTAATGACGCTTTAATTTGCACAATATTGGATTGTGATTCTTGTAGAAATACAAGTAGTGGGATCAGGTGATTATGTGGGTTTAGTTGAGTTATAGTACAGAAAAAATGCATCAATATTTTTAGGTGGTCGTTTTCCCAAATTGATTTGCTGTTTATTCTGTTAACAGCTATGTCAGCTTCTGAATTTAAGTGTTTTTCTAATTCATTTAACTCTTGATTGGTTCTGGCTAATACGGCAATAGATTGGCCAGCATTGTTAATTAGTATGTTTGTTATTTGTTCTAGCTCTTCTTTTTGGTCGGAAGCTTTTAATAAAAACACCTCCCCTTCAATCTGCGAGCCTGAGTTCATCACTTTATTAATCCTATCGCTGTTACGCTTAATTACCTCGCCTGATGAAGATAATATCTCTGAGCCACAACGAAAGCACATGCTTAACGTATGTGTTATCACGTTGAAATCGTTTTTAAACAACCTCATTCCATGGATACCTAGCGCGCCTCTGAAGCTGAAAATTGATTGGTCATCATCGCCTACCACCGTTATTTTCGCACCAGCCAAGCCATGACTTTTGAGCCAAGAATATTGCACTAAATCTGTATCTTGAAACTCATCAACTATAATTTGCGTACAGTTAATCGGTTCAATATCGCCCACTATTAATGCACGCGTGACTTCCACGCACATTGTATCCAGTGGCCAATACTTAAGTTCATCTAGCTTTTGAAGGTAATAATTATAAAAGTGATTTACCCCTCCAATTTCAAACACTTCGCTGAATTCAAACTCAACATCTTCATGAAATGGTGTTTCGCTATACAGTTTGATTAGCTTTTGGCAAACGTTTAAAAAACTATATGTTACGCTTTCTTTTTTAGGCTTTTCAAGCTCTGAACCGTCTTCACTATGAGTGATTTCCGACTCAAATTTATGTTGTTCAGCAATGTTGAATTTATTTCTGTAATTCTCAATAATGAAAGCTATTACCCTTTGATGGCTTGAGCCTGTTAGTAACATTCTTCCGTTGAATTTTGGATGTTTTTTTGTTTGTTGCCAAATTAATGCATGAAACGTAGATACAAATATTTGCTTTCGTTTCTGGCCGTGAACGAGTTTGCCAACTCTTGCCCTCATTTCTTCAGCAGCTGCGTTTGTAAAGGTAAGAGCGATCACCTTGTTATTTTGGTTTTGCACTAAATTACTGATGAATGAAATCATCGTATGTGTTTTGCCGGCGCCCGGTAACGCCAGTACGAGGTTATGATTATTCAAGCTCTCTGTTACGGCTGCTTGCTCTGCACTTAAACTCACTATACGTCCTAAATATGCTTGTTCTCATTATATTCGCCAGAATACCAGCTTGACACACTGCGTTTATTAATTTGAAGTGCCTTTTTGGACGCTGAACACTGGTATTTGCTTTTTTCTGACGGACACTAGTGTCGACATAACAATAAAGTTCGAAACTTTACCTAGCTGAAGCCTTGATGTTTACGTTAAAACAGAATCATCAAGTAGCATTAAAGCTTGAAACTGTCTTAGGCTTAAGTGCACCGATTATTAGGAAATACAATAAAGATTTAAACTCACATCTGGACAGAAATGCGCTAGAGCTTAAGCTCTGAGAATGACTCTTGGCATTAGAAAATCTATGGCAACAAGATATGCGGTAACGCTCACGGCTCCGGCGCAGCTTTGCTGCGTCACGCCTGCCCGAGCTTGTTAACTGAGTGACGTACATTCATATCGGTTTATTACGAAGCCATCTTTTTCATACGTCTCTGTATGGCAAAAGCCGAGCTTTAATAGTAGCCTATTTGAAGCTACGTTTTCTTCTACGACTTCTCCTATAATTTTTTTGAGGCCAAGCACTTCACGCGCGTAAGTAAGAACTGAGCCCACTGCTTCAGTTCCAAGACCCTGTCCCCAGTACTTGGGTAACATACGGTAGCCTATGTCAGGGCAACCAAGTTCTGGCTCATATTTAACACCACAGAAACCTATTACCTTTTTGTCACCCTTGTGGACAAGGGCATAGCGGGCATAACCATACCTTTTGTATTCTGCCAGCCATACGTTTCTGATTATATTTTCAGTATCAGCCTTACTTTTTATGACACCGGCGTCTCCAGTGAACTGCATAACATCAGAGCAAGTCGAGAACTCATAAACAGCATCAACGTCCTCCAATGTGAAATGTCGCATCTGAAGGCGATTTGTTTCGATAAGAATTGTGATAATGACACCCTTGAGTTCAGTTACGGCCTATTAATGAGCTAAATATGGTTGGCTATAATTTAGCGCCGAAGGATCAAAAACCAACTGTATTTTGTCCCTGCAAAACAGTTTGATACTCATTGAGCCTCCTCCCTAGCAAGCCGCATCAGCGGTATGCTTAAGGTGACTAAACCAACAGGAGAAAACTCAATGAGATTTTATAATAACTCACATCCATACTACTGTGGTATCGATTTACATGCACGTTTACTTTATGTCTGTATCATTGATTCTAAAGGGGAAGTTGTAGCTCATAAAAAGATAGGTGCCAGCAAGGATGAATTATTCCTCATACTCGAACCTTATATCGGCAATGTCATTGTCGGGGTTGAGTGCATGCATTGCTGGTATTGGGTGCCTGATTGGTGTGCTGAACTTGGGATTGATTTTGTGTTAGGTCATGCGCTTTATATGAAGGCGATTCATGGTGGTAAAACTAAGAATGATAAAGTCGATTCCTTTAAAATTGCTACACTGCTGCGCGGTGGTAACTTTCCAATAGCCTACGATTACCCTAGCGAAATGCGCGCTGCACGCGACCTGTTACGCCGAAGAATGAAGATTGTCCGTCACGGTGCGATGCTAAAAGGTCATGTGGTTAACACCAACAGCCAATACAACTTGCCTGCTACTGACTTAAACCTTAAAAACATCTCCGCAAGGCAAAAACTGCGCGAGCAATATCAAGACCCTATCGTGCAACGTAATATCGATTTAGACATGGCGCTACTCGATTGCTATGCCAAAGAACTCGCTCAAGTTGAATGGTTCATTGAAAAGCAGGCCAAAAATCATAATCCAGTGTATCTAGAACTACTTAAAACCGTGCCTGGTATTGGCAAGATTCTATCACTGACAATTTTGTATGAAATCGGTGATATCGGTCGATTTGAGTCGGTACAAAAGTTTGCTTCATACTCACGCCTGGTGAAGTGTAAAGCTGAATCTGCAGGTAAAACCTATGGTACTAATGGCAATAAAATCGGTAATGCTCATTTGAAATGGGCATTCTCAGAAGCTGCTGTGCTTTACCTTAGAGGCAATGACAAAGCCCGTAACTACCTTAATCGATTGCAGAAAAGAATGAGTAAGGCTAAAGCGTTATCAGCTCTGGCACATAAGCTTGGCCGCTGCGTCTATTTCATGTTGAAAAACAAAACGGTGTTTGATGAACAACGATTCTTAAAAGGATAAGTCGCGCAATAAGGTGAGCTGAACGTCTAACTAGATACTCTTTTAAAAAGGGAAGCGAGCATGATCGTGAATGATGTGGCTAATGAAGCAATGACTTCTCACCATCATCACTATGCCAAATGCTATTTAAGCTACATGGCCTTGATTAGACACCTTATTGGCGCGCATTAATGAATGCAATCAACAAAGTCGTTTACACCCTAAATGAGCCTGAAACTAACTGTGCAATAAGCACCTCAGACTTGAATAGTGCCATCTTAGGGTTAACCGATAAATGTCTAGTGCCCCTGATATTTCAAAGGATTGAAAAGCGTCAGGCAGCGATAAGATCGCAATAAGAGAGCCTCTATATGTGTTTGCTGTAAACGATGATTTGACAGCTAAATGACAGACGAAGTAGATGAATTTGTTGATTGATTTTTATTTGACTGCAAAAGCAGCCAAATAAGTTAGGCTCGCCTATTGACTGGCGGAAGGCTCATATGTGTTATAACGATTTTTCTCGATACTTTTCTACCGTCGAAATAAATTCATTTGGCGAATCTACGCCTAAATATATGAACTTACCCGAAATGAGCTTAATCTCTATATTAGGGTTGCCTGCTAAATTGAATCTATTAACATTACTTGACCGACGTATGAAAATTGAATTAGGTTGAACATGAGCTATTTCACTTAAAGCTATCCTTAATGGATTCCAAACACCATACCTTATAATAATACTGTCCGAAATAATTGAAATGGGTCTAATTGCAATGGCTTTATACTCTGCAATAAAAAACACTAAACCTAGGAGAGTTAAACCTGTTGTTAGATTAGCCGCAAATGGTGACCATAAAAAATGTAACAGCAAATGCATAATGGGTAATTCAAATAAAATAATTAAAATAAAGCCTAATTGATTGCTTTGAGCACCATCTTTTTTATGACAGCTAAAATGCCTTTCGCCAGTAAAAATTTGCTGCCTTATCTTTTTTGAAAATAATGCGTATGTCCAAACTCGTGCCTCAAAAGAGAGTAAAGAGCTTATAGCACCTTTACCTAAAAATTTTTCAATTGGTTTTGATATAGCCAAATCAGGATCTTGCTCTTTGGTAAGAGAAGCTTTAATGGCAAAAAATACGGTTAAAATAGTGGAGATTTCTAAAAAAATAAACGCACCAATAGCAAGATAGCGCAATGATTCAAGGTAAGGCCATACAACCTTTGAACTTTCAGGAATTACAAAGCTGCCAAGTAAAATTATTAAACAGCTGTAGGCAACTGCTTTGATAGCTGCTTCCTTCTTATCTTTAACAAACCAAAAGCATAAAATAGGTAAGATAACTAAACCATCGATAAGCAAAAGCCATTCTGGTTTTTCTACGCCATATCCATTAAGAGCATTTGAGCTTTGATAGTAAAAAGCCCAAAAAACAGAAATCACCGCAAGAAATATAAACGGGATATTCTTTTTAGTTAAAGTCTGCACCGATGCTCCTTATCGTTTCAACGTTTTAGTATTTATGCGTTGCGCTGTTTGCAAGGCATAAATCGCTTGTTGGACTTGGCCGATGCCACATCCATATTAATCGGTATGTTTTATGCTATAGGAATTTGCTTTTTTGCGGTAGTAGTATTTTGTACAACCTTTCGGCTAATTGTCTGTTCTTATTACATCTTTTAAGGTGGTTTTTGTTGGTTTTCATCTTTTTTATTGCGCTATTATTACCTTATTTACTGATTTCTCACTATCAGGTTATGAGGTGTCGCCTCACCTAATCCAAGATTAGCTAAGCCTGCTTTATTTGCTGACACTCCCATACGGATTGGGATTAACCTGACAAACTCAACTTCGCCTCACGCGCTAACATGGTGAGCAGTGGTACCAGCCCCATAAATATTAGCCGTCCATTGGCACATTGTGGACAACACCAGTGCCCTAACGGCTCAGTGATTTTAATGTCTTTAAGGACTTTGGTTGGTATTTGTTGTCGAATTTGGCTTAGCTTTTTACGTCGACAACTGTTCGCCAAAAAACCAAAATGCCTTATTCGCATCACGCCTTTGGGGAGCACATGCAGCAGATAACGCCGGATGAACTCATCGGGGGCCAGCTGCATGATTTTGCGTTGATTATCGCGATAATCAACGTAGCTTATATCGATGGCATTGGCGGTAACCCGCTTTAACCGTGACTCGTGCATCATGCCTTTGCGGGTGTAACGCCCGAGATATTCCACTACCGTTTCCGCTTTATACAAACAGGCCTTACTGTATACACACCACGGCTTATTGATGAGGTTATTGGCATTTGGGATGGTAATTTCACGCTGACGTAGTGCAGCCAACATCTTAGCCTTGAACACGGTTGAGACCGCCTTAACAGGAAACAAATAGTCTGATTTAACGCCGCGCCACTGACCTTGCTCTGTAATCACGCCGCCTGGGATTAAACAGTGTAAGTGGATATGCTGGGTTAACGTTTGCCCCCATGTATGCAGCACCGCAGTGCACCCTAGTTGACCTTGTAAGTGTTTACGGGTCATGCCAAATCGGCTTAAGGTTTGCCACACCGCTTCAAATAACGCGCTGTACACTTGCTTGGCCTGCTCATCGGCATGGGTAAGCCCATTGAGCTCATGAGGCAAGGTAAACACCAAATGAAAATAGCGGCAGCGCAGTACTTGCTGTTGCTGTTTCTCTATCCATGCCTGGGTTTGTTTACCCTGACAACGTGGACAATGCCTATCTCGGCATGAGCAGAACACGCTTTGCTGATAGTGGCATTGGTTACATTGCCATTGCTGTTGACCCAGCGCCGCAGTGCGACAAGCCAAAATACGCTGACACACCAGACGTTGTTGCTGACTCAGTCGATGATGTTGTTGATACTGACCGTAATGGGTTTGCAGTATGTCACTCAAGTGATAATGCGCCATCTCATCACCCCAAGTTAGCGAGTAAATCGCCCCCTTTATGCCCAAGCTCTGGCGACCAGTGCAGATATCGCTCGGTGGTTTTAATGCTTTTGTGACCCAGTTGATGTTGGAGTTGATTCAGTAACATGCCCGCGGCTAATTGATGTGTCGCATAGGCATGGCGCAAACTGTGCGGGCTGCAAGGTTTGGTTATTCCTGCATCTAACGCCGCTTTTTTGAGTACCTTTCGCACGGTTGACACATTTAAAGGATGGGTGTCGCCATAGGAATACACACCAAATAGCCACATATCTGGACGATACTTAAGCCAGTAATGGCGCAATAAATTCAGCAGTGAGGGGGAGATAACAACGAAACGGTCTTTCGCCCCTTTGCCCTGACACACTTTAAGACACTGCCGCTGACCATCTATATCACTGACTTTAAGATGCACCAGCTCACTGACGCGCAATCCGCAGCCATAACACAGCGCTATCATGGTGTAATATTTCTGATTGGGGCAGTGCTGCAACAACTGACCAATATCTTGTTTACTGAGTACTTGTGGCAATTTTTGGCTAGGGCGAGGCAAGCACACATCAATCCTAAATTGTCGCTTTAAAATGTGTTCAAAATAAAAGTGAATACCATTCAGTTGAAGCTGAATGGACGCTCTTGATAGTTGCCTTTCAAGGTTTAAATAGCGGAAATAATCACTTAATTGTGGCTCGGTAATGGTATCAATCGATTGGTTATAGTGCTCTGCCAGTTTCGTAATGGCATACAGATAGGATTTGCGGGTTCGCTCAGAGTAATGCCTAAGCGTAATTTCATCATGGAATAATTGGGTGTGTACTAACATGACTTACCTCCTTGATAGTGGGAAATCCACTGAGGTAAGTGTGGTGCAAATGACGGACTTTTGGGCTCCGCGCAGCGGCTTAGTTCAACAGTATATTAGGCTGAATTCCGAATAAGAACGGTCTTAATAAGAACAGCTCGCCAATACTTTAATCACTTAAGACTAACAGTAAACCAGATTGTTAACAATCCGTTATGAAATGAGAAGAACTCATTCCCTATTTATTTGCCTGAGTGAAGCAAAGAACCTCCGACATTACATAAAGTGCAATGTTCACGCAGGAAGAAAAGCCACTAGGCTATGGCCTAGATGATAACTCTGGAGCAGTTCTTGTATCTTGCGTCCCGCATTAGCTTTTATAAGCCCAAAGCTTTAACTCTGCTATTTACCACTTTTATCTGTAAAATGATTTTGGGGCATAAATGAGTTTGTAACATCGCCTTTGTCAGTTGCCAATGAGCAAAGAAAGCATCACCTCGATAAAACAATACTTTAGCTCAGTTCATCCTTACAACCGTAGGTATTAACCATTAATGTGGGTGTTACACCTTCAGGAATTCATAACATACTTTAATGTCTCTATTTCATATTTTATTACTCAGTTTCAGACTTTAATGTTACGTCGACAATTCGATGAAAACAACTTAGCTTGTGATGCTTTACATGCTCGACTTATCATTCCAATATTTCTTTACGTCTTCTCGCCAGTGAGCATTCTTTTCTGGTACCAGTTCAAAAAAATATAATGGGCAATCATAAGCAAACGGTCCTGCAGACTCTGAGATTGATTTTGTTGCACCAATTAAAAAATTAATAGTTCGTTCTCCATTTTCTCGTTGCAAGATGGCCCAATAGCATTCGGTTGGTTGTCCTTCTGTCGAAACTGCATAGGTTTGTACATCGTAGCCTTGCGGATGTATCACAAGGGGTTTTCCCCACTCTTGTTCGCACCATTGATACCATTCAATTAAATCCACTTCTTGCTCCTGTATATTCCTTTACTCATTAATTTATGTGCAGCACAGCAATGAATCTGCTTTGCGTAATTCAGTGTCATATAAACGATAATCGAGATTAGTGCTTTCAAGTATCATTTAAGACTCTGAAATGCATTTCGTTTAATTTTACTCTGTTATTATTCTCACCAATGTTCTGTAACATTGTCAAAATATAAGTAATAGTTTGTGATGACTTCGGTTGCCCGATTTAACCCGAATGATAACCTACACATAACGAATAGAGGTAAGGACTCAATCAATGAAAAAGTTAAACAAAAAATTATTAACAATTAGCATGGTAGCAAGCTTATTGGTGGGTTGCGCTTCGACAGATCCCTACAAAGCTCAGAGTGATGACGATTTCACTTACAATCCTGATATGAGTTTTGCAATGAACGTAGTCGATGGCAGTTTAGGCTTCCATAATGGCTTACGCGATGCTGATAAACCAGAAAATAGTAATCTCGGTTCAAACGGATTAGATTATGCTGCCGATGCTATTATCGGTTCTGCTTTTGGCGGCGGTGTTGGTGGCGCTTTTTTAAGTATGCTTGGTGAAAATCAGGCTAACGCACCTTTAAATAGGACGTATGGCATTGCGTACATACCTATTAATGACAAGTCAAAAGAAGAAATAAATCGGGCATTTGAAAAGGTAGACTTAGATACCAAACACACCATTTTAAATAACTTTCAATTGTCGTTTTTAAAGGAAGTTGTAGACCAAAAGAGAAATTATAAGTATTTCTACTTCAAAGGTGAACCTTGCTTAACCTATTTGAAAGCTATTGGGGATAAATCTAATGATGATGAGTGTGTGTTTGGAGGTTATGCCGAGAAACAATTACTCAGCATAAGCACGTCCACTCCTGATGGTAAAAAAGGGTTATTTGCTGTAATTGGTCTTCCTAGAATGTCTACTGGCCAATTTTTTAATTTTTATTCATCACCTGAATACTACGTTTTTTACCCTAGAGGATTTGTCAGTTCTTTCCCGTTCGTTATCCATAACGGAAAGGCATATCTTTTTATTAAACCTAACAATCAAGGTGAAAGTTTTCTATCAATTAATGATTTAAGAAAAGTAAATCCCAAAGTTGATAACTACTTTTAGAAAGACACTTATTATCTAATTTCGCAAATCAATGGCCTTGGATAGACAGAGCAATCTATCTGTTCAGGGTCAAACGTTTCTTTTAACTCATTTGTTGTATTACTCACATCACTATCAAATTGCTCAGACGCTCTTTCTTCTGCATTATTACGTTCCATGTCTTCACAATCAGTGTCGTCAGAGCCATCACAAGATAAATTACCAATCATCCGACCTGAGCCTGTTAAGCGTTCTATATCGTATCCAGAAGCGGATAAAATGTCGGCTTCATACATTGTTGATAGCCATTCTGACAGGTCGAGTTGATCAAAATCGATTCGGCCAAATTCCTCTATCGTGAATCCTGGACAACTTGACATGTCTTTGCCCAATTGTTTGGAACCTTGATCTGCAATTATCCTAGACAACATTGAAGAATAACAACACCAGTCTTGTCGCCTTAAGTAGCAGACGCCTAAAACTTTTTTGGCGCAATAACTGTTACCCACCGCAAAGCATTGTTTTTGAGCTAATTTAACACCAACATCTGCTTCATTATCATCACACTGAGTCAATAAATTAGCTAATAATTTTACCATATTATAAATAGTGTAAAGCATACCGACAAAGCTGATAATACTCATAAATTGGGATGCACCATCACTGAGTACAGTATCACCAACTTGAGCACCCAAATCCGCAGCGTTCGCAGCTGTTGCCTCTTGAAATAACATTGAGGCCAACTCTTCAGGCAAAGCATTATTGAGAAAACTGTACACCTGTTGTTGCATTGTATGCATGATCCCGCTTACCGCTTGTTCAGCGGTACTTCCACCTAATTGAACCGTTTCTGAGACACCTTTCATAAAGTCCGGATCGCCCATGATTGAACTGGTAAAGTCTACGACCGCCGTCGCGCCAGAATTCCACCCATCAACAAGCATTGTTGTAAAATCAGTGTACAGTCCACCTATTTGATCTGTTACCCCACCTGACAATGAGGACGATACATTTTTAAAGGTCTCCGTCTGCATCATCTTGTAGCCCATAGCTGCGAGTTCTAGATAATTAATCCCTGACGGTGCTTCGCAACAATTATTGCCTAATCCGCTCAACTCCCAAGAACAATATTCAGGTTCACCGGGAAATATCTCACAGGTGTTAGGATCTTCTGAAGCACACGTAGAATCATCATCAACCGTTTGTGCAATTGACCCCATCAACACTGCTTTTTCAAAATCATCACTCGTTTCGTCCTCGCCATAGGCACAATCATTCCCCATGCAAGGCAGCATTCCAGCACAAACATTTGACGTAGTTGTTTTGGTCGTTTCAAATGGCGTTGACACATCACATTGATATGTATCTGTATACATGTAGCAAATGTCATTTACTTCGTCATACCAGCCCTCGCCGCAGCTATCACCGGTTTTCTCACATAAGCTATTTGTTTCATATTGACCACAAGAACCATCTAGATTTTTAAACTCGCTGTAGCTATAACATTGCTCTTCATATTCTTGCGTTTCTGGATTTAATACCTGCACACAATAGTCGGCACCTTTTAATGGATCACAACTGTAATTTTTGGCATTAATTTTCCATGTCGCAACATGATACTGCCCTTCTCCTTCATTATCGCCACCATAGAGCGCCGCCGGATTTGGATCCCCCTCAAACATTCTTGGTAACTGTGTGATTACATCTTGCGTATATTGTTTAGTGCCTTGTTCAACAATTTCCCATTCACTGAACGTGCAAAATGGTGTGACCTCAGCTGTTGGTATATATGTGGTGCAAGATGGAATGGTCGGGCAAACATTGTTTTTACAAAGTTCACTGATTCTTGGTGTGGCCGTACAAGAAAAGCTGAATAAATTGTGAGCATAGTTATTTACATCGCACTCTTTAAGTGTATAAATAACATCATCTTTTTCTACTACATATTCGATCCCGTAAGAACCTGCATACGCTAAACTTCGCAGTTGCTCATATTCTAAGTCACCAGTGACATAGGTTACATTATTGCTGTACTCAAAATCATTCCCTATGCCTGTCTGTTTTTCACAAGGTATTTCTTCCATAAGACAAGTTGAAGAATTGCTATCATACTTACTACAAGATATAGCCATCCATTCGATACCATCTAATTCTTTTACGAAACCAGGTCCGGGGATCCATGGAGCAAGGCCTGAATGTGGCTCCCCTGGAAAATTTTGTACTAGGATTATTCGTTGTTCTACTGTAACACTAGAAGCGCTCGTGCTGGCCGATTGGACATCATCGCTGGCAGCGGAATTTTGTACTGACGCTTTACTCATGAGCATCTTTGTAGAGGTATCACTTGATTCTGCAAGAATAGATTTTGTTGATAATAAAGACACTTCGTTTGGAGTCGTCGATGAGGAATCCAATGTACAAGTTGTATTATCTGGACAAATAGGTTTCCAACCTACTTTATCAGCACATCCTTCGGGGTATTGAGTGTACTTCTCTAAATATCGAGGTGTTACCCCTTCTACATATGCAGGATTTAACTCAAGCTCTCTAGTTACTTCACAAAAATCAAAGTTTTGGTGATTGGGTCGTTGGCAGATTTTTTGTTCCCACACGGGAATTTGTCGTTGTTCAGTTTCTGTTACCGTTTCATCTACACAAGACTGAGACCAAATGCCTTCGCCGCGTTGTGCATCACTGATCGCCTTATTTGTTTCTGTAAAAAAATATGCATCATGCTTAATTTTTGGAGACGGATTATCAACAGCACTCTTGATAAGAGCTCGATAAGCTTCGCTGTTCATTGTTTTTCCATCGGCCGCTTTTTCATATTGGGCCTTTAAGTCATCCCTATAAGCTTCTTCATCACCATAATTGTTTGGTGCATTGAATTCTTCATCACTTCTCAGCTGCTGATTCGTGAAGACTTCATTACTTTTTATGCTTGTTATTTTAGCGCCACGCTCTGACTCTGGGATCACTGTATAAATTAGGTTTCCGTCGTCATCCCTTGATAGTGCTGTACCTGCTTTTTCGTAATACTCAACATCAATATTACCATTTGTCATGGTCGGCGCTTTTGCCGTGTTACCGGTCACGCCTTCGCTCATGTACTTTTCAAATTCTTGATGGAAATCAATATCATTATATTGTGAAGTATCGACGGTTGACCCCGCCCCTGATTGACGGTTTAAAATATCAGACTCGAGAGTATTATTCAGTGCTGAGCCTTTATCCTTGTTATCCATCAATTTTTGATACAAGTCCGTTCCGTCTACATTTTGAGGTGTATCAAGTTGATATTTGGCTTCTAACTCTTGCTTGATTTCATCCAGTGCATACACATCAAAGGACGTAAATTGTGCTGTGATAGTAAAGAAAAAGGCCCAATGTAGACTGCCTCCAATCATGCAAAATGAAGTTAAATAAACACAAAAATTACGCCATAACATTGAATACGTTGAATTCATATTAATCACCGCTTCCTAACGTTAAGCAGCATTCTTTGAATTGCCACAACATATAAACGGCATCCTCCATACCCGGACGCATACGCCCCCCAACAGGTAAACACCATAGGTTTGTTGATTGGCCCATAGGGTGACAGCAGCTGCCGTTTGCGGTTGCTGCAGAAGCCTCGGCTCTTGGATAAATCATGCTGAATTTATATTGTGACCTTGGCGTAAATGGCGCAATAGAAGCCTCGCATACGTTGTCATCACCCATCGTTTTTTTAGCAAGCCCCTTACGATGCAGTGAGCTAATCATTCGTTGTGCTATTAAACTAGATTGAGCGACATTATCTTTTTGACCAATTATAGAACCGGTAAATGGATACAAATGCCCGTCACAACCAGCGCATCCGAAAGTTGATTCTGGAGCTGAATCGGCCGAAATTAGTGCGCAATCTGTCGCGCACCATGGTTCAGCTAAAGGCGTGGCAAACAAAATTGCTTCAGGTGATAACATTAAAGCTAATAGGTCATTGTTCCATGTCGGATCAACTTCAGATAAATACATTAAATCTAAATCAACATACCCATCTTGATGGCAATCTATATATAAAATCTCTAACATTTCCATCAGCGGAAAAGCAAAATAGTGACTATTCCAAAATCCTTTTCCTTTTGATGCGTTAACGGTTCCCATCCCAATATAATCATCTTGAAGCGTAATGCCCCCTAACGTTGGACTGCACCAAGGTAATCTTACCGTTTCAATTAATCTCATTGGTGCAAAGTAAGATAGTTTTGTGCCTGCGTATGGCACACCTAAGTTATCGTTACATAGGCAAAATGGATCGTTGCTGGATGCACCATCTGGTTTCTTACCTATCCCCATTAATGAAAAACCTTCAGTGAAGCAACTCCAACAAATTTGATCGACTATTTTTGTCCACACCTCTGCATCTTTACAGATATTGTCTACTTGAGTATTCGCTGTCGCACTAAGACTTATGGCAAGACTAAAGGTCGCTATTAAGTTAATGAGCATTCTTTTCATTTATACACCTCGTAACATGGTCGATACGGAAGCAGAAAGCCATTGTACAAATTGAATAAAACCTTCAAGAATTTGCATTGCAACATCAGGCTGCATAAGGGTTAAATAAATGCCACCAACTACACCTAAACCTAAAAATGTTAGTTTCATGATTATTTTCTCACGTTGAATTCACGGACTTTTATGTAGTTTCTGTCAATGCTGACAAGTGAAGGTACAGACTTGATTGCAAACTTGGTGACCAGCTCTTGTTCCAATAAAAATATTTCCCTCTTGTAGCGTTTTCTTAACTCCGCTAACTGCTCCCAACCATCCCGCTCATCTAAGCCGGTTATTATGATTTGGTCACGGTAATCAAATTTGTCTTTGTGAGAATCTAACCAAGCCAACTGTAAGTGATCAGTAGGGTTGACGATATAAAGTCCCAAATACGCATTTGGGCTTTCAACTAGCGGATTGAATTTCGAGCCCGCTTTTGCAAGGATAACCCCTGCTTTATTGACTACATCGCGCTTAATCTCAACTGTGGCATCGATATAATACGTGTGGTCTTCAGCTGCTAAAGATAAATTGAATCTAGGCCTTTTTTTCCAATAATTTTTTGCCGCTTCTTGCTTCTTTTGTTCCCAATCCATTTGACTCATTCGCTGCTTAATTTGGTCTATCAATGAGGGTTCTTGTACTGGAAATGTTGCTCCATACGACCCAAAATCGGTTGTCTTTGAGACTGTGGCAACCTTCTCATTAAAAAAATCGACCTGAGTCATACCGCTCATTTTTATTTGGATAGTGTCGTTGTCATAAATTAATGCTGGAACACGTTGTATTTGATATAGCTTGAACCAGGATGGCCCAAATTTGACGGTAGGCTTATACACCATATCTTGTGTCATTGCCTGTAAGCGTGCCATTGTGTCCAGTATGTTTTTATCACCTTCAAACATGCCGTTGATGTACACAGTAATGCCAGAGGCAGCTGCGTTTTTAAATGCGTCAATTAACGAAGCTCTTGGCATAGACAGGCTTACAAACATAAACGATACCGATGAAGGTTTAGAGCTTGGGCTTTGCAAGGAAAGTGAACTATTATCAAATTCATTAATTTGCTGCTGGGCGTTTGTTAAGAAATCTTCTACATCTTTGGTTGACGAAGGCTCTTTACCAGATAAATTTAATCCATCAAACCACCCTTTATCTCGAGCCATTTCCATAGCTTTCTCAGGGGTAATGTCGTTTTCAACTATTGGTTTCGAATTCGCCACTGAGCATGTCGCAATTGCAATCAAAACCAATATTGTTCTATAACATTGCATACGCGTCTCCAATCATGTCGTCTCGCTGTATCGGACCCCAAAATCGGGAATCGTAAGAAAGAGGGGTTTCACCAATAACAAAATACTGGCCATCATTTAAATAAAAATCTTTTACGACATCAGCCTCATCAACATCAATTTTCATGAGCAATTGCCGCATATTGTTTTTATAAACAATGCCGTTTACAGACACTGCATCAACACTCACTACAATATGATCTCCAGGCATACCCACTAGCTTTTTTATCCAGCGTGTACCTTTACTAAAATACGGTGTATTGGTTGGCAAACTGAAAGCGATCAACCGATTGCGCTTTATGTTGATATCTTGCTTATCCACCAAAAAATAACTGGCAAACAAACATGAATATTCTTGGCTTGGCACCGCGATAGTGAATCTTGCTGCTAATAACAAGATTGCAACTGAAATCAAAGTGAAGCTAATAAGTACGTGTTTCAATTTTTACCTCCAACCAGTTACTAATGAGGTATTTTAAAACATCGCACTGCTTAGTTTTCTTCGTTCAAGTGCCAATTGGGACGCTCAAATAAAAAAACCGCCAAAATGACGGTTTTTTTAGAGTTATTATGTTTACTTAAAAATTCGCTCTACCAATTCCTTTTGCTCCAGCGTCATCAACAGCTTCGATAACAATTGTTGCGGAAGGGAACTCATTGGCACTGAACCTTACTTGCGCACCATAGGGCGTAAATACTGTACCGTTAACAACCCATCGGTAATAACTAATCGTACCGTCGCTGTCTTTACAGTTTGCATCGACAATATGAGTACCATACTGTTCTCTTACGATAGGTTCACACACCGGCGCTTGGTTGTCTTTAACATCAAATGACATCGTATGCTTACCTGTTTGGCCGAAATTGGACGTAACATTTAGCTCAATCTCATAATGACCCGATGGTAAGTTTTCGAACACACCTATTGCGCGACTCGATGGCTCACGTTGAACCCCATTAACAGTCCATTGATAGCTTTTCATAAAATCGTAAGGGTGGTTTGACTTAACGCTCGGATATAGCGAGATAGTCAATGGCATCCTCATGTATTTATTTGAATATATATCTGTAACCTTGAACTCTAGTGGATCTGGCTCAATCGCCTCAACAAATCCATCAATAAACGTAAAATTACCTCTATTATCTGAAAGTGTCAGTGTTATCTTATGAATCCCTGCTTGGATTACTTTAAAGTTCAACGTTTTACCGTTACTTGATGTTTTTTCAATAGCTGCTTCATCAAATGACCATTCGTAGTTAAAAATTACTCCTGGTGCATTAATGTATGGCATATTCAACATAGCGAAACCTGTTGATGGCACAAACTTAACGCTGTTGTTTACCGACAAACTTAATTTATCATCAGTCGGGAATGCATACTGGAATGTATTCAGCGTTATGTTGGACTCTCCTAACGTGACATCTTTATAACCTGAAAGCCATGCTCTGCCCTTCATGTTAAGTCTTTTCGACGCATCTAAGTCTTCTTCTTTAACCAAATAGACTAATGTGTCTTGGTTAGAGACTATGCTGCCATCAGGTAACACCCATTCCATCAATGCATCAACGCCTGTTGCTGCGAATGGATTAACCACCTGTAATTTTAGCTCTATCTCTGTACCTACCTCTACAATGCTCGGTTTAGTTACATTGACCGTTAACGGTTTTGGTTTGGTCACCGATATGTATTTGATAGCTTCGCTCCACTGCCCTGTTTGTACTTCGGATGATGTGCTTGCATATTTCATACGAGCCTTAATTTTTAATGCAGTTTCTCCTACGACTACATTGAACTTTGTATCACCTAAAGCCCAAGTTTCACCATTATCGAGCGACCACTCAACAATAGTGTCTAATTGCGGTTCTTCACCATTATCCAGTGCAGATAACTCAATATCCTGACCAGATATAGCTTGATTAGTACCGTCAATTTTTAACTTTGGAATGTCATAACTAATCAAAGTCACTTCGTCCGAATTTGTAATAACACCCGTTTCTTTATTCGTTAACACAGCACGAACCTTGATCGTTTCAGGACTTGTTGATTTGATTGATATGTACTGGCGGTCTGCAAACTCATCATCAGTAACCCACTGCCCTGTACTATCTACAATTTGCCAATCAATATCACCCAACACTCTAAAGTCATCATAAGAAGCTGTATCAAATCGAATATCAAAATTCGCTGGCACTCTAGATTGGACCAGTCTTGAGATCACTTGACCTTCTACCGCAGTCCCCTTAACAACGGTAATGCTTCTAGGTGTAGAAATACGCTCCACAACAATTTCAGGATATGGTGATTTAGCCTTAGCAACAGCATATACCGCCTGGTTCCGTTCAAAAATAATGTTGGCATCCAGTCCGATAGTGGCTAAACCATCAGTTCCCGCCTCAACGACTTCAGTTATTGGTTCGTAAACTTGACCGTTCTTGAATGCCAAATAAACATCCCAACCATCACCCATGGTTGCTACATTATATTCAAACAAGCCAGTGGCATTATTGCGAAGACCTAGCTTAACGGAGGCGTAAATCGTGTCCGTTGAAGCGTATTTAGGGCTATCCAATTCCATCAACACTTGCATGTAAGGATGTGGCGTTACCACTAAATCAAAATCTTTCTGAATATTGATTTCTGGTGCTAATCGATAACTTGCTTTTAATGTGTAACCAATTTTATTCCACAACACTGAATTACCTAACTTTTCTGCGTATGCGGAAAATGTTTGGATTTCTCCAAATGGTAATTGATTATGTTTGTAATACTTTTCATCTCCATTTTCATTGCTTAGAGTGACATCTACATGCGCTCTGCTTGATTTACCTGTATATCGTCCAAGTAAAGTATCGTTAATGGATACGCTATAAACCCCATCACTTAATTTTAATTTTTCATCTAAATCAAGTGTTAGCGGTAATGGCTCGGTTGATTCGAATTCAACAGTTTCACTTCCAACTTTCCCTACGCTACCGGTTTTGTTAACGATATAAGCATCATAGGATAATTGATGTTTACCTAAATTTTTAACGGCTCCCGATACTGCTGATTGGTAAGTCGTGACCAACGTGCTTAAGCCTTCTGGTAATTGAGTCCACTCAATATAACAAGCGTAATTGTTGTCATTAGATGCCAAGGTTGCAGCCGCTTTAGTTCCATATAAATCACACCGAACTCCCCGAGTGCGATTAACGGCAAGCGCCACATCTTCTACTTTTTGAATTACTGTGACGGGTTTGTAACTCAAAGCAAATGCGATTTGTAGGTAGTTAAAAGGCATTGAAAGAGTAGATCTATTTCCATTACTATCTTCCGCCTCAACTTCCATAACATATGATTTGTTCGCATCCAGCTCGAAGCCTTCACTCGTGAGCATTTTGAAATGAGCATCACTATTGATTGTGATTGCATCACGGCCATCAATTTTAATGCTCTTGATTTCAGTGTCACCAGTCAGACCGTTATGTGCTACAACCATTACATCATCAAGCATATTAATGGTTTGGGCTGAAGAAAGTTGCTCAATAGAGCGACTCTTGTGCATAACTTTAATTTGTGGCAATGGTCTAGATACAAAGACGTTTTCATAAGTGGTTGTCGATTCATTATTGTATGAATCCTTGGCAACCACTTTTACGGTATATTCGCCAGGTGTTAGGGAACTCATATCAAAAGGATACGCGCTCGCCTGCCCCTCGGAAACAACTGACTTATTCGTTAATGTTTGCAAATCTGAAATAGTGTTTGGAATGTCAAAACTAATTTCTTGTCCATTAACGTTCAGTTTGTTTACGCTTTTGGTTCCTTCATTTGCAGTAAAGAACAACTCTACTTTGGATGGCCTCCACCAAATTTCAGTGCTATCCAATTCTGAGCGTTGATTGCTTACGCCAACGGCCCCGGTCCCACCCGCGACAACAACAGGGAAACTTAAATCACTATTGACAACTGGTTCGTCCTCAAGCGTAGGATTAAATGTCGTAAATACAATATTCGGTCCACGGAAATCATGATGAATAACCCAGTCCTTTTTTGTCTGTTCTTCATCTGGCCAGCCGCCAATCTTACTATTGGCTTTAATAATGTAGTTACTGTCTGTTTGAAGCGATGATGGTTCACGCGTATATGAAATATTGCTATAAACTATACATGAGTTGGCTCCCACAGGGACTTCGCACGAACCGACGCCATCTACTGTCAAAGTTTGTACATAGTTTCGAGGCTCTACTAATAACGTCGTCATCGATAACTTGCTTGACGCGCTATAATTGTACATTTCGAATCCTTTCAACACCTTACTCATTAATCGAGTTGTGATGTCGGTTAATAAAGGTTTTTCTGGTTCATTAACATTTAAAGCTATTGAACCTGAAGAAATTTTAAATTCGTCTAATTTCGAACCATTGAACCCATATAGTTCATATCCAGCCGATTGAACGCCAGATTTCTTAAATATCCCCGTTAATTTTTTACTGTCACCACTTATACCATCAGGTAAATCTGTCCATTTGATATAACAAGGTACATCACCTTTTTTTATCACGCCTTGAGCTAAAACCTCAGAATCGACTAAGCGACATCCAGTAAGATCATCTAATGGTATTTCTGATATTTCACTAACAATCGCGTCAAATGTATCCTTGGCTACTTTGATAGTTGATAGCTCAGTTTTAATATCGCCTTCAAAAGTTTTCGACTCTACTCCAGAAGCGTATCCAAGCGGGAGCTGATCTACATATTTACATTGATTACCTTGAACGGTGTAAGGTGCATTACAGCTGTCTGTAATAGGTATCTCTTGTTTTAAAACACAGTTTAAGAACGTTTCAGACATACCTGATGGACAGTAATCATACACAACACTGACCGTCTTATTGTATTCACATTGGCCATCTTTCGATGTGTAACCTTCTGGGCAACTCGATAATACAGATGATTTTTCTATGCCTTCACATTGGTATGTTGTTAAGTTCAGCGTCATTCCTGCTTCGCACGTACAAGATGCATCCACAATAGTAGAAGAACACTTAGGCGCAGCGAACACATCTTTAACACACTCTCCACCTATGAGTTCATATGACGCGCTACAACTCTTAACTAGCGGCGTTGTATCAATAAATACGCATGACTTAGCATCAGTCGATTTGATAAAACCTACCGGGCACGTACCAACTAAATTAGAGTTAGTTACTTTCTTACATTGTTCATCTGATACCTTATTAAATGAAGGATCAGCACAGACCCAACTTTCAGTTTCAGTTAATAACAACGAACAACTAGAACCTGATAATGAATACTTAGGATCATTACACTTATATATATGATTATTAGTTAATACTTTCTCACATATTTCCGTGGTTGAATTCGGAGTATACGAAGAGTCTGGACATGACAATGAATATGCGCCAGTTTGGTACCAACTACATGAACCGTCATTATTATCAGTATAATTCGCTGGGCAAGTCCATCCGTTATCTCGGTTTTGCAGTTGGGTACACGTACCATCATTATGATTTTCATAGTAATCAGGGCAAGTGTAAGCATAAGTTAACGTATCAATCGAATGGCAAGATGAACCTGATAGTGTCCAGTTAGCATCGCAAGACCATGTGTTTGCGGTATTAACGACCTTACTACAGACAGAATTATTGCGAGTATAATCTGCTGGACAGCTATAGCTAAACGCCTGAGTTTCTAGCAGGCTACAAGTTGACCCACTTAGCGAATAACTGGCACTTGGGCAGCTCCACGTATTTGCTGCCGTTTGAAGTTGTGAACAGGTACTGCCACTTAGGGTAAAATTTGTAGGGCAGCTATAGCTAAACGCCTGTGTTTCTAACAAACTACAAGTGCTTCCACTTAAGGTGTGACTGGCACTTGGACAGTTCCACGTATTTGCTGCCGTTTGAAGCTGTGAACAGGTACTGCCACTTAGGGTATAATTTGTAGGGCAGTTATAGCTAAATGCCTGTGTTTCTAGCAGGCTACAAGTTGACCCACTTAGCGAATAACTGGCACTTGGACAGCTCCATGTATTTGCTACTGTTTGAAGCTGCGAACAGGTACTGCCACTTAGGGTATAATTTGTAGGGCAGTTATAGCTAAATCCCTGTGTTTCTAGCAGGCTACAAGTTGACCCGCTTAGCGAATAACTGGCACTTGGGCAGCTCCACGTATTTGCTGCCGTTTGAAGCTGCGAACAGGTACTGCCACTTAGGGTATAATTTGTAGGGCAGTTATAGCTAAATGCCTGTGTTTCTAGCAGGCTACAAGTTGACCCACTTAGCGAATAACTGGCACTTGGGCAGCTCCACGAATTTGCTGTATTTTCCTGTTTTGAACACGAATTTCCATTTAAAGAATAACCTGTGGGGCAATCATAATAAAACGCCTGCGATAGAATCTGACTGCACGAGCTCCCACTTAGTGTATAACTGGCACTTGGGCAGCTCCATGTGTTTGCTACTGTTTGAAGCTGTGAACAGGTACTGCCACTTAGGGTATAATTTGTAGGGCAGTTATAACTAAATGCCTGTGTTTCTAGCAGGCTACAAGTTGACCCACTTAGCGAATAACTGGCACTTGGACAGCTCCATGTATTTGCTACTGTTTGAAGCTGCGAACAGGTACTGCCACTTAGGGTATAATTTGTAGGGCAGTTATAGCTAAACGCCTGCGTTTCTAACAAACTACACGTACTACCACTTAAAGTGTAGCTGGCATTTGGACAGCTCCATGTATTGGCGGCTGTTTGCAGCTGTGAACACGTACTACCGCTTAGGGTGTAGTTTGCAGGGCAGTTATAGCTAAACGCCTGCGTTTCTAGCTTTTCACATTTATCTGACGCGACGTTTAATGCGTATCCGCTACTGCAAGAAGCAGATGCTGTTACAACGCTTTGGCAGCTGCCATTAACCAAAGAACTACCCACTGGACACTGTGACGGAGCTGCACCTGGGACTGTACCACAAGACCCAACATTGTCAATCCCTTTAGACGGAGACGGACAAGCGTCAGGCAGTGTTACGTCTGATTTAGTGCTCACCTTCCAGCAGCCACACGCACCATTGATAAATTTACAGGAACCATATCCATTTTTGAATTCATAAGCATCACAGGCGTAGCCTGAAGCTCTTGTATAACAAAGGCCATCTTGTCCAACCATTGTTCCAGAAGGGCATGATGCACTGTATGTTGTTATCGATTCGCATACGTTTGTTGCTGTATTGTAGGTGTAACCCGAACTACAAACGGGAGTTTGAACTAGAGTTCTTTCACAGCGATTGTTTGTTGCAGAGTAAGTGTAACCTGAAGCACACACCTTCGAAGCTGTTTGAGTTAAGGTCTTTTCACAACGGCTGTTCGCTGCTGAATATGTATAGCCACTGGCACACACGGCCGACGCTGCTGAAGTGGTTGTCTTTTCACAGCGGTTGTTTGTTGCAGAATAAGTGTAACCAGAAGCACACACTTTGCTTGCCGTTTGAGTCACCGTCTTTTCACAACGGCTGTTCGCTGCTGAATAGGTGTAACCACTGGCACACACGGCCGACGCTGCTGAAGTGGTTGTCTTTTCACAGCGGTTGTTTGTTGCAGAGTAAGTGTAGCCTGAAGCACACACTTTGCTGGCCGTTTGAGTCACCGTCTTTTCACAACGACCGTTCGCTGCTGAATAGGTGTAACCACTGGCACACACGGCAGACGCTGCTGAAGTAGTTGTCTTTTCACAACGATTGTTTGTTGTTGAGAATGAATACCCATTAGCACACACTTTGCTAGCCGTTTGAGTCACCGTCTTTTCACAACGACCGTTCGCTGCAGAATAGGTATAGCCACTGGCACACACAGCTGACGCTGCTGAAGTGGTTGTCTTTTCACAGCGATCGGATCCTGAATTATAAGCGTATCCAGTCGCACACACCTTCGAAGCTGTTTGAGTTAAGGTCTTTTCACAACGCTTATTTGTTACTGAGTAGGCATAACCAGCACTACATACTGGATCTGCATCTTCAGTCAATGGTTTTTCGCAACGGTCATTTGTCGCAGAATAGGCATACCCTGTCGCACACACTTTGCTGGCCGTTTGCGCAACGGTTTTTTCACAACGCTCATTGACTGCTGAGTAGGTATAACCTGTGCTACAAGCTGGTGTTGCCACAGCACTTAATGTTCTCTCACAAATCTTCAATGTCGCATTATACGTAAATCCAGATAAACACTTAAAATTAACGTTTTGTGTAACTGTTTTACGACAATCATTAGTCGCAGCTTGGTAACTATATGAACTATCAGGACAGGTCTTAGAGGCGGCTTCAACAATAGTCTTTTCACAACGGTCATTTGTAGCGGAATAGGTGTAACCAGTTGAGCATTTTACAAGCGTATCTTGGAATTCAGTCTTGGTGCAGGTGCCGTCCATGTTACTCACGTATCCACTTGGGCAGGTCACTTTTGGTATTTCTGTTTGCTTAGTGCATTTCGTGACATCACCTGAAACAGTCCAATCATCTGGACACGTATAAAGTAAATTTGTCGTATTGACCTTTTTACACGTACTTGTCGCTGTATCTTGAGTATAAGAGTCAGGACAGAGTTCCGCTGTAATTTTAGGAATTTCTATTTTGTAATGGCTTAAACCTGAAACGTCAGATTCAGCTGGGTAAAATGGGATTTTTAACACACCACCAGTCAATGAAAAATCTTGAACAATTTTAAGCGTTTCTCCCGGCTTTAGAGTTTTACCTTGAATGATGATGCTTGAAACTGCATCACTCGCTAAGGTGACTCTTATTTCAGTCAAACCTTGTGCGACCTTGCCGTTGGAATCAGTTATTGGTGAAGTTTCTAGAACGGTTACCGGCACATTAGTTCTATCAAGCACTAACTTGTCTAATGCAAGCGCCTTTATTTCGGGTAACAGTGTGGCTGTGTTGCTAGAGGCATAACTCACTGGGATAAAACCCAACACCGTTATTAATGCCAAAAATCTCATTAATCCGTTCATTTAAATCTCCGCGATAGACTATTCCACGGATTATTTTACTTAACTGTTTACCTAGTTTTGTTTGGTTCAGAGGCTTTTTAGGACGCGCTATTTATTTTTTTGCTTTTCTTCGGTTGCTGGATTTGGAAGTAGAGTGAAAATAGAAAGAAAGACAAATAGGAGTAATCATGTATCACGATAACAACAGTATCTACTCAACAGCACATTTTGATGAGCCGCCAGTTCAAGCATATGAGCATACCGAGAACGGATACCATAATCATGAATCATATCAAGAAACAAACAATCCACGATACAGTGGTGCATTCAGTGAATTTTACTCATTAAAATGTCACGGTTCAAAGGCCGCTATCGAGTTGAAACCATCCATCACACGCACGTCAGAATGGGAAACTGTGATGTTAGAAGCTGCTAATGCCATCGGCCCTAGACAATTTAACTGGTCAGATAAAACCTCTATTCAAATCACTAAAAATGAATTACCTCATGTCATTGCCGTATTTTTGGGGATAAAAGAAAAATTTGAAGGTCGCTCTCATGGCCCACAAAAAAACAAGGGGTTTTCAATGATTTGGCAAACAAATGGTAACACAACAAATTTATTTGTTAGTCTCACCGAGGGAGGAAAGCCAGCTAAGGGGGTTCCTATTTCTGGAATGGACGCAATGATGCTTGGTCATATGTCATGTGTTCAGTACATTAGAAACTTTCCCGGATTAACATCTGAAGCGTGTATCCGAAGCTTAGAAATTATGAGTCGCCACAACGTTTAATTCGATTGATTTCATAAAGGTTTAACGCGATAGTGAAAAACCATAGAATAAAGCTAATTAAAAAAACAAAAAACCGACATAATGTCGGTTTTTATAAATATGTAGAGGCAGTAAGTGCCTAGCGTGATGCAGCAGAACCTTCATCCCACATTCGCTTTTCAACTCTTAACCGTTCGAGTCGCCACTTATAAGCCACACTCCATTTTATTTTCTTTACTATCACTCTCATAGCAGCTATCTTTTTTGCAGTGAGGACATGTCGCATAACGTTTGCAACCGCCAGCACCTTTCGGGAATAGAGTAAGACTTACATTACCAGAAATTGGAAATTCAAGTTCACACTCTGGATAAGGGCATTTTATTTTTTTATTTCCAATTCTCTTGCACATTTTTATTGTCATTTTTATTACCTTTATTCAAAACTAGCCTGCATCTTTATCTGGTGACAACTCGGACATTAAACTCCCATTAAACGGCCATGGTATCCCTCCTTTGCGGCATAACTCCCTTAGCTCAGGCTCGAGCCTCACAAAATGCCTTTTAATCACAGCGTTCGCTTTTGCTGCTCGGATCCAGTCTTGTTCCTTTTTTCTAAAATTTTCTAGTCCTTCATTAAGATTTTTTTCTTTCTCAAGAAGACCTTTTGCCTTGGCATCATACCCTTCGATTGTGAATTGGATCTGTTCAAGCTCTATACGCTTACTATTTACCAATTCATTTAACGCCTTATTATCCTCGATGAGATCATGGTGTTCAGCTTTTAATTCACCAATAAACCGCTCTCTCAATCGCTCAAGATGTTCGAGATTTTGGCGGTCTAATTTTATTAAATGATTTTGCTCTAATTGTTGCAGCGTGTTTAAAAATGCAGATTCTGCCGCGTCAACGTTAGTATTTCGAACAAACTTAGTTTGATGTATCTCATTCCTTATTACCGACAATCGAGTGGCTGCATCATTAATTCTTTTCTTACATTCCTCATACCTATAACTGTATGAGTTAATATAGTTAACCAAGTAATTAGCATCATTATTAAGTATCTTATTACTATGAAGTAATTTATTGTTTTCTTCGATTATCTTTTTAGACTCAGCCCTCTCGTGGTCTTGAATTCGCATAGCAATATCGCCAACCGGTGCGACAGACAGCCAGGCACATAAAGTTCTCTCAAGATGTCTTTCGATGTCTTGATCTGTAACCCTATCGCCTATCGGCGTAAAGTCACTAAAATCTAACTCCACCACTGAAACATTTGCTTTTTTATAATCAATTCGTTTCTGTAAATCGACTTCGTGAGTAACCTTTACCTCTATTAGCACTTTTTCGCCCGAGCAATACCCCGTTACATCAGGAATGCGCTTCGTCGGCCTCAAGCTTTTTTCTAATTGAATATCGTCAAAATGAATGACAAACGATGTTGGGCGAGTAAAACCAATTGGTACTGTTAACTTTCTATGTCGATCAAGATACTCTTTGACCTTCATGTGTATCTCACTTTCACCAGACCACTGACAATTGTCCGCATCATTTTCCTTGTGATGTGAAAAATGCCATTGTTTTATAGCCCCTTGCCTAGCTTTCAGTTGACCGCCACAATCTAAGCAAAAACAGTTACAACCCAACCCGTTTTCAACATCATCGATACAAACGATTTCTCCACTACCGCTTTTTGCGTATGTCATTTTTACTGCGTTAAGTTGAGACATTTCTGAGCCTTCACTGGATTTTTATTTAAACCGTCTGCTGCCGATGAAAGGTGATATATGTGTTATATAATTATATCTTCAGGCCAAATAAAGTAACCTCCAAACCGGCCTGTTTTGGCCTCCCCACCCATTTCAACACCCTTCTGCGTCAGCACTTGCTTTTGGTCCACTTCGGCTACATACCCAATCTTTATAAGTTTATCAAGAAGCTCTGAAGTGCTTAATTTGAGCGTCTTAGCCAGCTTAGATGAAGTCACCTTTTCTTGTTTCCCGGTTAACTCTTGAGTTTCTTTTTTGGAATTAGGTATGATTATTTTTTCTAATGTCACTCTTACTTCATCACTAATTCTGATTATCCGCTGGGCTTCTTCAAATGTGTCTCGGTACATATCACAGTCATCTATTCTAGAAATGTGAATACCCATTTCATTGTTATTGACCTGACTAAACTCATAAAGGTTCAAGCTAGTAATAATGCAAGAATTTTCGTTTAAATAACACTTAGCGTGAAGGTTCTTGCAAAAACTTGTTCGTACAAAAGAAAGCTCATTTAACCAACTTATTTCACTCGGTTGCAGCTCACTTTTACCATACACGATTCTCACATCAATTTTTAATCTGTTCTTATCTTCTAGTAGCTCTTTAATACGATCATTTAACTTTAGATACGGACTGATTAAAATGAGCCTGTCGGATGCGTTTTTAATTAATTCTTCCAAATAATAATTGGTCGCGCTAGTGTTTAAGAATTTTGCCATACTCAAGCATTCCTCTTCAAAAAATAAATTCCAACCCAAAATATGTAACGCTTTACATGCTTATTCCATGCAAACAGATTCATTCTGCTAATCAACTCTATCCCATTCGACGCCTATTTAAAGTGGCTTTGTCTAACTTATCGTGATCAACACTAAGGAATTTTTCACATAGTCATTTGAACGAAATGTAAACGCAATTCCATTGTGATTAATCACACACTCATTCAGATGTATTGCATCAGGATTAGCTGTTAAAGCTTCTTTAACCAACTGATTACACCAACTGCTAATACCATGCTCTCCATCAAATTCATTTATAAATTTATGCATGTAAAGCGTACTAAGTCTATCAATCGCATGAAGCGTAATATCAAATGTCACCCCTAAAACTTCACTATCGATATAATTCCTGCGAGCCAGCTCTGCAGCAGCTAAATCCTTCTGAATGCGTGTAGCTTTTGAATGAGATCTTATTGATTTTAATTCTCTGGCCCTAAGTCGTGTATAGCGTTGACCTCGATATACAGGCAATGTACATAAAACATTATGCGTAGAGCATTCTTTTTCTGTGTTTTGGATGTCTGTGTCTAATACTATTTCCATTTTTGTGTTCCCTATCTGCGGTTGATAGAAACATTTTCCCACTGGACTTTAAACCGGCAACCACCCTATTCGGCAGCCTGCTCTTTAAAGTTTTCGTATTGTTTTTTAAAGTCTTGGTTCATTTTAAAATATACGATTGAGTCGTTTACCGACTTCATAACTTCGAGCGAACCTAATGTACCGTGTTGAAACGACTCGTTTGCAGGTAATAGTGTAAATTCAAACTCATATTCAATCTGCCCTTGGTTACAAAGCTCTAATTTAACTTCTTGGGCCACAATTTCAATCTGAGTAATCTCAGACCGCTTACCGTTCTTAAGGATGTATTGCTCTGTAATATCGATACCTTCTATTCCTTTCATCTTGTCATTGCAAAAACCTTCTACAGCAACCCATTCTCCAGTAGCTTTCAACCTTAATTCTGCCTTATGGCTTTCAGTTGCTTTCATGAAGTAGCTGGCAGCAAACCCTATGAAGAGGATCCCAGCAATGACTATCGATGATTTAATCAATTTAGTGTTCATACACTCCCTCGTTTGAGATCAGCCCTGAAAATAGATGTTTGTAGCACTGAATGAATGTATTAATCATGAAGTAGATGTGTCTTTTCGTAACACCACCACTCATATGAATATCGACTCGATATACTGAGGTTTGTGAGCTTTGGTCAATGGTATAAAGGCGACCAATTTTGGTGTTTTGGTTAAATTTTGAGATAAAATCTAAATCAAACCCAATCGGCAATGTTGCCATGACACAGAAAAAATCTTCCGCACTTTTTGCCGACCAGGTGTTGTTACTAAAAAACAACACTCTACCGACATCAATCTCGATACTAAACATAGCGTCATCTGGTGATAGTGATTGCTTGGCATTTGAAAAACTAAACTCATTAATAATATTGACTAGCTCTTGAGTTGTTATTTTTTCAAATACTTCAGACGATATTATTTCAGGTATTTCAGAATTTACTTTTTTAGCGAGTAGCACCTCTGCCAAAAAATCATCTTGTTTACTGTTCATGTTAATTCCTACAATATTATGGCCAGCCATAACAGGCCCAATGCAATTATGGGTTCCAATAACCCACCTGATGTACAAAGTTTTATACCAAACCGACCTTGATGCGGCCAAAATAGTGGTATACCGCTATCTGATATAAAGTCTGCAAGTAAATGTGAAAAATACCCAATACCACAGGCCATCGCCAACGGCGTAGCCCATGTATCATAACTTAATGCCCAGGCTGTTAATACAAATGGCCAAACCGAGTGTGTTATCTGTCTGTGACCAAATAAGCCAGCAAGCGGGATCGAAATAAAAAGGAATCGCTTACCTATTGTTGAGCTAGGGTGATCCAAGTCAGGCAGTATTGAACCCGCAAAAATAAGAAGTAACACCACCCACAACGGCATGGCAAAATTCACATATTTGACTGTGAAAATTGCCACCGCAGCTGTCACAATTAAGTGGTTGCGAAACATCATCGCTAATTAACCATATCCAGCAACGCAGATTTTATATCCGCTTTGGGTGTCTCAACTGGCACTGTTTGCGCTTGTGCTGCTTGAACTACTGGCACCGTCACATCCGATAAAATCATGTTCTGCTGTTGCATTAACTCTAGTTTACGCTCATGGTCTCGGTCATCATCTTTAGCTTTACGATTTCGCTTAGCTTCTAAACGACGTTCTAAGTCATTAAACGCCTCTAATTCACGTGTGTCTTGTGAATCTAGCTTCATGCTTTGAAGCACTTTATTAAATTCATCATATGGCAGCTTTAACAAGCTATAAGCTTGAAACTGACCATCAGGTAATACCTGAATTTTTTGATCTATCATGTCGTAACCGACAATGGGTACAGAATCCACCAATTTATCGATTAGAAATTGGCTAGTTTGCACCAATGTACCCATACCATTTTCACGCTCATAAATTCGCTCTGAGCCAGAAAGTTCTTGTCGATAATTTTTGGCTAATTCAAACTCAGCCTGTAAACGTGCCTTCTTTAATGCGTGATGCATGTCTTTTGAAGATGCCGCACCAACACCCACTATTCCCATGCCATCATTTTTAGGCGGATTTAAATACCATTCAGGCACACTATCTAACTTTGCTTCAGCATCAGATACCGCTTTTTCTTGCATGTCCTTTTGGAGTTCTACATATTTTTCCACTGGATCCGAGGCGCAACCTGTCATAATTACAGCAATACATAAAAGTGTTAATTTATTCATTGTTAATCCTTAAATTAATAAAATTCAATTTCTCTGCTTTGGTACCGCAAAATCTTCCCTGACATATCTTTCCATTGGTATGTATTAGGATTGAACTCCTCCCGCGCAACACTGAATGTCACTTTTACGCCATTACCTACTTCTTTTTCTGGCATGTATGCCGATAGCGTTATGTCTTCCGTTAAAATGTTGCTTATATTCAGTTTGAATTTCTCACTGCCTATGTTGATCCTTAGCCAAAATGCTGTATTGGAAAGTTCTTTAAAAACAGTCGTAAATACGTCTGCGTTATCTGGAATCATTGCCATGGGTTTTTTGTTGGTATATCCCGTTTGATAAAACGCCATGTTCTTATATGCATATTTGGCCGACCTACCGCATTCGATGTCATCAGTGTCATTAATAAATGCTCTCGCTCCTGGTCTGTAATAAGGTAAAAACTCAAATAATGAATCTCCACAATATTTTGGCCTTAACAATTCTTTTACTGCTTTTTTTTGCGAATGCCTAAATTCTAAAGCTTCACATCCGTAGAAGAATTTTTGACACAACTTCAATGATGAACTGGACTGAACCGAGGGATACCAATCATCGGACATGTCACCTTTACGATCTATGCTAACCCGGACCTTAAACTCCGCAACTGCGTATTCATGTGGAATAATATCAATCACTTGGTATGTAATAACCGGATTAGCTATAAACGGGAAAACGAACATTTCGTATGCCGCCTTAATTTCAGCACTAAGTTTCGCCTTACTGGTCGTTCCTTCTTTATGAGCTCGTAAACGCTGCTTAATTACGTCGCCATCAATTACACTCATTGAATTATTTAAAACAGCGTAGTAGTCAGTCACAACAATAGAATCAAGATTGCTTAACGTGATGTTATGCTTCATCTTCTCTAACACACCAGATAGTTTTTTGTATTCATCTGATAGTTCATTTATTGTCGATTCCAATAACCGTTCGCGCTTTTCACTCCCAAGCTTTGCCTTCATTGCTGATACATCTACCGATACATCTGCTGTAACTCTCAATACAATTCGATCACCTTCAACGCTTCGTAAGTGTTTGGCATTGAAAACACGCACGTTCGCCCCTTGTGCTATCAAGCCTTTTTCTACGATTTCGTCTGTTCGGCTATCGTAATGAGTATTGTGACTCACAAATTTAGGTGTCATCGTTACAGCGTTTATCTGTAACATTGATTCTGCTCTGCGAATCGCTTCATCCATGGTTTCATCGTCATTCAAATACACTGACACTGATAATGCTTTGTACTCATAAATATCTTCACTGGACGCTTGTAACTGACAACAGACCACCAGCAAGAAAACCAATAAACACCTGATCATTGATGCCTCCTTAACTTGTTGAACCTATATACCAACATTTTTATTATTCACCGATTTTTTCAACGTCTATTCGGTACGCGCTAATTTTAAAACCTATTTTCCCACCCTCTAAGAAACGCGCAACCACACACTAACTAATTGAATTTTAAGTCAGTTGCGTGTTTACCAATTCGTGGGATGATTTTATTAAATTAAGCAATTTGAGGTTAGCTATGAATACTGCTCTGGAATCACAAACATCTTCTTGGCACGATTTTATTCAGCCAGCGTATGACGATAAGGGCAAGCCAAACTTCCTGAATAGTCATGGTGAAGTGCTTGAAGGAATTTATACCGACATGCCTAACGAGGTTTATCATGCCTTAGATGCTCACAGCTCAACAGGCATTAAGACTTTCGCTAAAGGCCGTCACCATTACTATCGTCAATATCTTTCAAATATTTGTCGCCTTAGAACCAAGCAACAGGAATTCACCTTTGATGCGGGTACTTACGGACACATGCTTGTATTGGAACCCCATAATTTCCATGGTAACTACATGAGAAACCCTGTTCCTGAAGACTTTCCTGACATTGAGCTAATAGACTCTATCCCTCAATTAAAAGAGGCGCTAGCAAGTCGTGGATTGGCCGTGTCTGGTGCTAAAGCGGCATTAATTGAACGATTATATGAAAGCGACCCAACGTTACCGATTTTTGAAAAGCTACGCGAAAAAATGATTTGCGAGTTTTTAGATCAACGCTATAAAAATTACCTTCGTACTGATGCTGAACTCGATGATATGGCAAAATTTTATGGCATAGATGTCTCGTTAAACAGAGAAGCAAAAATAAATGCGATCGTAGAAATTAGTCCAACACAACCTATCTGGGAAAAGCTTATTGCGACACATGTCATTGACCATATCGTTTGGGATGATGCTTTTAGGGTTCAAAAAAGCACACGTGCTCACCCGAAAGCTGATTGGTTGTTGAGTGATGGCTATCCAGAACTATCTATTATCGCTCGCTGCCCGAAAACGGGTTTGCTTTTAAAGATACGTTTTGATTGGCTTCGCAATGACGCTATTGCTGTGGATTTAAAAACCACGCTTTCGACCAACCCAACTAAATTTGGTTATCAGGTTAGAGACTTGCGATATGACTTGCAGCAGGTTTTTTACTGCTATGTGGCAAATTTGGCGGGAGTACCAGTCAACGTCTTTGCATTTGTTGCAACAGAATACAAGGATGCTGACAACTGTGAAACGTTCGAACTATCTCAACGAAAAGTGGAAGAGTCGAAAGAAGACCTGTTTCAATATTTGGAAGAATTTAATGAAGCGTTAACGACGGGTAATTGGTATGGACATGATAAAAGCCGTTCTACTTGGGTTATCGATGTCTAGTTGCCTGTTTTAAAACCTGAATTAAATTAGTTATATTGCTAAGGAGCTTTCTATGAACACAATTCCATTCCAACATGTTTTCTCTCAACACTTTGCTTACTTAAGCTCTCAAGCTTTTGATAGCTCATTTAATTTAAATGAAGAAATCAGTTATTTAAATCAAATAATATTTAACTCTCAATCAACAACAGCCCCTATGTCCATGGCCGCTGACTGGTCTGTATTTGACTTGTTGTTGAATTTAGCTCGTTTAGGATTATCTCTTAACCCGGAGAAAAAGCTTGCCTATGTGCTTCCTCGTTATGTCGAAACGGGTGAAATGGCGCTAAAGCTTTACCCAGGATATCGCGGTGAAATAGCTATTGCGACGAATTTTAAAATTATTCAAAACACCATGTCTACATTGGTATACGAGAAGGACCAATTCAAAGTCCAGGTGGCAACGAATGACGTTGAGCATTTTGTGACATCATTGTCATTAGATCCCAATGTAAGAGGTGCCTGTTCTGGTGGTTATTGCCGAAGCGTATTAACGGATGGAAGTGTGCATGTTGCGTATATGAGTATCGAAGAATTAGATGCAATTGCTCAAAATCAAATCGAAATGAATATGGGAAATACGCCATGGAACTCAATTTGGCGTTCAGAAATGCGCCGAGTAGCTCTATACCGACGCGCAGCTAAAGATTGGCGAAACATGATCACCGCCTCTAATGAAACTAAGTACGCATTATTATCAACAGAATATTAGGATTCCAGTCATGAACACAATAAAAGCTACTCTAACTAATTTTGCTGATGCATTTGCAACACCTTTGGACACACAACAACACGATGCTATTACGCAGCTGGTGAACGATTCGTTAAACACGCGCTTTCAATTTGGTCACGAGTTTTACACGATGAAAGATGTTATTCCTACATCGCTTGTTGATGCCGTAGCGCCATATGTTGATTCTGGATTGGAGGTAAATAACCAATTAGTTGAGTTAGAAGCAAGATATAACGAATCAAAATTTAGCTTTGAATTTGAAATTAGCCACACGTTAAGTGGTTTGATTGACATATTAATTGAGCAAACATCCATTTCGAACATACAGATAAACGCTGTATACGAAAATGACACATTAGTTATTGATCATGCTAACCAACAAATTAATCATGAGGTATCAAATGAACCAAGTGAACTACATGGCCTTTACTGCATAATTGATTTAGACAATGGCCAATCTTTCTTATCGCAGATGTCAGCTGATGAGGCCAAACAAGCGATGTGGGCCAACACGAACGATAGATTGAATGGCGTCAATCCATATTCAACCAACTCAAAAAAGTTGATGTTCTATAAAGCCTCTTGCTTACGTCGTGGCCTTAAAACTATTTCAGCTTTTAATAACTGTGGTGATTTAGCGTTAGTGGCCACTTTATTAAATTTACATGACCGTCAATTTAATAAAGCCAAAGCACTGCGTAAAGTCATGCCAATCAACAGTTACAAGTTTCGAGGTTGTTCAAAGCAACCGAGCACAATAGACCTAATGTTTAAAGCAGAACAGGGTAGCGTGGTTATTCCATTCAACTCAAATTCTATTCAGACAGAAAAAACAACTAAGACAGGAGCGCCGCAAACCAAATTGCTAACCGAGTTTTATGATGAAGGAATGCAAGCTTGGAACTCAGATACGCTCGGTGTAGGGTTTTAAGTATGAAGTCATATAAATACATTGAAAAGCTAGTCGTCATGCAGCACCCGGACTCAAAAGATCTTATTCGTTTAATGATTGAACATGACGGGCAGCAAACTTATGGTCTGCAACGTTCAATCGTTAATAAAGGCAAGGTTCGCCATTTTTATAACAAAAAATTATGGCACTCTGCCTACAACGTTAAATTAGAGCTGGCTCGGCGCATATCAGACTATGAAGATAAAGGGTTCGATGTTATGACCGAAATATCACTCCAGCACAATAATATCGGCACAATACCTGAATTTTTTTATTCAAAAAAATCGATTAATGCCGGTGACAAAGCTGTGTCAATCGAACCTACTGACGTGCCTATTTTTGTTGATTGTAGCTTTCACAAGCTTTCAATTCGAGACTTACGCTATAACACTGAGATTGTAGATGAAGATTTGATTGCTTTTTTTAACGCCTTAAGAAAAACAATCGAATTTTTACCTTTCACGATGGTGTCTGTTTGGTCGAAGAGTGAAATAAAAGTGCTAATGCTAGACTATCACTCTAAACCTAAGCCTAAACATGGGTTTAACTATTTGGCTAAGATGGCCACAACAAAACCAATGGCATTCATCATTACTGACAGCACAAAACAAATAACGGTACCCTGCAATGGCACTTTCAGTGAAAGTTGTGCTGTATTAAGCAACGATTCGCTCACATATCATTTATCTTCAAAATGGATGTCTGCAAACGTATTCTTAGAAAAACATAACCATATGAACAGTTTTTCAGTTTACTGCATGGATTCTGGCGTTTATAGGGAGGTCTTAACGGATGTTAAGCTTAATGAGGTAGACCGCTCTTGTAATGCAGAGATATTATTCACTCACGTTGAAAATCAAATCTCTAACGTAACATTTGTTCGGTCACTTGGCTTTCACGTAACAATTTCTAATGAAAAGGTGTTTTACCTACATAATTAACAACCAGATATAGTAAGTTTTTATGTTATTTTATTTGTAATTCATTGATATTTTAAGGGGTTTTATATGTTGTTTTGGATTATATTGTTCATCGTCATTTTTTTAGCCATTAATGCCGTTTCGAAGAATAAGGCTAAAGCCGAACTGCAGCGCGCAAAATCGGCAATTCAAAAATGTCGTGTTTGCCCAGAGTGTGCAGAAGACATAAAAGTAGAAGCTAAAAAATGTCGTTACTGTGGTGTCTCACTCATGCCCGTTACTGAGGATGAGCAGACCCAAATTGACAAAACTTATGCGTTGGAAATCTCAAAACTTGAAAATATGAACACAACACAGCCTCTGAACAAGAAATATCGAAACTCGGATGGTTGGAAGTAATCTTTGATAACGATGTGACAGAGGCGCTTTTTCTGACTTATACCGATCATTAAATCAGTTTATCATCTACTTCATTAAACGTCCCCGATAGGTATCTTTTCGAGGACGCTTAGTGCTCGACTCTTTTCGAAAAATCATTTCCCTTGTATCTTGTTGAAATAACTAAGTTATAAATTTCACTTTCAAATAGAATCAGAGAATTAACTGAAAAATTACCATAACTTGATATTTTGTGAAAAGAGGCAATATCATTTTATGGTTAGATAAAATATCTGTATTCAACATCACATCACACTATGGTTGCGGCTTATCAAAGCGGTGAGATTATTAATTCACCGAACACAAAAAAGGCCATCAATATGTTCACTCTCAGTTTAGCTAACAAAAACCGCATTCAAACAATTTGTAGTCATGCCAACAGTAGAATTAATCCCGTTTTTGAAATGGTATTAATTGAAGCAGAAAACAATCAAGTTCGTTTTAGCGCATCAAATGGCGCTCAATTCAACTCTTTGACGTTACCCGCGCAAGTGAGTGAGAATATCTCGTTTACCTTGTCAGCAAAGCGTTTAAGCGCTGTATTAAACGCTTTGTCAGCAGAAACAGCGAAATTCGAAGTTAAAGGTGAAAGCTTGTTTATGACTAGCGGTAAGAGCAAGCTAAAATCGCCTATTTTTAATGCCTCGGAATACCCGTCTGCACCTGCAATCGTCAGCCCTATTTCCACCATACAATGCACAATATCACAGCTTGCAGCACTATTTAATTCAGCAAGTTATGCTGTGGCAAAAAACGATGTGCGAAGCTATCTTTGTCATGTGAACTTAAAAATAATCGGACAACTGGTGGTTGTATGTGCAACTGACGGCCACCGATTGAGTCAACTCGAACACTCTGACTTAACATGCAGTGGCGAAGGAAGCTACCTTGTTCCACTTTCGCTTATGTCAGCGTTGCTATCTCAAAATTTAGATGGAAGCGAACCCGTAACAATAGAATTTGACGAAAAAAAGGCGTCAATAACCAGCGGTGATACATCTATTGTGTCTGTTCTTGGTGATGGACGGTTCCCCGATGTAAACCGTGTAATACCTTCACGCAACGAAAATGGCGTTACATTTAACCTCAATGAGCTTAAAAATACTGTTAAGCGCTTTCATGCTGTGGCTTCATTAGAAAAGATCCCAATTCTTAAATTTGATATTAATTCAGAAGTGCAAATGTCTGTTTCAAGTAGTGATAAATCAAATGAGTTCTCTGAAATCATAGAGGCTGAAAACCAAAGCGTGGAACATTTTACCGTTGGCGTAAATCCAACCTATTTGGCTGATGCGCTCGCAAAGCAGTCGGGTGAAAAAGTGACTATCTATTTCAATCAAAAAACAGCGATTTTAATTGAATGTGAAGTTAGTGAACTTATTACACTGGTTATGCCTATCCGAGTGTAACTTTAAGATGTTGAAATTTAACTGATAAAAAACGGTCTTTAGTTATATACCGTAACTTTAGACCGTTTTTTTATTTTGCTTTACTTGTTTTCGCTCTTAGCCTCTTTCAAACATCGGCAAAACAAATCCCAATCAGAAAACCGCATTGCTGGCATTTTTACTTTTCGCCCATTTGCAATTGCTTCTGCAACTGTTAGCATTGTCTTAATCGGCATAATAACTCTCCTAAAATATTTATTGTGTTGGTTGGCGGTGAACATGGGCTACTTGGCGGTTGAACATGTTCACCGTTTCATTTAACGCTTACTCGCCTTTCATTACTTTCATTATGTATGCTTCTATTTTTGCATACTCATCTTCTGTTGCTCGACTCAAAGTAATAGTCGTTTTATCTTTTACGCGCTTACTCTTAGCCCACTTTTTTGCATTAACATCGAGAAATTTTGTCTCTTTAGGTGCTGCTTTTTTGGGTTTCGTAAATTCAGCGGCATCTTTAAGAAACTCAATCACTTCATCATTCAACGTTCCCGGTAACACCTCAGTTAGCTCAACCACTTCTTCTAAAGGTAATTTTGCATCTAGAATATGGTTGTACACTTTTGTTATTTCAGAAAATTGCTGAAGCGTTAAATCGCTTGGGTACTCAAATAAACTGATTATTTCTTGTGGGATCGCCCAGGCGTTTAATGCCTTTGATACATACCCTTGCGTAAAGCCTTCTTGCTCAGCAATGTCGGCTTGCGTTTTTTGTGGTTCTTCTTGTAAAAGAAGTGCAAATGCTCTGCCGTTATCTCTAATTGAATGCTCTTTGGCGCTTTGAAGCTCTTTAGATAAAGCTTTGACTTCTGCCCTTGATAACGCTTCCTCACAATAAAGAATATTCAAACCAACATTGGCAAATAATGCGGCTTTGCGACGACGACTACCATCTAGAGTGGCGTACTTTCCATCTATGAGCTGTGCTATCACCGGCTGATATTGTTGCCTTGAAATAGAACTAATCACATCAGCTAATGACGACCTCGTTAATTCTTCAGCAATACGCTTGTTCATCGGATGAGCATAAGTCAACGATCCGACATCGTTTGCCGGTACCGTTGTACGCTTAAATGCAACTTGGCGTCCATTATGTAATGTGTAAACTTCTTCGTCGTTTACCATGTTTTTATTAAGATTGACTTCACCGAGAATGCCTATGCTTCGGCCTATGGGCGGTTTTCGATTGTTCTTAGTTACCATGGTTTGCTCTCAAATATAATTGAATGTGTTGAAATACTGATAAAGCGAAATCCTCTATGGCATCCTTAGCCGTTTTTAATGACGCCACATGACCAGGATACTCTTTCGGGTTTACCGATATAACGGTATCAAATGTTTCAGCGCAACGCTGAAAAGCGATTAAATTGGGTATATTGCAATCTAACATTTCCTCGCGAAAAACCGCCTTGGCAATTGATAGCGCGTCCTTATCTTGCACAGACTTTGAAAATTTTGTCATGAATGCAAAATGATGCTTGGGTAAATGAGTCGCACCGTTGGCTAACAGTTGCTCCATGATGGAGGGTAATCGACCAACGTACTGCAATGTTGAATGTAAATCGACTTGTGATGGTGGTAACGGAGTCGCTAATACGTCTGAAGCTGTGATCCCATTATTTAAAAAAGCATCTAAATGCGGTCCGGTATCAATAATTATCCAATCAAAATCGCCCTTAATTTTATCAATGACGTTTTCTTTCAAGACCATAAAAGGGTTTTGCCCTGGCAAATGTTCATGGCATAAAGCTTCCCAGTTTGATGCAATAAAACCATCAGCAATCGACGCAGGCATGACTGATACATTTTTTACCTTAGATTCCACAATAAAGTGCTCTAATATTTCTTCTCTAGATGGATTCTGCAACATTGCTTGTGCGCTGGTGTAGTTTACATCACCAATAGAATACTGATGATTTAACATCATGGTAGATGATGCTTGAGGATCTATATCTATCACCAAAAGACGTAAATCATATTTTAATAGTTGAGGGTGAGTTCGTAATGCTTGGGCCATCGTGCTAGCTGTGACGGATTTGGTTACTCCACCTTTTAAATTTGCAAGAAACAACACAACCGCTTCTTTATGAGTGTCTCGTAATTTAGCGATACTTCTATGTGCGTAGATATCTATGACTTGCTCAATAGGTAAATCGTAACTTTCAACAGTGCCAGCATTCTTTTTATTGAATACATATCCTTCGGCTTCCATTTCTGCCATCGCCTTGTCTACGATAGCTCTTGATAGCTCAGATAAACGAGTTATAGCGGCTTTGTTGTAACGGATATGGAAATCATTATAACCAAACTCAATTTTGTGTTTTGCCTCGTTATCAGAAAGTTGCTGTAACGCTTGTCTGGCATAAGTGCCTGTTCGTAAATAATTTGATAAATCCATAAAACCCTCTCTGAAAACGCTTTGCACAAAACCAATAAAGCTAGAATAATCCACATGTACACTTAAATCAATGATACAAGCGTTGTTTTTTGCTTTTACACTTAAATCAATGCTACCCACTAGCAAATATTAAAATATATCCTGAATTTTTGGACAACAGCAAAACCACACTAAACTATTGAATTGAATTAATAATCCTGAAATTATTCCTGAAGAATAAGACAATCAAAATAGAGTTGCCAGTTTAAAACTTTGTGTCACTTTCAGAGTAACTTTTCTACCAAAGAGTGAAACTTATGACCTACGAACAACTCACGTTAAACTTTAACACCGTTATCGATATCGATAGCGCGATAGAACGATTATCACGGAAAGCTAAAAAGTTACGTTCTTCTGCTGTGAATGCGTCAACCTTAGCCGAAAAACTCACCATAAATAAAGAAATAAAAAATATTAATGCGATAACGTTCAAGTTAAAAATGAACTACTTTCTATTAGAGGATGAACTGAGAAAACGTGCTTAACGTGAAGTTAATTGGTTTTTGGGTGATGGCAAGCATTGTTGTTACCCATCACAACCCTCCCCTGCTTGCGCTAAAAATCTAAAGTGTTCCAAACCTAACAAACCGGGAACACAACAATCAAAAATATATTTAAAAACATTTTTTTATTGTTGTTCTGTATATCCGAGCATATTTCTCTTAAATCACCATTTCCTAGTTTCGGGCATTGTTATTGCCATACTAAGTACAGTTGCGGCTTTATGAGTCTATGAGAAAGTAAATTCACTAAAACGACCACAACCGACTTTGAGGTGATTTACATGGAACAGACACATCATTTATCAACAAACAATACAAAGCTACCAATTAGCATGATTGATGCGCTGCCATTTGGTAACACCAGACGAACACGCGATGAATCGAAATACAGTGAATTAAAAGCCAGTATTTTAAAGCGTGGCGTTATTCAACCTGTATTGGTTCGCCCTGCCGCAGATCGCTTTGAGATTGTTGCAGGCTATGGTCGCCTTACCGCCAGTCGAGAATTAGGGCTTTCCGATATTCCTGTTCTTATAAAGCCTCTGTCTGATGCAGAAGCGTTAGAGCATCAAATGGAAGAAAATCTTAATCGTGAATCATTAAGCCTTATTGATGAATGTAAGGCAGTTCAACAACTCAGTGCTTTTTATAATGGTGATCGCCAAGCGATTGCAGACCGCATGGCTTGGACGCTTAAAAAAGTGAATGAGCGTGTTGAGGTTTTGAAATGTTGTGAAGAAGTGCTTGATGCCGTAACTACGGGTTCTATTACTGTTGGACACGCGCTTTTATTGGCTCCGTTCTCAGTCAAATTACAGCAAGGTACGCTCAAAAAAATAATTACTGAGAAGTGGACTGTCAGTTATTTACGTCAACGTGCATCCAAAGGCCAGCAATATCTTAACTTAGCGAAATTCGATACGACTGAGTGTAATACTTGTCCTCATAACAGTGCTGCACAATCAGGCTTGTTTGGTCTTGACGATCACAAAGCCGCCTGTTCTAACCTTAGCTGTTTTAAAGATAAAACGAATTTATGGCTTGAAGCCAGAAAAGAAGAACTCTCTGAAAAATACGGCACAGTCTTGTTAGTGCAACAGATTAATGAAACAGACAGAAACACAGTAGATGCTCAAGTTGTTGGTGAAAATCAATTTACTACAGGCTGTCAGGCTTGCCAAAAACGTGTCGTTTTGATTGATGATAGATTAGGGCGCACGTTAGGCACTACCTTTGAAAACCAATGTATTGATGCAATCTGTTTCAATAAGTGCGTAGCGTCTAATGAGCCTGAATTGGAGGTTAACAATATTTATGACGATGTTGCTAATGTTGCTGATGTTGCTAATGTTGCTGATGTTGCTGATGTTGCTGATGAAACAATGCCCCAAAGCAAACCAACCAATAAATCGAAAAAAACGGCAACGGATAAACCTGTCAGTTGTGTTGTACCCAAAAAAGTAATTGAAACCAACAAGGCTATACTGCGCGAAACTTCGGCTTCTCTACTCATGCCACAGGAACACTTCCAGTTAGCAATGAGTTATGCCGCACTCAAACGATTATGTACTGGCTATAAGTCGATTAATAATGAGTTATCAAGCGTTACAGGCTTTGATGCAACGATTAAAGCTGCTCTACGTGTGAATGTAGACAAGTTAAAAGTTGAAATCTTTAACGTCACAAAACACCTTGCCACAAAACAAGATGACCAAACTATCAATATGACCGACATAATGATTAGTAATCTCGATTTTGCAGAAGATTATCGAAATGTGGCAGTAAATAAATGGATGCCAACAAAAGAAGTCTTATCTGATTACACCATTGGCTCATTATCAGCTTTATGTGTCAAAGCTGGCCTCGACAAAGTAATGGAAGAAAAAGAGTCAGGTAGCTTTGCTAAAGCCACAAATAGCGGCAAAGGCAAGTTTATCGACTCAATTTTAAATACTTCATTTGATTGGTCTAGCTTTGCCCCTGATGAATACCAAGCATTGATTAAATAACCAATATAAGCAAACGGGTACACAGTTGCCCGTTTGCAATTTTGACGCACTATATCGGCATTAAAACACATACAGCAAAAGAGGTTTCAATGTTAAATCAACTTTCTCAACTCAAAACGATTGGTTGTGCTGAACGCATCAATTTCTCAATCCAATTTTTACCTTTAAATAAAGCAAGAGTAGTGCTTACTACTCAAGTAGAGTCAAATGCTCAGGGTGAACTAGCAGATTTACTAAGAACCCCTATCGTGCTGACGGGCAGCCTTGTCGATATTGATAATATGTTAACCAATGAACTGTTTAACCTGTCTGAACAAGTTGCCAACGTTCAAAACAATGAAGTCTCAAAACCAAGTCAGGTAGCCGAAGCTACAAACGTTCAAGATGACAATTTAGATGTTGATGAATTGGATGATGATTTTGACGATGAATCACTTTAAGAGAGTACCAAGCTATGTTGAACATGAATGCAATTGTTAGAAAATTTAAAATTGGTGCGGCCATTATTTCAGATCCAGCACCTCAATCCGACTTGGACGAAGTGCAGCGCATATTAACGCAACAGTACCCGATGCTTAGGCACACACGAATTTATATCGAGGATGGTGTATTGAATGATACTGCAACCGAAATCATCTACGAGTTTCCTTTGATCCCTGTAAAGGTAAAAGGGTAAATCATGGATGATATTGTGTCTAAGCTTAAACATTGGGTTGATGATGTAAATAAAAACCCCAAGCGAAATTCGACAAACCTAATAAAAGAAGTTAAGGCAATTCGAACTAACGTTCACTTTGTACAATCTAAAGATATGCCCCCTATTGGGTAAATATTTACCACAAGCATAAAAAGGCGCTCCCTAAGGCGCCTTTTTGTTATTCGTATGTTTTTCTCATGCTAGTAGCGCGTTCTGAGTGTTGGGTTATTGTATTTACATCAAGCATAAAGGGCAGAATTTACATGAGCATTAACCCACAGAAGTTACATAAAATTTGGTATGCAAGCATGAACAATGCAGAAGTGCCTGATTTGAAGAATAAACTTGAGAGCTTAACCTGTTCTTATCCTTTGTATGACGAGAACCTAAAAGCTATATCCCCAATGCTAATGTTTGGGCTTAAACAGGGGTTTATTAGCCAAGATCAAGTCGCTAACGCCATTGCTGAAAAAGACCGTCTAACTCAAATTAATTTAGTGTCAGATCTGATTGCTGAAAAATGCTGGAAACCGTTTACCACAAAAATATCTAGCATCATGTGTGAGCATGAAACCAAGATAAGACAACTAATCATTAATGCTTTAAAAGGCTTGCCTGAAACGCAAAACAGAATAGCCGAAGAATACGATAATATTCTTAAAAATCGAGCCGAGATTTCAACACTGTCTCTTTCGATTAATAGTAACGGTGACTTTGGAGATTGGCATTTAAATTCATTCGCTGCAAGAATAACATTTTCAGATGCTTATATAACTGAGTTTGATGTTTCAAAACTCAACTTTGACCAACGTCAATTATCTGTGGTTTGTAAAATAATACAGACAATTATGCCCTTTCAATTCGAATGCAGCACTCTTGACCTAAACAACTATTCAAATGAATGGCTGTATGGTGAGGTGTTCAGTTCTGATGATGTTAATCGTATCGGTCAGTATATCCATGATTCAAACGGTTCGTATGAGCTAGATGATTTATGTAATGAATTAAATATTGATGAAGAAACAAGAACAACAATTGATGATTATGGTGTTGACGGCATTTACGACTACTGGCTCATGGATAAGCTTAGTGACCGAATTAATGCATTTTATAAAGACCCAGATATTGATATTGAGAAGTCATTAGCAAAACTGGCTGTTAAATTCGCTGACTTAACTCCCCTACTCAGTGTCTATGAATATTTTTCTAAACAAATAAAACCCATCACGTTTCCTTTTGATTCTGGCTCTGATATTGATGTATCTGAACAACTCATATACTCATTCGGTATGCAAGAAGAACAAGCCTGTATTCATGAAGCTGGCGAACGTTACTTTAATTCAGGGGAAAGTGCGGCCATGAATATTCGATTTGAAGATGAAAATATTTACGAGTTTTTTGAAAACTTCGCCATTACTAACTGCTTAGTTAGCTTAATAATGGCTTTACTACAGTTGCGAGAATAGTGGTCTGTATTACGATTTATGTAACTGTTAAATCACATGGAGTTTTCACTATGAACATTGAAACCGTTTCAGCAAATAAACTTGTAGAAGATTTTATTGAATCAACTGTTGCTGATGAAAAAGAAATATTAAGCAGACTTGCCCTTGTAGTACATTCCAATAATTCTGGATCAATATCGTGTATTACAAGGCACGATATTGTAAACGGTAGGTTGGGAATTGGAAATATTATCTCAGTTGAAGATGTTGCTGCGACAATAAATGCTATAGAAAGCAATATCAAACAAGCTAAATCCAATTGGTTTAAATCGTACAATGAAGAAAACATACTTGTGAAAGATTCTAGTGTTATTGCTTGGCATAGGCCAAGACAAACAAGAACGCTTTATCTAACTAACGAGGCTATCAATTTAGAAATACCACCACTCTTATACATATTTCGCACACCTAAATCGAACGAGGTGGCTTCTCTTAGCGTCTTTGCCTTAGCCGCGAACAAACGCCCTAACCTTAAATCAAAGCTTTACCATGCTCCATTGATGAACATTTACAGTGATGGACGCTTATGTCTAGGTAACATGAAGCTACCAAGAGTGATTGACGACAAGACCATTACATTGGTGGAAAGTGAGTTTTTTGGTTCACGTTTTACACACCCAAATCATTCAAACTTAACACGTAAAAAAATGGATATTGTTAAATTTTACAAAATGAAGCAAAAATCAGGTCAGCGAATTATGACCTCCGAGCTTATGCCAACAAAAAAAACATTACTAGATATATTGGGGTAGGGCGTGATGAACTTAGAACGAGATATATTAAACATTGGTGAAAATATTGAAAACTTGAAAGTATCCAATCTGGCTTTTCGATATATACAGCTTGAGTTTGCATATAGACAAGTTTGTGAACTATGGTTCACCGATGCATTAGAGTATCAAATTGTTGAATCGCTTTATCATCTGTCGTCATTAGCTCGCAGAGAAAGAGTGCATCCTGTGTATGCTAACATGACAGTATCAGAATGGAGTAGAGCGCCAGCCCACACTCAAACGCTTTGCTGGTTGAATCAGCTAAAATCGAGCTTGAGAAAGGCTAGGGCTGCACATCAAAACTAAAAAAACTTAACTATTTTTATTTTTTCTATGTTGTTAAATTTATTTTTCAAACTGCATCCATTGGTAAAGGCTTTTAGCTGCTTCGAACTCCCAACCTTCAGTAAGTTTTAACGCATTAAAGTCTCTAATATAGCTAGAGTGTGTGCAGGTGTCTTTAGTGATCATTTCACCCGTCTCTGTGCTATGAAAACCAAAATCTTCGCCTAAACAATATAGGCTGTATTCTTTGAGATTAAAGTCAATAAATAACCTAATCCGCTTATTCTCACGGTTCTCTCTGTTCTGTTGCACTGTAACGAGTGCATGAGCTAAATCCGTTTGTATGCTATCAAACCATTCTACAAAAGCCTGTTCATCCACATCTATCATGTCACTCTCCATTCTTCAAAAAGTAGATTGTATGAAAAAAAAACTCAGTTGTAGACTAAGCAATATTTAGTTTTAATTATCTAGATGATATTTAAGAATTTTAAATACCTACTTGCGGCTTGTTGCGGCTTTATGATCTGGTGAGACACTTAAAGGACATCAAATAAATAGAGGTTCTTACTATGCAACAATATGTGAACACCCCAACAGACTTGTTAAGCAATGAGCAGTTATCACAGCTTATGCAATACTTTAATGACCAATACCGAGTTGGCACTCCAAAAAATTTAGCGATGCTGCATTTGATTTGATATACACACCTATCTTAAAAAAGCGTATACCCAACCACCCTCTATTAACAAAAGTGCAGCCAGAGTCAATTAACGCACTTAACACCCGTTATGAACACAAACAGGTCATGCTTTCAACTAACAAAGCATATGAACACAGTGATATTGAATCATTCATTCTTCGATGCCAAAAAGCCGCTAGTGAGCTTGGTATTAATGACGTCTTATTATTTAGAGTAACACCAAAACTTGACGGGCTTGCTGCTTCTTACATAGCGATAGACAAGAAAATTTATACTCGCGGTGATGGAAAATATGGCAACGATATAAGTCATCTGTATGCCAATGGCTTAACGATAATCGGTAACGCTGATAAAGATGCAGTGGGCGAGATTGTTGTACAACAGGATTACTTTAATTCGATGCTAAAAGAGCAGTTCGCTCATCCACGAAATTTTGTCGCAGGACTGGCAAACTCAATCAACCTAAGTGACGCTGGCAAAATGGCACTAAAAGCAGGCGCTGTTCATCTAGTGTTTTTTAAGAACATTGAATGTCCTTGTGTCAATGGTAAGCAGCTGCTGGATAATTTAGACGATTTATGTGAACAAGCTAAACACTCATTGCCATATGTTACGGATGGTACAGTTATCGAGGTGATTAACGATAAAGTTAAATCATACATGAGCCATAATGAACGACACAACCATTGGCAAATTGCAAAAAAATCCGTTGGTGAAATTGCAGAAGTACGAGTTCAAGGCGTTGAATGGGCTGTAGGGCGTAATAAGATAACGCCAGTGTTGTTGTTAGAGCCAACATGGTTATCTGGAGCACTCATAAAAAGGGTAACTGCACATCACGCAGGAAATGTAAAATCCCTCGGATTGGGCGAGGGGGCTTTAATTTCAATGACTCGAAGCGGTGAGATCATTCCAAAAATTATAGGCGCAATAGAATCTGTAGCGCCTTCTATTCCCACACATTGCCCATGTTGCAACCAACCAGTTCAATGGGTTAATGATGCAATTACTTGTACGTTTGATGGATGTTCTGAACGACAAGTGAGCGCAATCGAATACCATTTTGCAGTGTTAAAAGCAGATCTGTTCGGACGGCAAACGGTGAGACGTATGGTTGCCAATGGTTACACCTCATTATCTTCAGTATACAGCATCACTTACGAACAATTGCTTTCGTGCGGCTTTGGCGAAGTCCAAGCTAAAAACTTACTAGATGAAATTAATAAAACTACCAACCGCCCGATAAATGATTATTTAATCTTGGCATCATTGGGTATTCACGCCCTTGGAAAAGGTTCAAGTAAAAAGCTTTTAAAGCACATCGAAATTGATGAACTTAATGAATTGTCTGCTAACCAGCTAAATTCTATAGATGGATTCGGTGAACTAACCGCTTCTAGCATTACTTCCGCTATTACAGAGCGGTTTGAACAGATTTCATATCTTATCTCGATTTTAAACGTTATTCGGACTCCAAGGTTAGCTAAGAAACCCGATGTTGAATTGCCATTTAATCGACTCAACATCGTGTTCACGGGAAAAATGACGCAATCAAGAAGTGATATGACCACACAAGCTGAAAGCTTAGGTGCGGTGGTACAATCTGGCGTTACAAAAACGACAACATATCTTGTAATAGGTGAAAATGTGGGCGCAACTAAAATTAACTCTGCCAAAGCCAAAGGTGTAGAAATTATAACCGAAGCAGAATACACACAAATGATATCCGCGTTATAACCTAATAACCCACTAACGCGCCGAAATTTCGGCGCTATAAGGGATTTACATGAAAAAATATATCTCATTATTAATGCTGTTAATTTTGCCACTTGCAATATCCCAAGCGTTAAATAACGACATCATATCGATAAGCTATAGTATTGTTATCCCATTTGCTTATATCTGCAAATTATGGCTATTCAAAGTCTCTGATGTCCCCACTAAACGGTATAAATTAATTGTGCTGGCGTTGATGCTGTCTGTGTTCTGCGTGTGGAGCTTGGCGATCCTCACTCATTGGCATAGCGTAGAACTTTATTACTATTTAGAATTTCCATCACTTATCATTGCAGCTGCTTTTTACTTTGGATTTATATTTATATGCTTTGTTGTTTATCGAAACGGCTGGTGCTTAACGTTGTTCAAGCCAAACTCTGAATTGTCATTCTCATACGATCCTCATGAGCGAAAAATGGTTTTGCACTTTTCAGGGACAAAGAAGAATTTTCGGCCAGCATTTAAATCAATCAAATTATTGTTAAATCATGTTTTAACAAATGAAAACGTTTATGTGATTGAACTCAAATCCCCGATATTATCTAACGATAAATTTAGAAAACGTGTAGACGAATGTGTTGATTGTGCTAATAATTTGTCTGGTGAAAGGTTTTTTATTGTGAAGCAATGCGCACCCTATTCACCACGCCGAATAGTAAGGCTTGGTTACTGGCTTACTTTCACACAAAAAGATTTCAGAAATACCCTAAAGTTCTGGCGGCTATCTAATGCATCCTGGGAAAAGTTAAATATTATTAAACAAAATAGATGATAATAGGCGCAAATCAAAAGGACGTTGATATGGAAATTGCACTTAAAAAAATTTCAATTATTTCCCAATGTATCGCTATATTTTTAGCGTTGTTATTCATTTTTAATCAACAAGCATTGCCCGCATTATTGGTTATGATTGTGCCGGTGTTCTTTTGGTGTTTTACTGCCGTTTTACTAGAGCAGTTATAACTCAGTTGCCGAGTTACGATTGCGGGGTATTCTGGTTTTAACGAATACCTCACAAGGCAAGCAAATATGGATTTTCACATTCCTCAACACCTCTTAAACAAACCGCTTAGAATTTTGCTTATTGGCGCTGGCGGTAGCGGTAGTCAGATCGCCACTGAATTATTTCAGATGGATTCCTTGCTCAGACAACTTTCACAACAGTCAGTGTATATCGACTTAACGATTGTTGATGGTGACACTGTTTCAATATTCAACGTGGGTAGACAGGGCTTTTACCTTGGCGATGTAGGGTGCAACAAAGCTGATGTGCTTGTTAGTCGTTTTAATAATTTTGGCGGTACAAACTGGAAATCAATTCCAAAATACTGTTCGCCTAAAGACATTAACTTTAGCCAATTTGATTTTGTTATTACTGCCGTTGATAAAGCACAGTTCAGGGTTGAGCTAGGTCAGTTTTTCAAAAACACCCATTCTCACAGTGATTTGCTTTGGCTTGACCTTGGAAATGGAGCGAACACAGGTCAGGTAGTCTTAGGTCATGCGAATACCGTTATTCGAAGTGATGGTGTGCGATTACCAAACGTCTTTGATTTGTATGGCGATATGCTAAAAGAAATAGATGATGAAAAGGAAGATACGCCCTCATGCTCTACTGAGGCTGCATTAACAAAACAAGATTTTGGTTCGAACCGAGCAGTAGCAGGGCAGGCGACACAGTTGATATGGCAACTTGTTCGTTATGCAAAAATTTCACATCATGGCGCATTTGTTGATATTGCGAATGCAGTTGTACAACCTTTGAAAATTGACCCACAAGTTTGGGCTGTATACGGTTATGAAACACAAAAATGTGCATAAATGAACATATAAAGAATGCTCACATAGCTGCTGAAAAAGCGGCTGCAAGTCTAGGGTATTCTAGCTTTAACGAGCTAAATAACAGTGATAATGAACACGATAAGCAAATTGCCAGAAGCGCATTTGATAGTGCTTTTTTATGCGATTTATCGCCAAATTTAAAAAACGGAGATTAAATATGTTCAAAAAAAGGCTATCTGAGTTGTTAACTGGAGCCAATAAAAGAGAATTCAGCAAAAAAAGTGGTTTGTCGGAGGAAGTGCTCGGTAAATATCTGCGAGGCCAATCTACACCAAATGTTGACCGACTTCTTGCAATCGCAAAAACGGGTAATGTTTCTGTTTCATGGCTAGTTGGGGAAAATGAAAACGTGGAAGAAGAAACCAAGCCACCGCAAAAACAGAAGCTTAGGTCAAAAGTATTGCTTAACGTAACAGATGATTTGGGCTTGAGTTCGCCCAACCCAATTCTAATTGATGTTAATGAGATAAGGTGTGTTGAATCAGTTAAATTGATCAACGGCAGGGTAGAGCAAATATCCAGAATAACTCTCAAAACACCTGTAACCCATTTTTTGGGTGACGATGATGAAATGTATAGCGATTTTATCTATCACTATGTTTTTGAAACTGTGTTGGATATTAACAAGCTTATAAGTGGATAGTACATTGCCCAAAAATAACCCATCACTTCTTATGGTTCACTCGATGTGCTAATAAACAGAACATCTAGTCATCTTGTAGTTGCGGCTTTCTGAAAGTGGTTAATAGTAATTAAGACTCAACCACAACAGGAATTCCATTTATGGCTACGGCATCAATTACACGTGAACAAGCGAAAGCACTCTATGAATTTTGCACTAAAAACAATCTTGATGAATGGTTTATAGCTAAAGACCATGGTGCATATTTTGGCGCAACAACTGGCAGCAATGACGCAGGCAATTTTTCCAACTCTATTCATTATATAAAAGGGTGCAATCCCGACCAAGATGAAGAAAAAGAGGGTGATTGGTACGACAATTTGATAAATTTGGTGGTGATGACTTCGGCATTCATTTGCCAACATCATGGTTGAAAGCATTTTTTACTGATGAAACATTCAGTAAAAAGCGCAACTTTAGCATTAGAGTTAACAAATCTTCTGTCTCACTGATTTGTTAATGTAAGTTAAGCCTCGTGCCGTGTCGAACGATTGAATTCGGCATGGCTGTTTTTTTCGGATTAATAAACTTTTCAACTATAAAATTAGAGTCGAGAGGTGGAAATGACTAACTTTATCAATAGAAGCGGCAGTTTTAACTATTCAGCTTTTGTTAAACATATCTCTAATAATCTGACACATGGTCAGATTATTAACCCCAGGTGCGTAAGAGAAACACGAGCGTTCGGCAATACAGATAATATTGAAAAGGCTGAAAAAGAACTCAGAATGGCTTTTGAAAATCAATTGGGTAGTATTAATCCGAATTTTAAGCGCAAGCGTTCTGATCATGGCGGTTACGAATACCAGCGAATGTAATAAAAGACCCGGTAGAATTTGTTTTTCTCTTAAGTTAAGTGCGGATATTTTATGTTTACAATTAGCAATTAACGCTATAAATATTAACCAACTTAATCATAGTGGTGATGAAATGCTTAAAATTATTCTGTCTATTTTATTTATCATCTTCGCTTTGTCGCGCATCAAATCAATATGGCGAGTTGTGCGTGGAGAGGATGTACCAACGATGAGAGGTCAGTCAATAAATTACAATAGGAAAGACACTTCACGCATCGGCCCTAAAAATTTACCAGTTGCTGGAGCTATCGCAGCTGGAGCAGCTGGAGCTGCTGTCATCAGTGAGTTCGCCAGCATTTCTAATGGCAATGAATTTGGTGAAGCAAGCGATACTAATGACATTGATGTGATAGCGGATTATTCCGGGCCTGAAATTGAGATAAATCCATCTACCGGGTTCCCCATGCTGGATGATTCAATTGATGTATTGGGTAACGCATACGGCTTTGATGATTCTATGGATATGCACTCTGATTTACTTTCTACAAATAATGACATTCCCGATATTGATGATGGTTTTGGAAATAGTTTTGTTGAGTTTGATGATAGCTTTAGCAGTTTCGATGACAGCTTTAGCAGTTTCGATGACAGCTTTAGCAGCTTCGATGACTTTTAATGTTAGAGAGTACACCTCAAAAAACAACCTGCATCCAAACTAATATGTTGTCGCTGCAAGCCTGACATACATCTTTCAGTTAACTTTATTGGTTATCGGCCGCATTTATGCGTAGTAGTTGCGCGAAATGACTTTCAAGCCATCATGTTTTTACCAGCAATAAAAAGGTATCAACATGAACACAGCAATCGACTTCCAGTACATTGAAAACAACACCCATGAAGGCTTTGAAATGGCAGTTGCAAGAGCGCAAAAGTTATTTTTAGATGGCTGGATAGTCACGCTTGGCCTGAGCGGCAAAGACTCTGGCGCTGCTTCTATTTGTCTTGTTGAGGGCTTACGACGAGCTAAGCAACAAAGAGAAGATGTTGGCCCGTTACATGTTGTCACAACAAACACGACCTTGGAAAATATCGTACTGCATGACTACATGTTGACTTTGCACGATGATTTAATTGCTTATGGTGATGCACACGGTTTACCTATTGAGTGTCATGAAATTAAGCCCTCATTGTCGTCCCAACCCATTGTGGAGTATGTATGGAGGCAAACTACTAAGAACCCCCGAAACCACTTCAAACGCTAGAGATTGCGCGTACTCATGGAAGATTCAACCCATGAAAGCCTTTTTAAAATCATTATCAGATAAATACCAAACAGACAAAATCGTATCGATTTCGGGTTCACGTGATTCAGAAAGTGCAGTGAGAAAATCAAACTTACAAAAGCGCAATGAAACGAGCCATACACCCGTTATGACTGAACTAGGTTGGACCCTTGCCTTGATCAAGGATTGGTCATTAAACGATGTTTGGCAGTTGTTTTCGATCATAGATGATGGTGATATTGAAAGTTACAGTGATAACTTCCATTACATGAAAAAACACTATTCTGCGGGAAATGGTGGCGTGTGCGACTTGTTCGCGGGAAATTTGGCTCAAAGCAAAAGCTGCGGCAGTAGATTTGGTTGTTTTCTATGCGCGTTAAGCAAGGATGATTTATCACTTGAAAATCAAATGGATACAGACCCAAGCACTTACGGATTTATGCGTCCTCTTAACGATTTAAGAACCTACATGATCTATACGCTATATGATTACTCTAACCGTTCAACATTGGGCCGCAAGCTGACAAAAGAAGGTTACATTAAAGTGGGATTAAACCAATATAGCCTCGAATATCGAATGGACTTATTGAGATTTATACTCACAATCCAACAGGAATCATATGAGCGTTCTGGTAATCACACTATCGATCTTGTTGATTACAGAGAGTTACTAGCGATTCAGTATGCTTGGGCAAGAGAGGGCGGCGAAGAACAAGCTGGGATGGCGCTCAACATATGGCATGACGTTGTAAATGAAGGAATGCGGTACCCAATCCCTAAAACCAGTTATACAGAAAAAAAATTTACACCACAATACATGTATTTTCCATTGATGAAATTCGTTGAGGGCAATAAACCGGTTGGTTTAGATGACGAAGGTTTGGATCACCAGTTTAAATCAATTGAGCGCATGTTTAAGCGCGACGGGGAGTCTCATAGGGTTGTGCGTTACACCGAGTCGAAGTCTTTTGATGTGGTAACAAAAAACGCATTTGCCATGACTTTTGTAGAAGATTTTTATTTAGAGTTGAAAGAAGATGGACATCTAGATAACAAATGCCCGACCGTTATGCTTAAACAGCTTCTTGAATCTGGAGTTGTCACTTTGGCAAAAGGCACGATTGGCCGAGTTCACGATGATGCTAGGCGAGCTCAAGCGTTAAACAGCTTGCGCTGTACTGTTGGCATCCCAATCTCGGAGGCCATAATGTTGTTATCCGTTTCAGAAAATGTCATGAAGGAAGAAATTGCCTCAAGAAAATTATCTGGTACAAGACAGCAATCACTTTTTTAACATGAGTATTCGCTACGGCTAAGAGCCCGTTTTTTAAACAGCTTAAATTTCTCGAAATTGTTTATTAACGGGTTTAAATAAATACCCAGATCCACCGTATGTATCACAACAAACGCCAGCAAATTCGTATTTGTGTATCTCTTTTAATGAGATCTGACTTAATGTCTTGTATCCCGACGGCCTATTTTGTGCGCCAAAATCTGGATATTCACTCCAATTATCAGGAATATACGCCAATTTTTTTGCTTTAATTTTTCTGCGATATTCTCTGCTTTTACGCCTTTTTTCGCGCTGAAGTTGTTCCTCAGCAATTTCTAGCTTCATTTTGTTGTTTAGGCGGCGAGTCAGTTCACAATCGCCAACCGCACTATGCAGTATGACATCCGCTGTGTATATGAGTAAGTCATCACACGCATCAACCAGCTTACGCCTTTTGCCATTATTGAATTTATGAGCATACCCAAGCATGACGCATGACGCATTAAAATCAGGCATTTGGAGCCCATAACGCTTAGATGTTTGTTTAAGTAGTCTTAAATCAAACTCAGCATTATAAATCAAAACTACTTCTGCATTTTTGAGCGTTTCGCAAATTTTATCAAAGACTTGAGGAAAGGTTGGGGCGCAACTTAAATCATTCTTTGTAATGCCATTAATTGCGGATACTTCAGTAGGGATGTCTCCCTGGCACTGGATTAATGTATCTATGAGAACACTTCCGTTATCGTTGATCACCCCTATTTGAATAATTTCTGCCTCATCATTTAACCCGTTGGTTTCGGTGTCCAAGTATACATTCATGCTCATTCCTCGACGTAATCATCTGGATACATTTACTTTTTCGCTTTCATTGAGTTTTTTAGCTCTGCAAGCTCTCTTTCGCGAAGCACTAACACATGTTTGATTTCACCCATTTTTTCAGTTAAGCGCAGCAATTCAGCTTGAGCACTTTCATCGTCTCTAGTAACTCGCTCAAGCTTTGCTCTCAACTCACGTTGCTCACGGTCTTTTTCTTCAACCATTAACCTTAAAGATGATTCATTTTTTATTGCGATTTCATATTGATTTAGGCTGCTTACGACTAACTCATCTTTTGAAATGATTTTTTCTTTCGCAACAGCCAACGCTTGAGCCGTTTGGTTATGTTCGATGCTTAACGTTGAAAGTGATTCTTCTAGTTTTGATATTTTCAACTTCGCTTCTTCTTCTGATGCTTTAGCTCGATCTTTAATTTCAACCACCAGCATGTTATTGCTCTCAAGTTTCAGTTGAGCTTTGGCCAATTCAGTTCGCTGCTGCTCGGATACTTCTCGCAACTCATTATTTTTCAGGGTTGTAGAATCTATTTGATTTTGAAGTTGTTCAGCTAATGCTTTTTTCTCATTGTTTAAGCGTGACTCTAACTCCATCATTTGACGCTCTAACCTGTCTATGGCTGCGGATTTGTCATTTTCTAACCGCTCTACGTGTTGTTTTGCTTCTCTTGTGATCAACGATATTTCATTCTGCAACTCGCGAACAAGCTCAGTTAATTCGTTGTTTTTATCTTGTAGTGCAATGATTTCACCATCAGCTTTTTCAAGCCCTAACACAGCCGAATCGCGCTCTTCAGTAAGTTCGACTAACTTCTCACTGTATTCATTCTTTGCATCGGTGTGGAATCTGGCAATTTCAGTCACAAATGCGTTTTGAAAAGCATCGCTAAACCCAAATGAATCAAACAGCGTTTTTTTAGAGTTCTCTAAATCTGTTCGCCATTCTTTATGATATTTGTGCACTGTGGATGTACTTTTTACATCTGGCAATAACGAAAGGACAGTGCGTATTTTTACCCTCGTGTTTTCCGCATATAACTGATTGCATATTTTAAAAACTCGTTCTCTAACGGATAACTCAGTTGAAAATGCATCATTACTCATAGTGCTATGCCTACCTAAAAATTAATTGGTTAAATAATACTCCCCACCGTTTTGTTCGTCAACATTCTTGTTCGCTGAACATTGTTCGTTCGTTCGTTATGACAATAATTTATATCATTGTTTTTATATTATTTTTTATTTATTGATACAGAACATTTTTGTATTTTGTTCGCAATTAATCTTGGTAGTTGCGTGTTTTGTTCGCCATGTTCTTATAAAGGCATGTCAAATCTGTTTAGATGAGTAGAAAAATGGAAGCTGTTAGATCGTTAGAGTATGTAGGTGGACAAATGGGGTTCTTTTTTGGTTCCGAAAGTGAACTTTCTACCTACATAGCTAAAACTCAAGAGAGTAAAAAGCTTAATGGCCGAGTCCAAGTAAAGGCTAATAATTTCTTACACAGATTCCCTTTTTCAAAAATCGGCATGGTTACGCGCTATAACATGAATATCGCAGCTATAAAAACCTTGTCAGAGCTAAAACAGGCGCAGGCTGAGGCAACTCACGCAGAGCAAGTAATACTGTCAAAGTACGTAGGTTGGGGTGGTTGTGCTAATGTATTTGATCCAAATGATAGCAAATGGTCTAAACGTCACGACAAGCTAAAATCCCTTTTAAACCGCGAACAATGGGACTTAGCAAAAGCGTCTACTCTTTCTTCGTTTTACACTCCAGACTTTATTTCTGAGGCAATTTATCGTGGCCTTGCTGATGCTGGTTTGAGTTGTGGCACATTTTTAGATTCATCTGCGGGTGTCGGTGGATTGGTTCGAACTATGCCGGAAGCATTGTTTAATAAAATGGATATTCATCTTGTAGAACAAGACGCAATATCAGCACAAATCCTCGATAAGCTTTATCCCTCGGCTAACATTCAACATACTGGGTTTGAAAACGCCAAGTTTGCAAACCCATTCTCATTAATTGTGCATAACCCGCCTTTCGGCCAGTCACCTATTTTTGATAGTACAAATAAAATCCTGAGTGGATTATCACTACATAATTATTTTCTCGCTAAATCAGCGACTTTATTAGCTAAAAACGGCTGGATGGTAGCTATTGTATCGCGCTCTTTCATGGATTCATCTTCTACAAAGGCAAGAGAGCTTGTAGGTCAATATGCGACGCTTAAAGCCGCTATTAGACTGCCAAAGCAAGTGTTTGAGGTAAGTACAGGCGCAAATGCAACAGTGGATATTTTATTGTTTCAACAAGGGGCTGAAACAAACCCTATTTGGTTTACTGCAAGCAATGTTCATGACGTAAACAATAATGAATACACATTAAATGATTACTTTGCAGTTAACCCTGACAAAATTCATGGAAAAATGTTAGTTGGTGAGTCGTTCCAGGGGAATAATGTTCATTGTGTGGGAGATATTGATTTTGAGAATGTTTCTGTAACGGCTATCGAATCCATGTTTGCTGGTTTGAAGTTTGCCGGTGAAACATCCTTTGGATCTCATGCTAACAATGCCTCATTGGTTGGTCATGATGTTATTGAAACTGTGGGTACACGTGAACACTCTTATGCGGTAGGTGTTAATGGTGAAATTTATCAGTTAATAAATGATATTTGGACCGCGACAAACTTAAACGGGAACACTAAGGCGCGTTTAACGGGGTTGTGTGGTATTCGCCATAGCTTAATGACTTTGCTTGATGCAGAGCAAGAAGATAAGCCTGTAAATGAATTGGACCTCATGAGACAACAGCTTAATAACCGTTATGATAGTTTCATTAATGAGTTCGGATTTATTCATGATGCTTCAAATCAAAGAGTGGCCAAACTAGACCCAACTAATTACAACCTTTTATCACTAGAACTAAATTATTCAGCAGGACTCACCAAAGCGGCGGCAAAAAAACTTGGCCTTACTGCGGTTAACCCATCAGCCAAAAAAGCAGAGATATTTACTCAACGTATTTTAACACCTTGGGCGCCTCCGACTCACGCAAGCTCAATTGATGATGCTCTAATCGCATCAGTCAATGTCTACGGCCGCGTTGATACTTTGTATTGTTCAACGTTATTAAATATCAGCGAACTAGAATTTATCAATCGGGCGAATGGTGACTTGATATTTAAAGATAGTGGCACATGGGTTACACGAAATGTTTACCTGTCCGGTGATGTAAAAACTAAATTGGCCAACGTCCACCAGCTTGGTTTAGATAGTGACACTCAAACCTTGTATATCGATGCATTAAATACCGTAATCCCACTTGATATTTCATTTGAAAACATCAAGGTCAATTTAGGTGCGTCTTGGGTTCCTGCGAACGTGTATCAGGAATTTGTTACTATTTTGTGCGAAGGGAAAGAGGGCCAATATACTGAGATTGATTTGATGTATGCTGCAAATCAATGGCAAATCAACCTCACATGCTTACCATATCAGTTGGAGACTCGACTTGGTTCTAACTCAGCTTATCGCTTTAGCAAATTGTTTGAATGTTTGATGAATGGCAAAAGCACTACCGTAACCACTAAAGATGCAAATGGTCATCGAGTTATCAATAAACAAGCAACACTCGAAAATGAAATAAATGCAGAAAAAATTATCGGTGAATGGGATGCTTTTTTACTTGAAAGAATTGATATTCAAGAAAAACTTTCTACAACATTTAACGAAAAATTTAACCGTTTTGTTCAGTTAAAGGCTGATGGTAAAACGCTATCTCTGCCAAATTCGAACCAAGCTATTCAGCTTAGAGAGCATCAATTGAATGCTGTCTATCGTGGTGTGACAGAAGGTAAGTTGCTTTTAGCTCATGAAGTAGGGGCGGGTAAAACGTTAACCTTAAGTGCCATTATGAACACCTTAATAAGATTGGGCCTTAAGCAACGTATTATGTGCGTTGTTCCAAACCACCTAACTAATCAATTTGCAGCGGAATATTTACAACTGTTCCCGCAAGATATTATTACCGTTTTAGATCCCGAAGATTTAAGCCCAACAACACGCCATGCGACGTTATTAAGATTAAAAACAGGCGCTAAATTGGTTATCTGTCCTGAGTCTTCATTTGCAGCCATTCCAGCTGATGAAGAAATAGAAAAGTCTGTTATTGATGAAGAAATAAACAAACTTGATAGCGCACTTTACCAAATGAAGAGTAAGGGCGACGCTAGATTTTCAGTTAAATCAATTGAGAACAAAAAGGCTAAATTAAAGGCTCGCTTAAAAGAGTTAGCTCAAGATAATCGTAAAAAGGGCTTTAGCATTACAGATTTAGGGATTGATGCCCTAGTGCTTGATGAAGCGCATTATGTTAAAAATCTTCAATATGAATCAACTCGATTAAATAATGTTCGGGGTTGCGGCAATCCTATTGGTTCAAAACGTTCATTTGATTGGTATTTAAAAATAAGAACGTTAAGAAGAAACAACCATGCAAATGGTAATAACCTTGGCGTGTATTTCGCCACAGGCACACCCATATCAAATACACTGCTTGAATGTTACACATTTTTAAAATTCTTAAATGAAGATCTCCTAGAATCTCAAGAGATTAATTCGATTGATGATTTTGTATCATCATTTGCATTGGTCAGTAGTGATTTTGAGATCCAGGCAACGGGCAAAGGTTTTAAAACAGTGACCCGCTTGCGCGAATTTCGTAATTTAACCGTACTTCAAAGCCTATGGGGTTCTATCGCAGATAGCGTAAATGAAAAAGAGCTTTCTCAATTTTTACCAAAGATTTGTTTTAATGGTAAAAATTATTCTGCCATTCCACCAATGACGGGTGGTAAACCACGACAAATCGTTGTTGAAGCAACGGATGCGCAGATAAATTATACAAATCAGCTCGTTTCAAGAGCAAAAGATTTTAAAGCGAGCCCGATTAACAATGACAACATGTTATTGATTATGTCAGAGGCCAAGAAAGCGAGCGTTGATATGCGCCTTCTTGATAAGAATATTTCGCGGGACGAGTCAGGCTTAAAAATCCCTACTTGTATACAAATTACTGCGGATAAATACCACGCAACTACCAATGAACGCGGAGTGCAAATTATTTTTGTTGATATCGGCGTACCTTCAAAAGAGGGTAAGCATTCCGTTTATGACGATATAAAAAAAGGTTTAATCACTAAAGGTGTGAGTGCAGATCAGATTGTGTTTGCACAATCATTTAAAACACCTAAAGCACGTGCTGAATTGTACTCAAAACTTAATGCTGGGGTAATAAGGGTTATCATTGCTTCCACCAATACCCTAGGGTGTGGCGCTAACATCAATCAACGATTGGTAGGCATGACAATTCTAGATGCACCATTTAGACCAGCAGATCTAAAACAGCGCATTGGTAGGGCGGTTCGCCAAGGTAATTTACTTTATCAAGCAAGACCTGACTCGTTTAGTTTGGATGTTAATTTTATTGCAACAAAAAACAGCTTGGACAGCTTTTTGTTTCAATGTTTACAGAATAAACAATCGTTTATTGACAGCTTTAATTCGTCTAGAAATATAGAAAATATCGTTACAGACTTATCAAATGCTGAAATCACATTTGCTGAACTCAAAGCAGAAACAAGCGGATCTCCTTTGGTATTAGAGTTTGTTAGTTTAACTAAAACGATCCAGAGATTAGAAGCTAAACGTCATGCTTTTATACGTAATCAACGCGAAGCTAAGCTGGATATTGAACGTATTAAATCGCAATTGGCGAGTAACAAAAACTATTTAGCGGCTATAAAAGCAGATAAGGCAAGCGGTTTACATGTTCCTCAAGTTGCTGATGCATTTAGTTACATCAATGCTCATGGCGCTGAATTTGTATCGCTTCATGAAGCGTCAAGCGACATAGCTAACTATGTCGTTCCTATGGCTGAATCTATTTGCTTGGGCTTTTATCAGAACCAAAAAATTAAACTCGGTTATTTCGCCGGATACCAATTATCCATTAGCTCTATTGGTACCAAAATCAACTTATGTGTTGCAGACAGTATTGTTTATCAATTTAAGCTAGACCTCAGCAAAACCGCTAGCTTAGGCTTACAAATACTAAATACCGTCAATAATTTTATTAGAAATTATGATAAGCATATTCAACGTTATTTGGCTGATATTCGCCATGGCATAGCAACTAAAGAAGTAGCTGAGTTAGCGATATCTTCTACATTTACAGAAATTGACCAACTAATTGAATGCAAACAAAGGATAATTGAGTTGAAAACGCTATTAAGCGAGCTTGAAAAAGATGGTAATTCTGATACATCAAGCGTTATAAGCGATACTCATAATTCTATTGCTGCTTAATATGGTGTTAAACATGAAACTCTGTCATTTTACCGCGCAAGTGAAAGATTATCTCAAAACCTCGGAGTTGAGATTGATTAGTAATGATGGCTTATATTTTGTCACCATCGACTGTCAGGGTGAAGTCAGATGTTTGCTTAACGGTAGTCAATCATTGTTAACTGCATTGTCAGTTATTCAAACTGTCGCTTCAGACCCATTTACTGAATTTAATATTATCAAGCAGTTAGATGTTAAGCTTCCCAAAAATGCAAAAGAACGCTCATTTAAACGGCCTGATTTGTTGAGTTGTATCGTGGTCGGAGTTCATGAGGATAGTTACCAGCTGGCGATTGCTGATGAATGTAATAGTGAACTAAGCAAAGCAACACTATTAAATGGAAAATTTTCAACAACGTTAAGCGATATCAGATTGTTTGATGTTGTCAGCGCAGACTTCGA
>Ga0208814_1000104_pt1 | contig 63440 bp, 68 predicted proteins | sample MalvirAntarct_55_FD_184253 | JGI IMG/M metagenome (GOLD analysis project Ga0208814, IMG submission 184253) | Marine viral communities from the Global Malaspina Expedition - Malaspina viral metaG Antarct_55 (SPAdes) (version 2) | ecosystem: Environmental > Aquatic > Marine > Oceanic | place... | reverse complement strand
GACCAGAGCGGCTAAAGCCGTCGAGTTGTTCGACAAGTGGCGCAAAGACTACGCCGCCTCGAAGGTCGTTGCTACCGTGGCTGATCCCGTTGTCCCACCGAAGGTGATGCCTGTCACGAAGCCCAAAGTGACAGCAACACCGACTGGCGGCATCCAAGCGGCCTCTCTCGCAGACCTGACCGCAATGGTTATGTCGCTTCACTCCGCAGTCGAGCTGCTTGTCTCCAACCGTTAAGCGCATCGGGGCGCAGCCAGTTGGTTGCGTCCTGACCTTACCTCCGAGCGTCACCGTGTGTGACGTTTCGAGGTGCGGTTTCGCTGCATCAAACCCGTGAACAAGGAGTTTCACAAATGAATGTTATTAACCCAGATCACATGATCTTCGTCGCACTACTCAACGGCAACACCGAGCGTGCAATGGGCATGGCTCATGTAGCAGCGTTGTATAGCGACGACGCCGATGGCAACGCCGTTATTGAGCGCATCAAGGCGGAAGCCTTCGAGCGTATGCTCAACGTCGAGGGAACACTGGTCGTACCAGCGCATCCCGTACCAGCGCATCTCGCAGTCGATCAAGGCGTAAGTCTCGACGAGCTTGTGGCCAATACGCCGCCAATAGCAGCGCCAGTACAACTCGCAGTGCCGCCAATCGTTGCACCAGATGCGTTGATGGCGTCGATAGATGCCGCCGAAGTAGCCATGCCATGTGAGGTCGTTCAACCCGTCGCACCTGTCATGTCTGCGGCAGAAGACGAAGAAATGTTGTTCTAAGCCGAAACGCCCTCGCAAGGGGGCGTCGTGCAGTCACGCTGCACCTGATGAGGCTCGACTAAATCAGTAACCTACGAATGATTGGAACACGACATGCAACTTACCATCATCTACATTGTAGCGTTCGGCACATGGCATTTCATTGCGGAAGACCTGTCGTCCGACGCATATTGCTTGGGCCAAGACTACGCTTGCCAAGACAGCGCCGTTGCGGGTGCTCGTAAAATGACTGGCATCCCACACCTACGCATCAACCACGTTCAGGAAATCTACGAACCCCTCGCGTAACGCCATTGCCCTGCCCCTCATGGGGTAGGGACGACACGTAATAAGCCCATGCAATTCCGCGTGGGTTTTTTTGTGTCTGATGATACGTCCTTGACAGTACGTCACACATTTGTCACACATCTATCACCAATCGGAGGTTACACACATGAACGCCTTACTGAAAGAGAATAGCATTGCACGCAAACAAATGCTCAACCGTACTGGGCCATACGCACTAGCCCGGACACAAACAAAAACCCCGTTCTTTACAGATCATATGCGAGTATTTGCCATGATCGTAGGCACGGCAGCAATCTACGCTATCGGCGCGGCTATCGTGTCAGTCGTGATCGTCGAAGCGATCGCTGGCTGTGGCGAGGTCGAGTACAACATGCACAACGGTACGTGGCAGACTTTGCCATGCGTTATTGTGCCTTACACACCAGTGTCGGGTACGTGGTGATGAAGTATCAAGTTATCAGGCTCAAGCAAAAATACTGTGTGCGTCACGTCGCAACAGGCCAGATCGAAGCCAAGTGCCGCTCGTCGATAGAGGCGCAAGTAATAGCCGAACAACTCAACCGAACGTGAGTTCAAGCGGGTCGCTAATGCGATCCGTTTTGACGTGCGTTTGCACGACTACGACTAACTTTAAATCAAATGGAGAAAGTACCATGATCCTAACTGCCAATGTCCCCGTGATCCGAGCACACCACATCAAGCTCACTTATTCTGGCCACGGTAAGCACACTGCAACATGGAAGACTAACACAGGCGCGACGATCCGGCGGGTTATACAACTCGACCAATGCAACAGTCACGACACTGACATTGCAGCACTACAAGCAGCGCAACACTATGCCAATTGGACTAACACGCTGAACGAAGAACGCAACGTAAGCTATACCAACTTCGTTAGCCTCGTGACGCTCTGTTACCTCGGCCCCGACAAGCACTCCATCGCGGTAAACATAACCTCAAAGGCTCTATCAGCATGATAGTCAAACCTTTCCGGCCAGTGAACCAGCGTTACGGTGCTCCAATGGGGCGTCGTAACGGATCAACCCCGCTCACCACAAAAACTCGCCTGTGTGCGCGTCAAAGTGGCCACGGTCCTTACGATACGGGCGGTGCGTATTGGGGAGATGCACACATGGTCTACGCCGTATGGAACAAGGGCGACGAGACTAGCATCAAGTATGTGCGTGCCGACAGCCGACCCCATGCAATCACAGTTGCTATCCGCCAATACTGGCGCGAGGGCGCAACACCAGCCCCATAAGCAACCCCCACGAAACAATCGCTTCCTCCCGATAAGATCAAACCCCGAAGGGGTTTGGGGGGAAGTTATTTTACCAGCCAATTCCGGCTGGCCCATCAACGTGCAACACACAAGGAGCACACACATGAAAACTCTAACTCAAACCGAAGCGACAGAATTTCACGACGAGATGCTGCGTATTCAAAAACATTGCGGAGGTAACGAGCAACGCAAACAGTACAAGATACAGTTCCGCCTTATGTTAGGCATATGCCTAGACGCTGACGACAAGGCCAAGATAAATACCAAGTGCGGCTTCACGATCAACCGCATGACCGACATGGTACACTGGCCTGTACTGCTCAACGTGTTGTTGTTTGCAATGGGCGAAACGCTCAAGCCAAGCAGCGGCTACACATTATCAAGCTCGCTCAACATGCTGGTAACAGCGTGGTGCAATGATGATAAGTGTTACCCCAAGAAGCGCGGATCGGGTGTATCGCGTGGCTATCACATCAACATGCTCGACGGAGATCAGGTCACTGCTGCGATCTATAATCTATTGTATGATGGTCATTCTATCCAAGACTTAGGCCATGCCGCATACCTTATCGGCAGGGTAAAATGGAACGTCGAGTATCAGGCGGCGAACCCTGCCCACAATGACATCGACTTGGCTGCGGCGTATAGCGACATCGTCCCCACCCCCTCCGTCGATGACGTGTACGTGCCTGCTTCCTTCGAGGCCGCTGTTGTATTAGTCGCGCACTATAGCGGCGAAAAGACCGAAACTATCCAAGCCTCTATGGATATATTGCTTGCACGCAGCGACATATACAACGACGAACTATCCTATGACACTGCGCCTGTAGATTTGCAGTCGTTGTGTACGGCCATACTCACTAACTCTGTGCCAGTGGTAGCTGAGATCGAAGATGAAGAGATCGAAGATGCAAACCCATTTGGATACGTCGAAGAGGTTGCTGCGGTCGTACTAACTGGCTTTGCCCCCGAAGTAGGTGAGAAATGGGTCGAGCCTCACCCTTTAGATGCTGCGCTACTGCCTCACATTGACGCCCTTATCAAGCAGGCTGGTGCAGGGCATATGACATCCATCTCTGACTACGTCGATAGGCTCAAGCTAGTAGACACGGCCTATCGCAACGCCGCTATAGATGCAGCGTGGTACAAGTCGCAGATGACTAATAACTCCGCATTTGGTGGGGATTGCATGGTCGATGGCGCAACGCTGACATACGAAGTCGTGATGCGTAAGGCCAAAGACTTGTTCACCGATGCACATGGACGCAAGTCGAGCAAGCTAGACTTCGAAATCAAGACGCTGATCTGGCGCAACGAGGATGGGTTTGAGGTCCGTCACCCTAAGTGTCCAGACATCGACGAGACATACAAGTTTCGTATGCACCACCTGATCAAGTACCTCACGGCTAAGTGTTTCGGCCAGCACGTATGGATGCACGGCCATACAGGTACAGGTAAGACTTCGTTCGTCGAGCAAGTAGAGGCGCGGCTAGGCTTCCCGATGGAGCGGCTCAATCTGGACAGCAACATGGAGCGTGCCGACATCGTCGGTTCCATAGACATCGTCGTCAAAGATGGTGCGCCAATGTCTCAGTTTACCGAGGGCATGCTGCCAAAAGCTATGGTTCAGCCGATGGTATTCTTGCTCGACGAAATAGATGCGGGTCGTCCAGACATGCTATTCGTCTTGCAGCGTGCGCTTGAGAACAAGGGGCTTACGCTGACGGAGGATGGTGGTCGCTTAGTCACGCCTCACCCGCTGTTTATGTTTGCTGGCACAGCCAACAGTCGTGGTCAGGGCGACGAACACGGCTGGTATCAAGGCGTGCGGCCAATGAACTTGGCGTTCCTCAATCGGTTCGGTGCCTTCATTGAGGTTGGGTACATGGATGAGGACGACGAACGCCAGTTCCTCAAGGATGCCTACCCCAAGCTCAACAAGAAGATGGCCGACCAGTTTGCAGGCTTTGCCAAGCTAGTTCGTGGTGCGTTTATGAATGGCGAACTTAGCCAGACAGTATCGCCCCGCAACCTACATGCGATGGCGCAATACTACATGCACTACACCACGTTCATGTCGCACGACGAGAGTTGGACAGAGGTAGTCGAAACGTGTGTGTCCGACGCTTCCCCCGCTGACAATGCCCAGCGCATTACGGAGTTAGCACGCACCGTGTTCGGAGGTGGGCTATGAGTATCGCGGTAGACGTAGGGATAAACATTCGCAAGACACGTAAGGCCAAGGGTCTGAAATTGTACGAGCTTGCGAATAACATAGGCATGACGCCAGCAAACCTATCAAGAATAGAGAGCGGTCATGCAAACATCACGATGCAAACCATGTGCAGAATATCTGACGCCTTGGATGCACTGCCGATGCAGTTAGTCGCTAACCCAGAGGCACCTCTCAAGAAGTACGAAGTCTGCGTGACTGCTGAGGTCAGTCAGTGGATCACGGTGTCTGCACTTGACGAAGCAAGCGCAACCGAACTCGCACACGAACGGTTCGTATTGCATGAGGCGTTCACAGAAGACCAATCAACACACATGATCAAGGAGATCACACATGACTAAGTATGTACCAGAGACAGCCGCGCTCGACGACGTGGTAATGACAGGTGCAGAGCTTATGGAAAGCACGTCGCTTGTCGTGAAGGCCATGAGCACAGACTATGGCACCAAGGTTACGTTCGCTGGTGAGGGTGCCTACACCGATGGTGACGACGTAAACCTTCCCGTTGTGCCAATGGATGCCGAGGTGACTAAGCGCACTGCGCTCGTGCTTGCAGGCTACGGTAGCCACGAGGGCTTGCACAAAATCCTCACGGGTTTCGACAGGCTGCGACCCCTGATGAAGCGTGCTCACGACGAGGGCAAGTGGCTCACTAAGTCTATGGCTAATGGCCTAGAAGATGTGCGTATCGAACACGGTGGCACCCACCTGTACGGCGGTATCGCACAGGCTATCGACAAGACTGCGCGTGAGGTCAATCGCCAGTTCCTCGACGATGTGTACGTCAAGATGCCAGAGGTCGTCGATGACTTCGGTAAGATCGGCCCAGTTGCAGTGACGTGGGAGGGTCGTCGTCGATTGGGCTACCCTGATCCGAGCAACGAGGAGTGTCTGAGCAAGCTGCCCAAGAAGATACGTCGCAAGGTCGAGAAGATAGTCGATCAGGTTATGAAGATACCGCACGGTGTCACGGGTGTGGGCCAAGTAGATAAGTTCGTCGCACACCAAGGCAGCGTAGACGTTTGGAAATTAGCCAAGAAAATTGCTGACGGTCACATGCGTACCGTCGTCAAGATCAAGCGTGAGGAGTGGGAGAAAGAGAACCCGCCTATGCCACCGCAGCCGCCCGAAGGTGATCAGCCGCCCATTGAGATCGAGATACAGGTTGAGGGTGAGTGCGAGAGCGAGAGTGAGAGCGAAGAAGAAGGTGATGGCAAGGACAAGGATAGCACGGATGAGGACAAGCCTGACGATGGTGACGGTGACGACGAGGGCGCAGATAACGAGGGCGATGCGGGCGATGAGCCAGACGGAGAGGATGGTGCAGGCGATAGCGATAGCGATACGGACGGAGAGGGAGACGAAGGCGGCGACGAAGAAGGTGAAGGCTCCCCGGACGACGCCCCGGATGGCCCGGTAGAACCCGGTGACGACGCCGGGAATGGAGAAGATGAATTAAATCAAGGGGATAGCGATGATGGAGGCGAAGAAGAAGCAGAAGGAGATGAAGATAATCCAGGGGAGACTAGCGACGACGAAGGGATCGACGAAGACGACGACGGAGAGGGAGAGAGTGGCGGCGATGGCGGTGCTGGCGAGCTGGATAAACAGGAAGGCGACGACGAAGGGGTATCCGATGGCGATGAGCAGGACACTGAGGAAGATGCTGACGGTGCCGAAGACGGAGAGGACGGAGATGGAGAGGATGGCGATACGGGAACTGAGAGCGACGATGGTGATGATGAGGAGCAAGAGGGAGATGGAGACGACGATGGGGTGGACGAAGGTATCGACGACGAGGGTGAAGGCGACGGCGACGACGAACAAGATGGCGATGGCGAGGACGATGGCGATGGTGCCAGCGACGAGCACGAGCAAGATCGCACCCGCGACGACGAAGACACCCCTGCTGCTGACGACGAGGACGAGGACAGAGGTGGCGGTGACATAGGCGCAGGCATCAACACGTTCGACCCGACTACGGTGACGGAGCCAGAGCCAATAGAACCGGGGCTGCACGAGGCGATGAAACGTGAGATCGACGAACTCAAGAAGCAGAACAGTGGCAAGGGTTACATTGTTATGAACCCGTCGGGCGACAAGTTCGTCAAGCGTCGTGACATATCCGACATGGCGAACACCAAGCGCAAGGGTAAGGAGTGGTACGTCGCCAGTAAGAGTGAGGTTTCAGCCACGGTGGGTACTGTGCGGCGTAAGCTAGAGCGTGTGGTCACGGCCATGTCACGCACACACTGGGAGAACGCCAAGCGCAATGGTCGTCTTGATGTGCGGCGTAACGTGTCCAAGATCGTCAACCTCAAGAGCAATGTGTTCAGGAACAAGGTCGAGGAGATCAATATAAATACGGCTATCACCATCCTGATCGACATGTCCTACTCTATGCGTTCCTATGGCAAGGACGCCATGTCGCAGCAGATCACGATAGCGGTGGCCGAGGCACTTGCGCCAGTCGGCGTACCGCTTGAGGTCTTGGGCCACCACACGACTTGTAACTGGGACGAAACCAAAGTGACATGGGAGGAGGAGATATACGGGCGCGTCGATAACATTGTGATGTGGCAGTTCAAAGACTTCGAGGATGGCATGAGCGCATGTCGTGGCAGCATGGGTACTATCGCTCGACGCACTGACGGTGCCAATGCTGACGGTGACGCTATCATGTGGGCAGCGCAGCGTTTGTATGAGCGGCCAGAGGAGAAGAAAGTGTTGTTCGTACTGAGCGACGGACAGCCTGCGTACTACAGCCAGACACGGGACGTTGACCAGTACACACGCGATGCAGTCGAGTGGTGTATGTTCCGTGGCATTGAGGTCATGGGCCTTGGCATCCTCGACGATAGCGTCAAGCAATACTATCCCAAGTACGTGACCGTGCATGACCTTGATGAGTTCGGCAAGGTTTACATCGACGAGATCGTGAAGCTGATGTTGGGCCGTGCCAAGCCTGACCAAAGTATCCTGATCGACAGCACAACACGTAGAAACAAGGCCATATGAGAAAGCGAGGTAAGGTAGCAAGGATACCCGCATACTGGTTTGGTTGGTGCGCTTCGTCGCACCGACTAGGCTGGTACGTCAGGGTGTACTGGGAATGTCGAGCACTCGGCATTCGTAAGAGTGACAAGGAAAAGGTTGTAGCCGTGATGAAACGGCTTGATCGTGTCACACATCTGTGACAGTCTTTTATACTTAATCAATGAAGGAAGATACTATGACTAAAGATACCGAGCGGTTTCGGGATGCAATTAAAAGCCCTGTGGAAACCAATTACGACAGAGAAGACCAAGATGTTTGGCAAAGAAATCGTATGCTTCGAGGCGCACACGCCCCCCCTCATGGCGATCAGACAAACACACCCGCAGTTGCAGCGACAGGCGCAACAACGGTGTGGGCCAACGGGCCAATGGGGCCACCCGAAATCGCACAGGCTCTTGTCGAACTGAGCCAAGGGGCGCACGACATGTGTGACTTGGATGTCATCGTCAAACTAGGTGACGGCAGCACCATTGACAACGTCACCTTCGCTGAGAAGCACGGTGATAGCATGGAGGTACGCACGGAAGATACTACTCGGCATGTGGTCACGACCCGCATCGTCGAGATTAAATACTCAACAATATAATAGACGGAAAACACACATGACTAATACAATCACAAGAACAATCACTGACACGATACTCGTAGACTTGGGCGTTAAGACTGCGCCCGTGGCACCGTCACCAAAACTTGTACCATTGCCAAGCGGTAACGCTACGGCTAGGGAAGCCGAGGCAGCGAGCGCACAGTTGTGGGCCACGTATCATCAGAATACAGGTAAAAGAAAGACCGAGATCAAGACACCCATCACCAGCAGGCACGCAGTGCCAGTCGATCCGTCGGTAGGTGCGTGGGAGAAGGACAGTGTGCTCAACGAACTGGAACGTATGCGCGAGATGTATGTAGACTTTCGCATGACGAACCAAGCCGTGATCAAAACCAAAGACTTCGAGAAAATGGTAGGGATCATTGGTTCAGACATGTTGAACTGCGTCGAGCAGGCAGGGTTCATCGTGAATGGGGGTGCGTCGATTACTACACTTAAAACTCTAATCAGTGTGTGGTTAAGTACGCATTGTAAACAACTACACGAAGGTGCGTATGTACCTGTCGTGGTCAAAGACTGATGCAGAAAATCAAGCTAAACGTAGACGGTGGCGAGTGCGCCATCGTCGTTAGGCCAGACCTTTCTATAGAGACATACGCTCGACTGAGCCAAACGATAGAGGCATCGCAGCTTCTAGCGTTGGGCATAACGTGGGCGTTAGAAAATGAGGAATGGACAGACAGACTAATGCGTAAGGCACGTAGTCGATTGCTGCAAATATTAGAGGAGAGAGGGAGTGCCGATGAAAACGTTGTCCTCATCGACACACACACATGATGAGCACCACGACGTGCTCAAGGCAACACATAGCGCACGCAAGTCGTGCAGTAAATCTAAATCAATGGAGAAAGTTATGACACACGAAGAACTTGAACAACGTATCATCGGGCTAGAAGCCCAAGTCGATATGCTCATGCGTATGATCATGTCACCACACAGGAATGATGTTGATCAATACAACCAGTATCCAAACAAAATTAACCAACACTTTAGCTCAGACCCGCCGGATACATTTGGGAATGAGCAGATGTTGTCTAGCTTCAGCCCCAAACAAGTCGCCACCGTGCAGATGGTTGTGTGTGGCAAGTCCACGGCTGAGATGGGCGAACTATTGTCATGCGCGGAGAGCACCGCAAAGGTTCATATACGTGGGTATATGAGAAAATCTAACACGACTACGAGGCATAAGGCAGGCTCTCACTACCGTCGTTTGATCGAAGGAATGACAGCAGAGAAGCACTTGGAACTTACCGAAATTGAAATCGACTGGGCGCAAGACCCGAACAAATATCCAACGACTACATCAATGCTCAAACAGAAGGTGAGGTAATATGCTTAAAATCATACGGGACATGGGCCACTGGCACGTTCGTGGCACGTTCATGGGCGAGAGGGTTCGTCGCACGACGGGCCTCAAGTCCACCAAACAATTCAAACCAATGGCCGAGAAGATGCGCGTGAAGATTGAGCGCGACATCGCAGACAACTCGTTCGGCAAGCACAGGGTATCGGAGACTTGGGGTGACGCTGCCCGTGAGTACATGCTTTGGAAAAAAGTCGAGGGCAACTTGCCAATGAGGACTGTCGCCAAGCTCGAAATGATGGGCGAGTATTGGGAGGATATACCCCTAACTGAAGTCGATAACGGGACGGTGACTGCGTATGTGCAGAGCCACTGGACACGACTAAGCGCAAGCAGTGTGAAGCGGTACTTAAACGACTTCATTGCCGTGCTTAGTCACGCTGATGGTAGGATCAAGGGGTTCAATGCCCCGAAGATCAAGCGGCCATATGCAAACGACATCCGCACAGTTCATCTTGAACAATACGAGGCGAGCGAATTGCTCGACTGGTTCAAGGATAACCGCCCTGCCTACTGGCCCCACTTCGTTGCGTTGGTGGATACAGGTGTGCGGATCAGCGAGTTGGTGGCACTACAGCCACGTAGCTTCAGTCACAACAAGCAAGTCACGATGGTGCGTAAGTCGCATGAGACAGCGCGTACCAAGACACAGGCTAGGGACGTACCCATGACAGATGATATGCTTGAGGTGGCTCGAAGGACGCAAGGCATGGAGGTGAACTTGCCAGTCTTTCGTGGCATTACGGGTGTATGGAACTCTCCCAACTCTGCGAGTGGGGCGTTGAACACGGAGTTGAAAGCAGCGTGCAGAGAACTGGGGTTCCCGTATCAAGGTGAGGAAGCGATCCGTTGCCATGATCTTCGACATACTTTTGCATACCTCTGTGCCTCCAATGGCGCAGACCTTGGTGATCTTCAGTATCTACTCGGCCATAGTGATATAAGTATGACAATGAGATACCGTGGCTTCATCCAGAGCAGGGCGAGAAATGCTGTGGCAAACATGAGAACGGTATCGGCAGCTTAGTGACATGCCAACCACGTCGTTTCGACTATAAGAATAAGGTGATGCGTCGGATGTGTCAGTGTTAAGCAACCGCTGTATCTGACAAGTAAAACACACAAAACCTAAAAACTAATTTGCAAGCCCTTGATATTACATCAATCTTTTTTGAATAATGGTGCCCCCACACGGACTAGATGTGTAGTCTGGGAGACATCTGGTTCATAAAATCTAAGTGTAATCAATGGCTTGCAGATAAAATATCTAGTCCTAAAGGGACATCTATCACGCCATATTCTAGTCGATTGACAGAGTAAACACACCAAATTTCTGTGACAGATGTTTGACATGAGGCAACGGTTGGGTCAGATAAGTGACACCAACTACATCAAACTTTAAAATACAGGAAAGCCTATGAATATTAGAAAGCCAAACAAAAAGCATGTGTATCTGACTGGGGCGCAGAAGAAAGATATGATCGGCCAATTCATTGACGGCTATAATGCCGAGGAATTAGCCGCAAGGTTCGACGTGTCCTATAAGACTGCGATAAAAGTTTTGCGTCCAACTAGAGCTGCGATGCTTGCTGCAAGAAAAGCCGCAGAGGCAGTCGATGCAATGAAGACTAAAACAACGCTCGTTAAAACAGATTGGAAAGAGGTCAACCCTGCATCCATGATCGCAACCGCGCCTGCAAAGCCAGTCAATCACGTTCCTATGAGCGAGGATGCAACCGATTTTATACTCGGCCTATCACTGGTGCATAAGGTTTCACGAAAAGAAGCCGTGGACATGGTGATCAAGTCAGCGCGGGAGAAGTATGCCACGATCTAAGAGAAAAGCCGACACTCTACGGGTTGCGCCTGTGATCCGTAGCTTTTTTGAAATCGTCCACGCCAGCGAACGATCATATGCAGTGATTGCAGATTGCGCTGGCGTGAGCAGAGAAACAATAATCCGCTGGCAAAATGTGTCCAGCCCCAACCTATCGACGTTCACGGCTGCGTGTAATGCGCTTGGCTTTGACGTGATCCTGCAACCTACCCAAGCCAGTAGTGGGGCAGATAACACTGGCAGCTAGAGCGACGAACCTTTCATAGCCATGCGTAGGCTACTCGTACACCTGACGTGTGGTGAACTCCGCGTCGTGATCTAGTGAAGGGGGTTGCCTTGAAGGCTTCCCCCTTTTTAGTGCTCGGTTCTCAGCCTCAAGCGTTTCCAATTTTTCCTGTAAAAATTTTTCACGCTCAAGCATGTGCTGGAATAACTGTCGTGTGATCATTGGGGCGTACCCTCGTTAAAGATTTCGGATGATACGCCCTCGCCCAGCATTGCGGCCTCGACCAACATGTCTGCGAGACACATAGCCCCGTCGTGCGACAGGAAAAATGACGCGCTTCCAAGGGCCATGACCATATTGCCAGACGGGGATAGAGTTATTTCGGGTGATATGTGGGTCGCTTCTTCTTCGCTTATCTCTGCGACTAAGACCTTGCCCGTACCCGATACCGTGTAAGGCGCGACCTCCCCCATTCAGTATCTAATCTTTTTGCCGGGTCTGGGCTTGGGCTTGGGCTTTGGTTTCTTTTTCATTAGTCGTTCTCCTTATGTTGGGGTGTCGTCTCTCGTGCAGCGATGTCTGATTTGCACAGGCATCCCTGTATTTTTCCAAAGTTCCATCTGTAGACTTTGGGCTTTGTCGTGGGCGACTAAGTAGCATGAGGTCTTGGTTGTGAAGCGGTCATTGTTTTCCATGATGGCTTGCTGCCCGTTGGCAAATAGCACCCAGAAATATAAGACCCAGACCTCCATATCACCACGCCTTACATGACCAGTAACGTGCGCTAGTCTTGGGTCCGGGTGTCGCGCACTTGTGTCTGGCTCGGAAAGACTTGCGGCGAGCCGGTATGTCCTTCTTGATGGTCATGTTCTGATCCCCGAACCGCACCACCTTAGTCGAGCCGCCATCTTTTACACATACTGCTGACTTCTTCGACGCCGATGGTGTCTTCCAAGGCTTGTTAATTTTCTTGCCCTTGCAGGCACCGCTAATTCGACCCTTCGTCATTCGGTTCTCCTCGCATTACACTGAACAGTGTAACGATTTCTGCCGACGTTTCTTCCTCACTTTCGTCGGTGAACTCAGCGTCTTCTGTGGCCCATCCGTACTGGTTGAGGTAGCCTTCGTAGATAAAGGCGAAGTCGTTGAGGCGCATCACGACTAGGCTCTCACCCGTCTTCATTTTATTTCTGCGCTGCACGACGACAGGCATTTCGGGTGTGTCAGATTTATGGATACCCATTTCGGCTTGAGCCATAGCGGCGTAAGGCACGAAGCGTTCGGTGCGCTTGGCTTCGATCCATAAGTCGGGGGTGCCAAGTAAGTCTGCGCGACCACCGCCAGTTATGTATGAGCCACCGCCTGACAGGGGTGCGCGTGTGATCTTACCTTGGCTACCGAATAGTCGAGCGTCTAGCCACTTGGCTAACTCGCGTTCGTATCCGTCGCCCTTGCGTTTTTGTTTGCTCAAAGAAACTCTCCTAGTCTACGATCCATTCGTCGGGTAATCCTGAATTTTCTACTGGTTTGCAGCGGTTGCAGACGTACTGCCAACGTGGTCGTGGAGCGTCCGACTTACACTTGAGGCAAGGGCGTTCCCAAAGGTCTTGGTTCTCGGTTTCTTGTGAGACTATGGCGTATTTCGCGCCGTCAAACTCGGCCAGTTCTTCGCGAATAAGTATGCGCTTGAGGGTGTCACTACTTACGTCGAAGCGTCGGGCCATTGCGCGGTACGAGTAATCGTTGTGCAGCATCCACTCCAACAAGTCGCGCTGCCCTTCCGACAAAGGGTTGCGTATACTCATCTTTGGTTCCTCAACGGTGGCATTGCAAAAGACGCCCCCCAAAAAGGGGGGGTGTCCTGTGTGCTCTCGGTCATAAGTGACACGTAATGGTATTGACGGGGGGTTAGGGGTGGTGTGTATACTCGCGTAGCGGCCTTCACCTAATAGTTCTAATTCTCCAAAGAGCGATAATTGCCTTTCGGCATTATCGGTTGGCATTGGAGCAGTTCTACTTATAGAACTAATAGGTCTAATCACACCCATCTATTCACCTCGTACATCGGAAGGTTCAGCTTGCGGCTAACGTCCTCAACGCTCATGCCTGTGCTGTGATAGTGTGCAGCTTTTTGCTTGAGGCTTGCGGTGCTCACCACGTATTGCGATCCGTCGATAAGGCTCTCTGCCCACCCGATGTAATGCGTTTCGTGTAGCTCTGTGGTCTGCCTGACTTTGCCGAAACTAATCTGACTGACCATTCTCAAGCGGCTGTCTGGGCGTAGGCGTTTCTCAAGGTAGCCGAAGGGCGTATGTGATGCGCCCGTCATGTCGTACATTTCCATCTCAGCGTCGAGCAGCCCAGCCTTAGCCTTAGCCTCTGCCTTGTGACGAAACACCTGTGTCACCATGATCTGCGTGTCGATGTCAGTTAGCTGTGCAGTCGAGCCAGCCTCACGGCCCATGCCGCCTTCGCCCGGCTTGTTTCTGTGATGAACCATGATGACCGACGCGCCGAACTTATTACGGATCGACTTAGCTACGTGATTAACTTTGAACCATTCGCTTGCGCTCGCTTCCTCTAGCCCGCCAAACGCATTTCGCACGGTGTCGATCACAACTACGTCGGGCTTGATTGCTTCCAACCATTCGCCAAGCAGCACAAACCCTGCCTCAGTCGCAAGGCTCATCTCGCCGCCATCTTCTGCGGAGATCAAGGCTGGCGACCACATGTTAAATTTCTCACCCGTGTCGCCAAACATTTTCACAAAGTTCTTGAAGCGGTACAAGATGGTGCGACTTGGGTTGTCGTAGTCTAAGTACAATACCTTGGCGGGCTTCGTTTCGTATGGCCCGAACACTTGCTTGCCAGCCGCCATCGACGTGAGCAACGCTTGTAGAAAGAAACTCTTTCCGTGACCGTTGTAGCCTACAACTTGTGTGATCGTAGCAGCAGGGATGAGTGGGTCAGCCCAATACTCTGTCTCACCTATGCTGTCTATCAGGCGATCAATGTCTGAATTAAGTATAGGCTTGAGCCTGCCCAGTCGTACTTGTTTTTTATCAGCGACCTTGCGGTATCCTTGATCGTCGTAATCGCTTGGGTAGTTGCGGCGATCCATGTCGATTGCGCTGCGGCATTTACTCTCCAACCACTGCGCTGTCTCCGCTTCGGTGTATCCAGCAGAGTTAAAATACTCGTCGTAAAAATCTTTAGCCATGCCGACTAGGTCGTCACCCATAACGCCCTGTCTGCATTTCTGCCCAGCGTACCTCACCATAAGGGCGTCAGTGCCGTCGCCATCCTCTAGCTTGCGGCCAAGGTGTGCAACACGGGCGTGAGTTTGATCCCAGATACTCACGAACTCGTCGGGGTTGTGCAGTGACACGCCGCTCAAGTCGAGCGCATCAAAGCTGAACTCGTCGTCAGTCTTCTCGGAAGGCACACCTTTCCAAACGTGTAGGTCTAGGTCGTCCCAGTCAGCAGTTGTGTCGAACGAATACTCATGCTCGACCTCGTCGTTCTTGACCTTAATGGATGGTGGCATAACCACGAAGCCGCCATCGCCACGGAAGTCTAGGCCATCTACCTTGGGCCAGTCACGCGCATTGCTGCCGACCTTGTTAGCGAACCTTGCGCCTTCTCGCGGGTGCTTGAAGTAATAGTGTGCGCCCTTCTGCGTAGTCACTTTATACGGAGAGGCTAGGCCGTGCTTCTCTGCGTATTTAATCGCGTCTTCATTGTCGCAATCGACAGCGACCACGCCTGACAGCTCACCAGTGATGAGGCCAATGTTAAAATACTTAACAATTTTACCGGACTTAGTCTTCACGCCCTCGTTAAACCAATCGTCGATCATCTCGTCAGTGACACGGGTTGTCTGCCAGTCGAGCCACCCGACTAGGGGTGTCTTGGAGGTCAGCGATAACGGCATGATGTTCCAGCCCCTATCATGCGCCTCAAGCGCAGCCGTGTAAGTACGGGATTTCCACTTATCTAAGTCACGCTCAGTCAGTTGCTTGCCTGTCATTTTTTGTTTCCTCGAAGTAGCTATTGATGTTGAGATTTGGGTAGTGCTCAAGCAGACGAGCCAATGTCGGGGTGCCTAGATACCCCGTCCTCATCGCCCGATACGGTGCGGTGCGGGTATTGCCGAGCAACTCCGCGACCTGTGAAACGCCACCACAATCTTGAACTAATCGTGAGACGTTGAACTTTAATTCCATTGTCATTCCTCTTTAGTATATAGCCCCTCTAGCTGTCTATATATACATCGTCCATACATCTGTGACGTAAGTGACACAAAGTAAGGACACACCCAGTTGTGTATATAGCAATCTGATTGTAGTGAGAGGGGGTTACTTCAAACTCTAAAAAGGAGACAGCAATGTCTGACTGGGACACTAACCCCGAACCAATAAACAATTCCTCACCCGCATTGATCGCTGCCGTTACAGAGTATCGACGGATCAATCACACAATGGATAAGCTCAAAGAGCAGCATGAAGGCTTGCTTGAGACTATCGCTGCCGAGTTTCCCGTCATGTCTGGCGAGCAAGCCATCGACGTAAACGGTATGACCGTTACATGCACCCGCACCGAGCGGTGGACGTGGGACAACGAGATACTTGAAGAACTTTTTATGCTTCAGGATCAGCTTCCCGATCACATTAAGAAGCGATTGACCGTCAACAAGCGGTTGTTTCAATTCCTCGACGACGAACAAAAGCAGCAGTTATTGCCAGCTTTGACCAGAACGCCGGGGCCAGCACGAGTTAAAGTAATAGAGGTGAGCAGCGATGTTTAAGCCAAGCAACACTATAGATCACACTACGTCTTACCTAAAGACGGTACTGTTTGGTGACGCGGGGTGGGGCAAGACTACGAACATGGCCCACATGCAAGCGCACTATGGCAAAGGCTTTATAATCAGTGGAGAGAGTGGCCTAAGTTCTATTCGATCCGCTGGTATCGACTACCTACCATTCAATTCGTGGGGTGGTCGAACCAATCCAGAGGCCCACGAGTATTCTTTCGTAGATATTTTTAGGTGGATGAAGACACCTGACTTTAAGGCTCACGACTACAAATGGATTGGATTGGATAGCCTCACTGAGTTGTCGCATCATTCGCTTCGAGCGGCTGAACGGCAGACCAAAGAGGAGGCTGAGAAGTTAGGCAAAAAGGCTAACGGTTTTGAGGCGTGGGCTATCCACGGGTCACAGTTGGTCGGTGCCTGCAAAGCAATACGCGACATGCCGATGCACTTCCTTTGCACGGCGTTAGCCAAGTCGAGCCAAGACGAGAACGGTAACATTGAGCATTGGCCTATGGTCGATGGCAAGGCGACTATTGAAAAATTGCCCGGAATTTTTGACTGCGTTTTCGCAGGGATCAGGGCTTCGTCGGGCGACAACGAAAACCAGAACGTCATTCGATACATCGTTACGGACGACGTGCGTGGGTGGAAGGGCAAGGTGCGCGACGAGAAGCGTAGGCTTGCGGCTGTTGAGAAGACTGGATCGGTTGTCGATTTGTTCAAGCGAATGGAATTGTCTGACGAAGATTTCAAAAAATATCAGAAAACACAGGAGCAAAGTTAATGAGCTTTTCATTTAACGACTTAAATCTATCAGGCGTTGAGATTTCGTCTGCGTCAAACATGTTGAAGCCCGGACGTTACGTCTGCACAGCCAAGAACGCTCGACTTAAAGACACTAAGTCTGGTGGTAAGATGGTTGAGGTCGAGTGCGAAGACACGGCTAGTGGATCAAGCATCCGTGCATTTCTGAACGTACACATTCCTTCGTCGGAACAGGCCACTCGCATTGGCCGTGAACAACTCAAAGCATTGCTCACACACGGCGGTCACAAAGACCCTGACAATGTGGGCAAGTCTGGCATCGCAAGCATCAATGGATTGAAGGTTGGCGTGTTGGTCGTGGCTGAAACCTATCAAAAGGATGGTCAGACACGGACAGGTTCACAAGTCAGTGGCTTCTTTGACCCCAAAGGCTTTGTCGCTCAATCGTCCTCAAGCTCGCAAGTCGATGTTGCGAAAACTTTGGACGACGACATTCCGTTTTAATCCTCCCAGAACGGTTTGTCGAACTGGGGGTGAGAGCCTGTGAGTATGCCCAACGTACATCGTTGTCGCGCTTGGATTTTGGTAGCTCACCCCCTTTTTTAAGGAAAAGACTATGGATATTACCGCGCTTATCACTGACGCTTACGCTAAAGAAAAGCGCGGTAAACCTCGACAGTACATCGGTGCCTCTGGCATAGGACAGCAATGCCTAGCCAGCATAGCGTACTCGTATCGCGGATACCCTGAGACTGCCCCAGAGCCACAACTCAAGCGCATCTTTCGTGATGGTCATAAGATTGAATACGATGTCGTAAAGGACATGCGTAAAGCGGGTATGCACGTAATGGAGACTGACCCGCTTACGGGTAAGCAGTGGCGTTGGACGGGCTATGGTGGGCTTGTAATGGGTAACGCTGATGGCCTGATGGAGATTGAGGGCGAGACATACGGCGTCGAGATCAAGTCGATGAACATGGCGAAGCACCAAGAGTTTGTAAAGAAGGGTGTCAAAGGTAGTCACCCTAGTTACTACGATCAGATGCAATTTATGATGGGCTTGTCTGGCATACGCAAGTTTGTACTGATCGCGTACAACAAAAACAATTCTGCATACCATCACGAGTACATAGATTTCGACGACTTCAGATGGGCCTACCTCACGACTAAGGTTGAGGACGTGCTTGCAAACAGGGCTACACGAATAGCGTCTGACCAAAGCGACTGGCGTTGCAAGGGGTGCTTCAAGCGAGACGCTTGTTGGAGGGGCGACGAACCAGACGAGAAATCCATGCGTACCTGTGGCAATAGCCGAGCCGACAACATGGGCAATTTACACTGCGACGAGTGCGACGGTAGCACTTGCACTGAATGGAAACTCTACGAACCGAGGCAGACATGAAACTACGAGCCAAGCAAAAACAAATAGTAGAGTTAGAATACCAAGCCGCGAGTGTTGAGACACGCATAGGCGACTTAGAGTTTATGATAGCCTACGGAAACGACAGGCCGACTAGCATCGACAGTGAATTGTCTGATCGTCGCAAGGCATATGACAAGCTGAAGTACATACGACGAGAGATTGCCAACTTATCCAAGGAGGTAATTGATGATCAAACCTAATCTGGTCGCCTTCGTCGGGCCAATCGGCAGCGGCAAGACTGCGTGTGCGGAATACTTTTGCAAGAGATACGGCTATACTAACATTAAGTTTGCTGGCCCGCTCAAGCGTATGCTTAAAGAGATGGGCCTCACCGACGAACATTTGGAAGGCGCGTTAAAGGAACAGCCTTGCGACATACTGGCTGGAAGGACACCACGATGGGCGATGCAGACATTGGGAACGGAATGGGGACGGGACTTAATCGGAGAAAACCTGTGGGGCAACGTCTGGGAACACGCCGCAATGCAATTAATGCCAGCGCATCCAGTCGTGACCGACGATCTACGCTTTCAAAACGAAGCGGAGAGAGTGAGGAAGATGGGCGGGATGATAGTTCGTCTGTCCGTGACGGGCCAAGCCTCGACAGAAACAGGCGAACCCCATAGCTCTGAGGGAATGGACTACAACGCTGACGTTGTGATCCACAACAAGCGTGATGATAGCCTGTGGCAAAGCCTAGACTTTCTTGCTTGCGGCCACGTTATATGATAGGTTTACCCGTGGGTTGGCCGAGGACGTGGTTGGGTCAATTCTATGTTTTTAACCGCTAACCCACACGACCCTGCTTGTTAGGTTTCGCACTGCGGCAGGGTCATCCAAGCCATATCCAGACCCCCCATATCATGCCAGCACATAGAACTACAAATAGGGTCACACACGCGCCTATTTCAATGTTGGCCTGTATCTCGGCTTTCCTTTTTTTCGCGGCCTCAGCCCTCGCCTTGCGTATCTGACCTCTCAGTTGGAGCAACTCTCTCCACGCAAAAATACCTCTGGTCATAATCACATATTTTTTTAATTCTTCTTCTAAGTCTTCGGCTTTTTTCTTAGCCGCAAAAGTTGACAGCGCCTCCTCCTCGACTGACGAAAAAGGGTTCTTCTTACCTTTGGTGTGGCCCTGCTTGATCTCATCAATCGCGCCCCACATTTTACCGATGTCGCCCATCATGGAATGAGCGTCCTTGCCTAGCTTAACGCCAGTCTTGATGGCGGCAAATGCCGCCATCGCTACGGAGATCGGTTCCACGACTTAGTCGCCCATCATCCAGTCATCCACGTCGAAACATGGGCAAGCCTTGTTACTGTATTCATTGTGGCCTGTAATGGTTGTGATCGTTGGGTGTTGTTCCTTCAAGTCTGCGATCAGCTTACGCAATGCTACGTCTTGCTCGTCAGTAAAGTTATCCTTGAAGATGTCGTGAGCCTCACCGCCACGCCCGCCAAGCAAGGTAATGCCAATGCTCGACTTATTTTTTCCACGACAGTGCGCCCCACTTCTTTCAACAGGTCTAGCCTCGCCAACTTCGCCACGTCGATTGACGGCGAAATGGTATCCACATGCTGACCATCCGTTGTCTTCGACATGCCACCTGGTCAATTCTTTGACAGCTTCATCGACTGGCTTGTCCTCATACCACGACGGTCTAGTCGCGGTGCAGTGAATTATAATTTCATTCAGTTTTCTCATCTGTTTTCTCCTTGATGAGTTTTCTTTGTCGCTCGATTTCTTCACGCTGCGTTTCAAGCTCGACGAACTGCTTGTCGATTTTATTGGGATGGGGAAATCCCACGACATTGTCGTGCCAAACAGACGTAAACTCCCCGTCATCCGACGTGTCATAGCTCACTTTCCTTTACCGAAATATTGTGTCGCGCCACGTATCCCGAACGACGCTGCGACTACGCAACCCCACGTATAGATGAACCAGTCGGGGGCTTGCTCCAATGCAGCGAAGCCATCGAAGACTATGTCCCTGCCAGTCTCACCAGTGAAGCAAATGATGATTGGCAGGCTCATCAAAATCGTGATGTACTCGTCCTTCCAAGATGAGGTCGAGCCTTGTGCCATGATCGCTTCCCAGTTGGCTTCTGACTGTGCCTGCGACATGAGGATATGCGACTTAGCCTCGGCTTCGCTCACCCTAATCTTAGTCTCTGCTGCCTTCGTCTCGACTTTGCCCTGAAGCCATGTGCCTGCGAGGTTTGCGAGTGGGCCGATGAGTGCTTGTATCATTTCTCATGCCCTACCCATGTTGCGAACGCTCCCGTCATCGCGCCAGTTACGACTGACACGACTGCCGCGTGTTGCGACGAGAGACTTTCTGTTGTGATGGCAAACTCAATGACGCGAATGTAAACAATCGTCATCACTAGCATCATTAGTCGTGGCATAAGTTTCCACGCTAGTATCTTCTCCATTGCTACTGTCATTCTTCAAATCCTTCCTTCAACCCATCCATGATTTCCTTGACCGTCGGACGGCGTTTAGTGTTGGGCGAGTATCGACACTGAAAAGAACGAGGACACTCAGTGTAGCTGAACGAAGGGTAGTGGTACGCCGTCGTTCGGTTCGGGCCGAGATAGATGCACACCATCTCGCCCGAAATTTTTGTGCGCTTGGCGAGCTGGCAAGTGACGTAGTCTGGGGTAGCCAGCCCCGCGACTAGCGTAAGGGTGAACCACATCAGTCAAACTTCCCCCCAAATTTCGAGGAGTTAAAATCGCTGCTGCCAAAGCCATCGCCAAATTTACCTTTGCCGGAACCTTTTTTACGTCCCGGCTTCTTGGCTTCTCCACCGACTGCATCGACGAAGGTTTCACGACCCGTAGGCCCACCGTAAACACGACCAGCTATAGGTATGCGTCCGAACAAATCGCGCAACGTGGCCCTGATCTTGTCGTTAGGTTTGTCTTGCTCATCAGAGAAGTAGTTGCTTGTTGCCTGCCCTGCGCCTGCTACCGCGTTGAAGCCCAGTTCAGCCGTGCCTACCTGTGGCCCGAAGATGCCAGACATGGTGCGTACAAAGCCGTACTTGCCGTTGTCTAGCTGCGCCGACGTGTTGTATAGCATCTCACCGATCAGACCCATACCGCCTACCGCCAGTAAGCCGTCGAGATACCAGCCAAGTGCCGCGTCTACATCGTCACCTTCTTCAAGCCCCAGCACTTCGCCCAGCTTCTCACGGTCTGCGACCAGTGACCGCTTTCTAAAGTCAGCCGAGTTTTCGTCTTCACCGCCACGCATTTGCACAAAGTCTTTTACGCCTACTGAAATGCTGCCCGCGCCTACGCCTGCTGTAAGCATGTATGCGAGAGGTGCGACGTTGCCCTGCTTAAACTCATCCATGATATAGCCTTGCAACTTCATCATCAGCATAGGGAACGACTTGAGTTGGAACATCATACTGCCCCACGGTGTCTGCGCCCACATGGGTACGTCGTTTGGATTGGGCGTAAAGATTGCCTCGTTGGTGAAGCGCATCATCGCCATCTGCACTTGCATTTGGACGGCTTCGTTTTTGGGAAGCGCATCTATGCGGAACGAACCATCTACAAGAAAGTCGTGAGGTGCGTTTTCGCCAGTTAGTCCGTAGCGTTCCAAATATCTAACGGCTGTTTTGTAGGAACGGCCATCAGTTTTGCCCTTGCGCTTTAGTCGCATAGCCCTGTCGATCTCAGACTTGAAGCTCTCGAACCCTACTAAGCTCGCAACCTCTCGCATGGTGTTCGTCCAAGGCGTGAGTAACGTCAGGTTAAAGAAAGCGTTTGCGAACTTTTGGTTCCCCTCGCCAGACATATGCACCATGCGTTCGTGCATCAGGTTGTCGATACCGACGCCAATGTTCTTGGCGGCTGCGCGATACGACGGGTCAGTGCTGTACTTTGCCCACGTCTTTGCAAAGGCTCTCATGTTGCCACTGCGTACAAGCGGTAGTGCAACGTCTGGTATAGAAGTGAACGTCGTAAAGCCAAGCAAGGACACGCTTGTGAAGGACTTGAGTAGACGGCTAACCTTGTAGCGTGCCTCTGTGCCGTCACCACCGTCGATAGGCTTCTTGTTGAGCACGTTCATCATCGCACGCATCTTGGCGATAGTCGTACTAGGTGGGCGACCTTGGCTAAAGTCGATCAGGCCATTGACCACTGCCTCGACGCGCTTTGCATACTGCACGTTTCTTGTAGCGTCGGCGTCTCCCATCTCCATAAGCATGTGGATGGCGGCCTGCTTGTTGTTAATCGCAGTCTTAGGGTCGCCAAGCATACGTTGCAGTCTACGCATCAACTCTTTAGTCTCGTCTGGGTTTAAAGTAAGACGGTTGATCATCACATCAGTTACGTTTGCCGAACCGCTTTCTGTCGATACAGTATCATTAGGATTGTAGTCGGCTTTTAGAATGTTGACGGCTTCCTTGACGCCGCCACCATCAGCAATATCGACGTATGCGCTAAAGGCATGTGCGTTCACGCCGAACTGTTCGGTCAGCACGCGCTTACGAATTGTCCTGTCGTAGTATTTAGCTAGGATACCCTGCAAGTCTTGCACGAGAAACCCGTCCATGAAGTCGTAGTCTCCGGGCTTTAAGGCCAGCACACGAGCGGCGAAAGGGTTGTTTGACATGGCTGCTTGCAAATCGCCATCGACTGTTGGGTCGCTGCCGCGAGTAAGTTTAGACGCAATCATGTCGGCCAGTTCACCTAGCTCTGTTGGGGTCATGCGCTCGTTGGGATCAAAGTCTGGGTCTAGCTGCGAACGTCTCAAAAATTCAGACAGTCCAAGTTGAAACTTTTTAGGGTTAGCTAAGATTGCTTCACTGTCCCAGACTTGCGGGACATAGAAGTCGCTGCCTAGCTTGCGAGCGTCACCAACCTTGATGCCCAGAGCCTTCATCTTGTTAAACTCGTCGTTGAAAGCGTTGCCGATTTCCAGCGCGACCCGCTGCTCTGCTGGCTTCAGCTTGGCAACGGCTCCTCTACCCCTACGCAACGCTTGTATGACGCGGGTATGGCTTGCTGGCTGGCCTACATCTAGCGCACCCATTGCAAGGCCACGGTTGCGGCGGTTCCAGCGTTGGAAGTTGTTGCCAGCGTCAGGCAGTTCGTTCAGCTTTGCTATGATCGGCTGTAGCCTGCGTGCCAGCATCGCATCGTGCTTCTCAAACGTCCCAACACCGTTCATTGGTTTGATCTGATCGCCAAACCAGTTAGCACCTAGCTGGCGCATGAGGCTTGAGTTTTCACGGAAAAAGTTTTTGACCGTTGACCACGTAGATATTTTTTGTACGTCGTCGCCTTCAATCTTGTGCTGATTAAAGATTTTCTTTGTGATTTTTGTTATGGGCGCAGGGACACCCATGCGACGAACTTCGCGTGCGACACCCACAAACTCTGCGTTTTTGAGGGGCGCGTTCTTTACCATCATCTCCTCGACAACTTGGCCTGTCAGCTTCATGTCGCCGCCAAATCCCACGCCATCGAATAACAAAGCGTCCGTTGCTTCAAAGCTGTTGGCTTCCTTAACCATGCTTGGGTCAAAGACTACATCGCCTTGGTCAGTGTGCATCGCATCGTAGCCTAAGTCTTTTAGGATATTCTTGAACTTAGCTTGTGCATCAGCCTGCGACTTAGCTGTACCCGACGTAACCATCAGACCATCTCGTCCATTGGTAAACGCATCATACATGCGAGGGCCGCTTACAGGTTCGCTAAACCTATCGACTGCCGCCTGTACTCCGTCTGCATCTAAAATGTTTTTATCCGCAAGCTCCATAATAATATGGCGAACTGAGCCATCTTCCTCTGCGCCGAGAGAGTAAGATTGCTTCGACGATACGTCTAACGGTGCCCTTATGCGTGCAAATGCTGGCGCGACTTTTGTGTCTACTGAGTTTGTCAGATTACTTAGTGCATCCCAGCGGCTTCTTTCCATCTGCAAGGTCATGTTGAGCAAACGACGCTCATCAAACGTCGGGTTAGCCTTGTTAGCTAAGTCGCGGATTTGCTCTCGGTAAAACGCGATGTCTTTCATTGCGCTATCAATATCAGGGGCCGCATCTTTTGGTGCGTCTGAATGGAACATGTCGTCTTCGACTTGTTTCCTGATCTGTGCTGCACTGTAGTTTGTGTCTACATCTTTAGACGAGACAAGGTACACGCCTTCGCCGTATCTCCCGTTCTTTGTAACGGTCACGCCCCTAACGGCTTGATCGGCTGATACGTTATATCGAAAGCTGTCTCGCAGACTGGCTTCGGGCCTCAGACCTACGAAGTCTCTGACCGCATTGTCCAGTCGTGGGCTTACGTTGTCCAAGTATGAGTTGGCGTACTTGCCAGCTACAGACGGGTGAACAAGTGTCACGCCTTCTGGATTGATTACCATGCCTAAGATTTCGTGCTTGTCGCGCTTCGCTTTGTCAAGATCAGCTACCGCCATACGGCGCACTTCCATCTTGCGCTCTTTCATTGACTGCGGCTGATATAGCAGGCCATCCAGTATTTGTACGGCGTCGTCAATTTGGAACTGCAACGCTTCATTCTGCGCCTTGTTCGGCGCAGCGGTGACTTCGACGTAAACGCTATCAACTGACTTGGTGCTAAGTCTTGCAAACTTGTCTTTGAGCATCTGCACGCCTTGGTCGCTCAAGGACATTATTGCTTTCTGCTCATCACGAGAACGCATTGCAAAAGTAATACGGTACAATTTGTTAAACAAAACCTTGCGGTGCTGCTCGACTAGGGCGTCGTAACCGTTGGCTTCTAAACGATCAATGTGCCTAGCTCTTAGTTCGTTAATCTTAGTTATTTCTTTAGCCATACTACGCAATGATCTGCGTGCTTCGTCGTAGTCTTCGCCTTCTGGCAGCACGTTAGTTTCATCGCTGTATTCCATAGCCGTTCTATCGCCACGCAGAATTGCTAAGTCGAACTCGTTTATGGTTTCTGCGCTCTCATCTAAAATGTCTTGTGGGTCTTCTGCCCCTTTGATCTTTCGCACCAACTTGATGAACAGGTCGCGTGCGATACCTTGCTCTGTCTTGTCCATTCCTCGTACTGAGATACGGTCAGCAAAGGCTTTTATGGCAGGGTTCAAAGGCTCGGTAGAAATTGGATCAGGAGCATCTGGTACTGTCGCACCATGCTTACGGCCATAGTCGAGCAATGCCAGATTGAAGTCACTAGGGTCTGCTTCAAGTGCTGCCATCGTCTTTGTTCTTAGTGCTTCGTCGTTACCGCGTAAGATCGCCAAGAGTGGGCTGTCGTCTGCTTCTAGCTGTGCAAGTTCCTTGCTGCTGTCTCTCGTTGTAAACGTAACTCGCGTCTTCAACTCGTTGATCGCTTGCGCTAACGCGCCCATGTTATCTGCGCCCTCGGCCAAGTCAGCGTTGTGCAATGCGTTGGCTAATTCTTCTGCGGTGATTAGCTTTTGTGACCTTGCATTGGCGTCAGCTAAGATCGCGTCTTCACCAACATCACGCCAGTCAATACCTCGCTTAGAAAGCTCCTCGACTATTTCAGAAACCGACTGCTCTATCGCCATAACTTTTCGGTTATTTTTTATTGCTGCGTTTCTAAACATAGCAGACTTAGGCGGCAGGGTTTCGACGTAAGCCGCACCCGTGTACTGGTCGATAGCGATTTTTTTGCGCTCTGTTCGGGGCATCGTGCGCTTGAACATTCCTGTGTATTCGCCAACGGCACGCTGCATTGCGACTTGTAGATCGGATGACAGGGCGTGAAGCTGATCAACTACGGCTTCGTCAAGACCTTCATACGCAGACTTGCTCTGTGTGAGCATACGCTCATACATAGACTGAACATCGCGCTTGGTGTCTGTTGTCATCTCCCTGTTTATTGCTTCCGCTTGGGCTGCATCTGTAGGGTTCTGTCCTGCCAAAGATTGCGCGACTTTACTGTCGGCTTCCTCGGAACGTAGGTTTTTCAAAAACCCGTGTATTTTGTACTGGGCCTGCATGACATCTTCGAGGATAGTCTTGCCGCCTGTCTTGCTTCTCGCGTAGTCGAGTGCCTGTATGCGAGCCGACCCGCTTTCTGGGTTGCCCGGAATAGCCTTGTGAAAAGCCTCGCCCTTTACGCCACCGTATTCACCGTACAAAGACTTGGCTATTTTCTCTAACTCAATAGCAAGCGCGAAGCTGTCGCCCAGCCCTCTCGGACTTGCCATCTTAGAGATTTGCAAGTCTCTGATGCGCTCGTCGAGAGCGACCATCTGTCTAGCCGCGAACTGAGCGGCGGGCATAACGTCGTTGCCGTAGGAGAACTGCGCGTCCTTGCCATGCTCTTTGCCCATCTGCTCTAAGCCAGAAAACTTAGACGGCCCTCTTGTCGGAGCACCCGTCAAAGGATCAATTTCTTCTTCTGGTAAGAATTTCTTAAACAAATCTGCTAAGTCTGCATCGACTGACATAGTCTTGCGACCCATTAGATAGTCGAATAGTGCCTTCCCAAGCTGGCTAACCTTGTGAAATACCTCGCTTAGTGGAGAGCCGGGAACGCGAAGCGCGTCAGTCTGCAAGACGTAGCCTAAAAACTGATTAGCAAAAAATTCTTGCGGATTAGTCGCGGCATTTGAGATGAGAGACTTGTCTACCATGCCACGCGACAGCATGTCGAAGTCTAACATCCCGTTGTCGTCGTAATACTTCTCCATTGAAGCCCAGAATTTCTGACGATCACCTTCTTCGAGAAGGTTGTCGTAAATCCAGTGGCCCATTTCGTGAACCAACTCCATAGACATCGGAGAGGCTCGCTCTTTAGTCGCGTCTTTGCTGCCAACATCTACCTTGATCGCGTTTGTGTTTGGATCAAACGCAGGGCCGTCTGTGGACTTTACAAGTATAGGTGCGCTGCCACCGTTGTACGCTGCAATGCGCTCTAAAAAGTCTACGGCAGTTTGCACTTCGCGCTGCGGGTATCCATCAAACATGGAACGCAACTTGTTCATTGCAAAACCTATAGTCGTGGTAGGTTTTTTGATGCCATTCGGCACGTTCGATTTTAGCACTCGTGCCGCCGCCGCCCTAGCTGTAGCGTACCGCTTCAAACCTTCCAAAGATTTGATCTCGCCTTGCCAGTCCACTGTCTCTATGCGCTCGACGTAGTTTACCAGATCGCCAACAAAGTTAAGTTCTTCGCCCTGCCGTTTAAAAAACGCCTTGTCTGCATCAGCCAGCTTTAGCTCGTTGCCTTGGACGCTTTCTAGCTTGCTGGCTCTGTTCTCACGCTTGCGGTTGCTCTGTACCTTGGAAGACATGCCCCGCTTTCCTTTGGGTACGTCATGCCCGATCAGGCCATTACCGTTCTGATCTAAAAACACATCGTCCAAGTTCATTGGGAAGAATGTTTCCTGTGCGGTAGAGCGGCCCCCGCCTGCCTGCACATGTCCGATCACATATTTTACGCCAGCACTTTGGCCTAGAAGGTCGCCAATACTTTGCGGTTGTCTGCTATCGCCTTTACCCTTCATGCCCGCTGGGCGAACTATGCCCGCTTTATTAACCCTACCGCCTACGTCGAGGAATTGGATGGCAAGCTGCCGTCCGTCAGGCAAGTCATCAAAGTCTGCTGCCGTCCAAGTTAATACGTTTTCTGGGTCGTTCTTAACTGGAGGGTTTTCTTCTGGAGAGCCATCAACCGTCTCAACTTTAGTCGGCGTCTCGTTTTTGTAAGTCTGAGTTTTAGTATGATCGACTTGTACGTGGGGCGCACCTTCTGCCGACTTCTTGACAGCAAAGCGTTCACCTTTCGACTGAAGTTGTATCTCCTCAATCTGACGATTAAATATCCGCACTAAGTTTTGCTTTAACTCTTTTGCCGTACTGAATGTAACCTTGAAGCCGTCGGGGTGTTGGATGGATGCGTTGCCGTTCTTCGCCACGGAGAAACGGCCCAACTCTTTGCCGTCAATTTCTAGCCTGATCGCGCCGTCTGCTTTTTGTCTGTAGTATTTGATGTCGTTGTTTAGATCGACTTCAATGCCAGAGGGGGTAGTCGCAATAATAGGTTGCTTCTTTACGCCAACTGGCTTTGTTGTGTTTTCTTTTACGGTTGATAAGTCTGCAACCTGTTGGTTCAAGTTTGCCAATGCTTGCAATAATTCGTCCGACGATAGCTCGCCGTTCTGCGCCTTTGCCATCAAGGCTTTGTTCGCTTCGATCATTTCCTGTTTAGCCGCTTGGTTAAGGGCCAACTGGTTTGCTTCAGTGTTTACTTGCTGACGCTGATCGGGCGTTGGCTCGCCGCCATACAGGTAGTCGTAAGCCGCATTGCCTTCTGAGCCTAAGTTGTCTTCGCCTTGTGAACGGGAATTAAACTCAATGTTGGCTGCTTCGTTTGAAACGTCTATTTCGTAATTTGGGTCTTGCTCGCCGTAAGTGCTATTCTCGTAGTCGTACATTCCGTCTTTAACTTCGGCTAAGTATTTCTTTCTAGCTGCACGTTGCTTGCCCTGCTTGGTGAAGGCGTGCATGTAGATCGCGTTCGCTCTTTTTAAGTCTATCGCTGTGCCTGACCTCTGGTGATGCGCGGCCAGTTTGTTTGCTTGAACGCGCATGTCGTAAAGCAACTTCATGTAGTCGAGGTCTTCCATCGCCATTCTCTTGCCAACTGCCAGCAAGGCTTTTTCTTGCTTCATCAGGGCGGCGTGTCGGTTAGATATTTCAAGGTTTGCTTTTCTGAGTAGCGTCTTGCCACGGTTCTGGCTATCGACCTCTACTTCGTTTGCAAACTTTTGCTGCTCGGTGGATGTGCTTAGTTGTGTGCGCTCTCCCTTTAAGCCGCCAAGTAGTGTTTGGGATTGCGAGCGAGTGATCATGCCGACTTCAGCAATGTTGTTTCGTGCGTATTGCTCGGCTGCAAACAACCTGTCTTCGGCTTCGGTCAGGGTAATTTTTATCCCCTTGTCGTCCTTAGATTTAGTCTCTTTGAATTTGTACGTCGCGCCTTCGTCTTTCTTACGCAAGGTAGCGACTGCTCGCCCTAAGTTGTCGAGAAGTTCGATATGATAGTCTAGGATTTGGACGCGGTCTTTGTTGCGACCAGCCTCGATTTTGTCTCTCACACGAACTTGCGTGCCACGCTCGATTTTAGCACGATCCATTTCGTCAAGATGCGCGTAGCCTGCGAGTTGTTTTTGCCACTGGCCTTTAGTGTCTTTCTTGTAGCCAGAGCGCACTAGCCTGCCCGAAAAGCCTTTTGCGCCGACTGTTTTTAAGATGCTTTGTATCTTGCCGTTAGGCTCATATATGCCTTGGCCGTCACGAAGTTGTGAGCGTCCCATGTAGTCAGCAAGACCAGTATCTTCGTGAACGCTAGTGTCTTTTGTTAGTCGCATACCGCGAGACACAATCTTAATCGTGCCTTCTTTCTTCGCGTTTAAACGAGCGACCTCTTGGTCGGCTGCATTAATAAGGTCGCCAATAGGGATGTCGTTGCGGCCCTTCATAAGTACCTTAGCGTTGCTAGTCTTTGCATATCTCCCACGAACGTCACGTAGTTTTGCTAAGTTAGCGTAATGCGATGATATTAACTTTTGCTCTGCGCTGGACGGCTGTTGGCCCTTTGTCAGATTGTACTTGAACGTCTCCATCTCAACGAGATTGCCGTCTGCACCGCGCACCATAATGGTGCCTGTGTCTTGCGAAAGACTACTTCTGAATTTGACAGGCAGCTTCGCGTATGAGGCAACGTATGCTTCGCGGGCCTTACGCAGATCAGCAATGCCGTCTTTGATTTCTTTAATTCGGCCATTCAGCATAGCCCCATTGCGCTCGACGAACCCGTCCCGCCCAGCCGCCATCTTGTCCAGTTTTTCGTAATACAAAAGCGTCGCTATTTTCTCAGCTTTCGGCTGGTCGTATCCTTCGTTTAAGGAACGCTGTAACAAGTAGTCTTTGAAATTTAAAAGCTCTACGTTGAGGGTGTCATCCAGTAGACTTTGGAAGTGTGCAAACCGACCATTCGTATCGGACAGCCCCTCAGTCGCAAAGTTTCCAGACGGCAAGGCGCGTTCTGCCCCTGTGACCTTCATGCCCCAAGGTTTTTCATCAGACGGTGAGGCCATTCTGCGGTCTGGCATAGGCATGTCTTGCGCTTGCTGCGCGTCAGCAATGTCCCTCATTCGCTGCACCAGTCGGTTTGCAAACGTAGGGCCGTAAAGGTTAGTCGCGGCAGTCATAAAGCTGCCTTCTGTGGTCGTGGGAATTTCCCCTTCCATCACGTCAACAATTTTCGCGTCGTGCAGTGCTGGGTTGGAGAGCATACGCTCTTGCGCTTCTAGTGTAGCCTTCACAATCTCAGGGCTTGCTCCGTCGAGGTAAAGCTCCAGAAACGATTTGTCGTTGTTAGGGATATTGTCAGTATTAAACGCCGCATTGATAACGCCTTCACCATCAGTCAGGTCATTTAAAACTCTGCCAAGTTGCGCTTCTCCCATACGCCGATAAAACACTTCGACGAACTTTTCTTTCTTAGCTGCTGTGCGACCATCGACTTTTTTATAGGCGGCAATTTCTTCGTCTGAAATGCCAATGCTCTCTAGGTATTCGAGAACTTCGTTATTGCCCTTTAACGCTTCATAGACCCTAACAGGATTAGCCTTATCGGCCTGACGCTGTGCTTCGATTTCCTCGGCTTCGATGCGCTCTGCCGCATAATTTATGGCGGCGTCTTCTTCTGCTTTAGCGCGGGCTGCAAGTGCTTCGTCGCGCTTGATCTGATAGTCGGAGGTTTCGGTGTCGATTACCTTATCGTTGTCGAGCCGTCGCTGCTTGAGTTCGTCGAGGGCTTCTTGCGCTGCCGCCACCTTGTCACGAAGGTCATTATCAGAGTTAAGTATAAACTGGCGATTTTCAGCTAGTTGACGAACAACATCTTCGGCTGTGTCTTCTGGTGAGCTTTCAATCCTTTTATTCTCGCTTGCAACCGCCCGCATACGTTCGATCAATTCTGGCGATGTGTCTGGTTTCAAGCCATCGTTTAGTACCGCTGCCATTTCTGGGTCTAACCCCATAAACTCGCCCGCAGTCACGCTATCGTTTGGTTCGTCAGAAATTGTAAGGCCGTTTAGTTCTTTAACTTTTTCTTGCTGCGCCTCGACTGCGGCGTTCATCGCGCCTTTGCGACCCTGCGTAACCTTCAGTCGTTCGGCAAACTCAGCATCATCGTTGGTTAAGTCTTGGTCTGGGCGTTGCGGCCCCATCTTGTTGTCTGGGCCACCTTCAATCGGGTCGCCCACAACAGTTTGGCCGCGACCAGCTAGGGTGCCGTTACTATTAAAGCTCTGTGGAGCACTAAACTCTGCTGCGTCGTCGCCCGAAAATACGCCGCCGTCTCCGGGGCGTGCGCCTTCGTTGTTAGTCGCGTCAAAGTCAGACTTAACTTCTGCGTCAGTCTTGTTGCGAACGCTACCACCGCCATCATTACCCGTGGGCTGTGCTGCATCGGGGTCGAAGCCAATCAGCTTCATGTCTTTGTCAGTCTGATCGGTGATTAGTTTGATTTCTTGGATGACATCTGGCGTTGTGATCTCGTCGTCGGACAGAAACTTTTGCAGTCTGTTGCTGATGTTCGATGATGCGTTCCGCATTTTGCGAGCACGTTCATTTAACCCATTAACTTTGTCTAAGTTCTTAGTCTCTTTGAGAGCTTCAGCGTCTAGCTCTGACGCTAATCGGTCAAGGTTTACTGCTTGCTGTGCGGCCAAATCTAAAACGTCTTCTTCGCCTAAGTCTAGCGCGTCAACGTCGCTGCCTGTCATTCTGCCGTCTGCGGTTGGCGTGTCTGGGTCTAAGTCGTCGGCAGACAAAGCTGCTGCGCCACGAGTGCCGGACGTTCTAGCGTTTACCGCTGCTTGCTGCTCGACAAGTCGCTGTGTGATTTGCTGCGCTTCGGTTAGCTCTGCTTCTGGGGCTACCTCTGGGGAAAAATCTGCGTCCACTTCGGCGTCAGCACGCAATGTTGCCCGCGCTTGGTTGCGCCCGTCGATCATGCCCATTTCTGTCGCGCTACGACCCTTGGCAAGCGGGTTTGGTGCCACGGCTGCTACGCCACCCAGCACGGCACCCATGCCACCGCCTATAAGTGCGCCACCGCCGACTGCCATTGCGCCTTGTGTGAGGCTGTAGCCGTCCTGTAGGCCCAGTTCTGTATTACGAGCTTGTATGCCTGCGTCCAGTACGCCCTCGGCCACGCCTGAAGCCGCGCCTTCGTACAACGCACCCTTGTAAACGCCAGACTTGAGCGCAGCTTTTGTCGCCGCTTTCTTCATGCTTGCCGCGCCTGATTTAGTCAGGGCTGTGCGGCCACCTTTGGCGATTACTTGCTTTGCGGCTTCGCGTGCCGCTACTCCACCTGAACCAAAACCGATCAAGTTGATTGGGTCAGCTAATGTTGCAAGGGCGTTCGTTCCAAACCCCTGCCAGCCATCGCCACCATCTTCGTAAAAGCTTGGCATAGCGTCGAAGGTGGTCTGTAGTCGAGCCAGACGTGTCGTCTGCTCGTCGTTTTGGGTGTTAGCATCGTATAAGTCGCGGCCAATAGATACGAGGTTCATGTTGCGCCAGCGGCGGTCTTCCATGAAGTAATCTTTGGCTTCGTCTACGGTGTTAAATGTTTTGCCGTCGCGCTCATAGTAGTAGTCGTACACGTCTTGCACAAAGTCTTGTCGTGTAAATACGTTTTTAGCATTACCTTTGTTCAACCCAGCGGCATAATCTAATCCCGTGCCATCATTAGTCGATAGCTGCTGTGCTGCTGGTGCGCCCATTGCGCTGATCTGTGCGTATAGTGCTTTTTGTGCGTTGCTCACGACGGTACTCCAGTTTCCGTGCTATGTTGGAAACATCATATCGTCGTAAAGGGTCTAAGTCGTACCCCGCTTAGTAGTTAATACATGTCAGTATTTCTTCTAAGGTTTACCCGTGACACACGATCACGCCTTTCTTGTAGTATCCTCATCATCGCTTTTTTTGCTGCTATATTAGCATCGCCATTACCTAAGCGAATATGCCCATTCTCAAGTTCTTCTAAAAAGTCTGTTATGTTTCTTTGTTCGCCTTCGAGCTTTCTTGTATAACCGTTATGCCCATTAGGCTTTCCAGATCGGGCATAATTGTAAACGCCCTTACTGAACTTTTCCAGCCAATCAACATTAACACGGTTGACCCATTCTGCGCCTACGGGGTCTGTACCTATCGCGTCAAACAGTTCGGCGTCACCAATGGTTCCGACAAGATTGCTGCTGTGGCGCATATCCTCCCAATACGCTTTTTTACGCGAGCTAAGTCTAGTATATACTGGCATTACGCCTGAGCCAACTTGGGTCGTTTCTTGTACTGGGGCAGTTGCCGTTCCGTCAGCAACCAATTCCTCTGGGTTTTTAAGTTTAAACCCAGTCGGTGATGAAGGGTCACGCACGTACACGCCCTGCACTTGGAATTGCATATTTTCTGCACGCGCTATTATGTCGTCGTCGCTGTCGATTACCGTATAGCCTTGCTTGCCACGGTTCCAAATTAAAAAGTCCGGCTCTTTGCTAGGTTTGGCTGCGCGAACTTTGTCACGGAGATCGTCTAGCATGACACGCATCGCGCCCAAGCCTGCCATTTGATCATCCATGTTCAGAACTTCACCGACTTCAGGCGTTTCCAAGTCTGATCTTATTACTTTGCGTTGGGTTTCTATAACATCAATAAGCGTGTTAAGCTGTGCCTGCGCGGCTGCGATTATTGCAGGGTCATCGTCGGGGCTTAGAGACTGCATTGCATTGATGTAAGGCTGGATCATGTTTCCAAGAATATTTACTTTATCTGACGCATACTCCCTCACGCTTTGCCCCGGCATGACTAAATTTTTGTCGTCCATTATCGTAGAAATATAAACGCGCTTGAAATTCGCACGGTAAGTCTCTTTTGGCATTAAGCCAAGATTAGCAGCCATTACGTTTATCGCCTGATTGAACTCTTGCAAGTCCTGTGTGGGGTCAATGTCTTTGTCACTGATATTTTTAGATATAGCTTGAATAATGCCATCTACTTGATCGGCTTGTATGCCATAACTTGTGTTCAGTGTTCGCAAGACTTTGTATGCAATGCTGTCTTCGCCACTTGCATCAGCAAGGCTGGCAAGTCGATCAGTAATCTGCTTCTCGTTGTCTGCAATAAGTTTTGCTGCTGTCTCTGTAGCCGTCGTTACAGTCTGGTCATATACGCCAACACGAGCGTTACCAATTAGATCCGAGAAATACGCCCAGTCGTTTGCCCAGCCTTTATTGCTTGGGTCTTCTTCGTTCATACTCGCGTATGGAGTAAGATTGTTTTCTGATCGAAGGCGGTTCACCTCAGTGAAAACCTTTGACTTTGTGTTTTGGTTGTAAGGGAGAGTAATAAGTTTAGCTAAATAAGTTTGCCCGCCGTTGTCGTCCACTCTCGCACGAAAAGCAATTTCGTATGCGTCTACGTTAGCACGGTCTTCTAATATGTTGTCTCGTGTAGAGGCTGAAGTTAAGGCTCCCATAATCTGTTTTTTTAATAAGTCTGTTGCGGTTAGAGTATTTCCCTTGCCCATGTCTTTCCACCGCACACGCGAGAAGTCGAACCCTAAAGATTTCATTAGCGTATCGGCATGTTCGCCAATCGCCACCTCGCCATCCAGCCAGTCAAAGTCTGACTTTGGTGCAGTAGTTATTGCACTGATCAATTTTTGTGTCTGTTCGTTTTCGTAAGTCGTAAGTGCGTTTTGCGAGTTTCCAATCACAATGTTGCGAATTACGGCCATACCACTAGCGCCCAATTCTTTTGGGTCGATGTTGTATTTAGACAAAATGTTAAGAACCTCTGCGTTAAGAGCCTCTGCATTGCCGTAAAGGTTTTTGTTGAACGCGACCCCGCGTGCATACGTCTGTGCTTTGCCAAGGTTGCCAGACTGCCACAAAACATAATCAGATGCTGCGTTTTCTCTTACGCGGTCAAGAAAGTCGTGATCGACTGGCACATCGGATGGAAGCGAACGAGTGTATAAAGTGACTGCGTGTTTGATAGCTTCGGTCTTGTCTGTAATATCTCCAAATATTTTTGCGTGCTGATCGCCTATTGCGATTGTCGCTTTCTCATGGGCGTTACGAATGTAGGTACGTCGGTTGGCCTCCATATTTGCACGAAGTTCGTCTTGCATCCACAATGGCGATTGAGAGATAACCCCGTCAATGCCCTCTTGAGTTACATATTGCGACACGTTGCGCGACTGCATGTAGTTTGTAATCACTCTTTCGTTCGTAAGCCTCAGAAAATTCTTCGCCTGCACCTCGCCAAACTTGCCGACAATAGCGGCAAACGGGCCTTTCTGTGATATACCCGCCCACTGCTTTGGGTCGTTAGGGTCAGTACCTTCGTAAAAAGACATAACCTGTTTCATGTTGGCAATAGATTTGGTTTCGTTTCCAAGAACAGTCGAGCGTTCGTTTGCTTGTTTGTCGGCTTGTATTGCGCCTAGTCGAGATGACGTTTCATTGATGACGTTCTCAGACGGCAAACTCTTTCCGTAAAAGAAATCACCGCCTGCTAGGTTTCGCTTCATGCCCTCAAGGTCTGCGACTGACGCATCTACGCCAAGCTCAGACTGCGTCTTCACGTAGCTGTTGAACGCGGCCATGTTGTCGCTACGTCGTTTCTGTATGCGATCTTCTTTGTTGTCGCGTGCCTTGAGAAAAGCTGCACCTATACGCATTAACCAATCCCCGCCGCTGTTTTCAGACTGCCGACTTTGTCACCCGCCAAAGCCTCTAGTGAAGCCAAGTATCTAGCGTCTGCACCTTGCCCTGTGTCTGTTCGATCAGTCCTATTGCCAAAGCCGTAACCCATATTCGGGGCCAGCTTTTCGTTAAAGTTAGCCATCGTGTCACCGAATACCGCTTGGCTGTCATTGAAGTTAGCTGATGTCGTGTCAGCAAAATTCGTCATAGCGTTAGAAGCATTTTGCATATTAGCAGACGCATTGTTGGTTAGCATACTGCTTTCCATCGTTGCGGCCTTGCCAAAGACATTGGTGATCTCGTCGAAGGTTCCTTGCCGACTAGAGTTTACCGCGTCAGCATAGCCTTTACTGCGGCTGATAGCGGCGTCAAAAGCGGTCTGATCTATCGTGCCAAGTTGATCTGTAGACTTACTGATTAACGCAGCCTGCTCGTCGGTGAACTGCGTAGACCTGTCCATGCCACGACGTATAGCAGACGCTTCAGTCTGAGACGCGACGAGGTTCACTGTATCATAGTAGTCGTCCATCATTTGACCACGGAAAGTCTGGTAGTTTTTAGCAATTTCCTCGCCGTCCACTGATGCTCTAGGGCCAAGTTTAGCCATCGACGACTTGAGTGCTGTGTCCATCATGCCAATGCGCTCAAGGATACGGTCACGGTACGCGGCTTCGTCGGCTGCTGATTGCGCGGCCATTGATAACTGGGCCTCGGCAACTTGACGCTGCATGTTTGCGACTTCTTTCATCGCAGCTTCGTCTACCTTGCTCTGTCGATACGAGTACCCCATATCGAACAGAGAGCCGTAGGCTTGCGTGCGAAATGCGTCCTTGCCCTGTGGGTCGTCGTAGTAGCTGCTGGCTACTTTGCCGAGTGTTTCTCCGAACATACTCTGCTCCTTAACTCATTCTGCGTCCAAAGCCCGTGCGCGGCGAGCTTAAATTGCGTGACATAACGCCAGTGCCTTGCAACGCCGCTGGCCGAGAGCCGGGAATAAATCCTTGGTTCTTACCGCCGCCTGAATACGCAAGGTTGTAATTTACGTCGTTAATCAAGGCTTGGCCCGGCAAAGGTTGCTCGTTAGTCGTAGCTACGTCTGACGCCATTTCCGTGCCGACTACGTCAGTCTGCTCCATGCTGCCTGCTGGCATTACGCCGCCTTCGACGCCAGCTTCGCCGCCAATAATCCTATTGCCAAATCCTTCGCCGCCTTCGCCAGTCGCGTTGGCGTTTTGATTTGCGACAACTCCGTCCATACTAGGCAAGCCTTCGGCCTGTTCGTACTGGGTGCCTAAGAATGACGCGCCAGCCCGCTGCTCGTTGAAGGGCTGGAACATCTGTTTCGTTCCGTCGCCGCCAAGTGCAATATCCAATTCTTCATCGCCCATGCCAGGGATCGACGAAGCCGCTTCTTTCCTAACGTACTCGCCCTGATTTTCAGGCGTCTCACCGTAATTGTTAGTGATGTATGTCTTCGCCATACTGCCGTTATCAACAGGAGTAGTCGGCCCTATAGCATCGGGAACCCTTGGTGCTACTGCTGCTACCGCTGCTGGTGCTCCACCGCCGCCGCCAAATCCACCCATGTCGTGTCTCCTATCCTATGACCACGCCTACGCGCTTGTCGTTTAAGCCTGTTCGACGAGTGCTACGTCGCTGCTGCATACTGTTGACTGGCTGCATCATAGCACTTCCGTAGTTTCGGTTCGTCCCACCTGACTGCAAGTACCGAACACCGTTCATATCTGGTGCCGCACTAAACAGAGGATTGTTAGACGAGCTGTTCGTCGGCGCACCCGTCAGATCAACTGGCTGACCAGAATTAGGGTTGGCGCGTTTCGCGTTAGCCAGCAACCAAGCCTCGTAATCAAAGTTTGAAGGTGCCGCTGCCAAGTCGGTTGCCGTTGCGGAAAGGCCATTGTTGTTTAGTGTTGATACCGCTGGGGCCACTGAGGGGGCCGTAGGGGCCACGGATGAGTTGTCGTTGCCGTCTGACAGGGTCGCGCCGAAACCGCTTGGTTGCTCATCTTTGCCCAACTTCCATGCGGGTGTAATGTCGCTGCTCATAACATTTGGGTTCAAGCCAAACTTCTCGCTCAAGAACCCACCGACTGCCTTGCCGCCTTGCTCTGCTGCGATGATGCCCGTACCCACTGCGCCTGCCATAGACGCGCCCACATCACCCGTTTGTTTGTAAAGGGCTTTGCCTACTGCTGGCGCGGCTGCGCTCGCAAGTTGGTCGCCTACAAAGCCGCCAGCCATGTTCTTAAAGTCAAACGATGAGGTGCTAGTCGTGCCTGTGCCAAAGCCGTCCACTGGCGTGCCGTAGTTGTTCATAACCTTGTAGTCGGTGCCAATGCCAAACGCGCTGCCAACTGGACCTAAGACTTGGCCTAATACTACGCCTTCGATCATGTTAGCCAAGCCGCCGCCAAACCGTTGCGCCCAAGTCGTAGTACCGACGTTGCCTGCTGCGTCGGCTTCCAGCTTGGATCGGAATATTCCACGATTGTAGGCTTTAGAGAGCGCGGAAAAGTTGTCTTGCTGCTGCTTCCCGCTAAGGTCTGACCCAAGATATGTAGAAGATAACGTCGAGCCAAGTGCTGTGCCAAGCGGATCGTCGAAGGTCGCGCCGGGGAACCGTCGAACATTAGTGCCGAGGTAGCTTGCCCGCATGGCATCGGCCAACATCTTCGTGTATTCTTGACGCTGTTTCGCAGTCGCAGCCGTATTCCCGAACGCAGCATTTTCCAGAGTGTACCCGTCATTCAACGCCATAGTGTTCGTGCCAAGGCCCGCTGCAATCAACGCGGGGCTGACGCCGCCCTTGGCGGCTTTCTGAGCCTTTACCCAATTCGCTTCTGCTGTAACTCTAGCGTCATTGTACGCCATCGAACTTCCGTGGTCGCTCTCGGAATTGTCCATAATGCTTGAGTATTTGCCAGACGTGACCGGATTGCCATAGCCGTCTAGGACAGCGTTGCCGTATCCGTCGCTCACGCCTTTATTGTTGTGTCCGTAGCCTGCCAGCTTGGCTTGGTTCTCAGCGTAAGCCTTGCCTGTCTCAAAGTCGCGGCCCGGATTGTCAGACTGAATGGGGGCAGTCTGATTGATGCCTTTTGTTTCCCAGTCTTGCAAGGTCGTGTTCTTAGCCTTGTCAAACCGTTGGGTTTTTGCGGCGTCGTCTTCGCTGCCGCTATTGCTATCGTCGTCGCTTCCACCAAAACACATATCACAAATTCCTCTGAAAGATGTAGCCAGTCTGGGTGTAACCATATTTCTCGGCAAACTTACCCCAACGGTTATCTACGCCATTGTTGCACGGCATAAACAACATCACCTCGGCTTCCATGTATCTCGCCCAATGTTCAAACTTTTTCATAAACCGAGACGCCGCCGACGAGCCACGGTGTAACGGGTGTATATACATGCACTGCTCGACTGCGAGCTTTGTCGTGCCAAAGTAGTGCTCTGTGAGGCTGGCTAAAAACCACCCAACAATTCCGTCTTCGTTTACCGAGACTAGAGATAGCTTATCTCCATCAGCGTAATAGTTTGTGAGCATGGCACTGACTTTATCTACGTCGTAGTTTGAATGACTAAACACGCCTTCGGCGTGCATGATCTTTCCCATCTCTGTGAGCGTTTCGAGGTCTTCAAACTCAGTGAGCCTTACCTTGATCATGGCGTCCTCCCGTACATTGGGCCGACATAGTCGTACCCTAAACGCTTTGCGATAATGTCGAAGCCCGAATGGACGGAAACAGTTGGTGCAAAGAACGCGCCTTTACACTTATTGACCTTGGCCCAGTTTCTAAACTCACGCATAAAACTCATGGCGACGTTAATGTTTCCACGCGATTTAGGGTCAATATACATCAAATTTTGCTCGGCTATGAGGTCATGGCCGAAGAATGTCTTAGTGATTTGAGCAGAGAAAAAACCCACGACTTCATCATCTTTCTCGTAGACTAGAAACATCCAGTCGGGTTGGTGAAACGCACGCTTTGCGTGATGCGTCATTTCTAATTCGTCTATGTCGTAGTCTTTGTAGTAGCCCTCGCGGATCATATCTAATGCGAGGACTACACACTTCTTTAAGTCGTTGTCTTCGGCAAGCCGGACAACATCGCTCATGCAAGTATCATGTTTCCAAAGCCCAAGCCCTTACGCCTGCTCGAACCTTTGATCGCACGGGCAAAGGCACTCTGATCTTGTGGGTTGGTCATGCCTGTGTACCTGTACTCGCCCGTCTCCCTGTCGCGCACGCGGTCTTGATAGGTCACGCCTTGCGGCAGAACCATTGGTATTATCGGCGCGATGGGTGCCTCTTGCGGTAAAGTCGCGGAAAGGTTGGGACGCTCGTTTTCATCAAATTGATCAGTGAAGTCGGACATCTGTGCGATAGCTGGCATCTTCGTCGCAGTGGGGTTTGTAATATTTAAGGGCGCAAAGTTATTCGGAACAGGTGCCAGCATTTGACCAATGCCCGCGCCCGAAACCGCGTACTTCAAACCCTTTTCGCTAAAGTTACCAAAGGCATCCATCGCTGCGGAACCCAAGTTTTTAAAGGTGCCATCGGCTGTTTTGTAGTTTTCTAGCGTGTTTGCTTTTGGCATCTCTGCGTATCTTTTGTCAGACGGGTTTAGCTCTGAGGCTTTCACATTGGAGCGGTTCTCTAGGTAGTTGCCCACACCGTAGCCAAGCCCAGCACCCGCGCCCGTCGCAAGTGCAGTCTTGGTGTCTTGGCCCAAGAGGTATTTAGATGTGGCTGCGGTGCCAAGACCTGTTAGTGCGGCTTGCCCAAACTTACTGTTGCCAATGTAATCTGCGGCTTTGACACCATATTTTAAAAGGTCTTCATACCATGCAAATTCTTGTGCGCCCGTGTCTGGGTTGTAGCTGCCTTCGGGTGAGCCTGCGACGTACTGAGCGGGGTTCGCCCCCATGTCTGCTAGGGCTTGCATTGCGGCCATTGCGAGGCCGGGATTTGCTTGTGCCGCTTTCTTTGGAATGACGATGTCGCCAGTCTCCGTGTACGACAACGTGTCGTCGCCAGCACGCATAGCCTTGTCGTGCATACGGTCATTGCGCTCTAAGTCGTCGCGATCAAAGCTTTCTGGTCTGCGAGGTGCGCCAGATTTAGGGATTTTGTCTCGTGAAAAATCTCTGTCATTGTTGTAGCCTGCTGCGTTTTCTGTGTCTGCCAAAGACATGTCGTTCGTGTAGTAGTTGTTGACGCGGTGGGGTTCCATCCTCGCGTCTGCGCGATAGCCTTGGGGCATAGCGGCACCGGGGTTTTGGCCCAAGTACGTCGTGGCTATGTTGTTATTGAACCGACGCTTGTTCTCTATCATCGTTGTCTCAGGCTCAAGAGGTGGCGGCAATGCCTGCCCTAACACTCGACTTAGGCCACGTATATCAAGACCTGATTGCAGTTGATTGCTTGAGCCTTGCGCCTTTAGGTAATCAAGAGCCTGTTCCCTCGCAGCGTCACGGTCAAACTGATCCATGTCTTCGATGTCGCCCTTCGGCGTCTGAAAATACGGGTAGCTCTCATAGTTTAGTCGGCGTAAAAAATTTGCGGCTGTCTCGCCTTCTCTTGGCCCTGCCATAATACTTCTCCTTACACGTTGACGGTTGCGGCGGCGATTACGACTTCGAGACTTTGACCTGATGAGTTGTTCGTCACGACAAGTTCGATGCGCTTAGAGGCAACCGTTGCGTCTATCTCAATCACTGTCGCAATGTTGTCAGACTGCAAGCTGCTCGTCGCTGAGTATGTGCTACCGACAGCCACGCCATCGACTGAGAGTTGCAGTGTGGCCGTGCCAGACGACAGCTTGTATGCAATGCCGTCGATACGGATTGTCTGTTTCCAGATGCGCGACAGGTAGTAAGTCTTGTTGCCGATATTCGCGCTGCTGTCTTCGTGTACCGAGAAGAATGGGATCGACACGGTTGAGAAGGTTTCGGGTAGCTGCGTGACTGGTAGGTTGCCCGAACTGTCTAGCGTTGCCACGCCGTTAGCTGCGCCCATGTAAGTCTTGGGTACGACAGACGAGAAGTCGATGTCGCCATATTGCAGTCCCGTACCTGTGCCGTTCACACGCACGTACTGGTTCGCGTTAGTCTGTACGAATGTAGGCAGTGAGCTTTCTGGCGATGTCTCTAGCCATTGTGTTCCTTCGTAGAATTTCAGGATCGCTGGCGTCAGTGACGTGTCGAGCCACAAGTCGCCAGTATAAGGGCTAGTTGGGGTGGACGACTGCGACAGAATGTTGGCTTTGTTGATCAGGGTGTTTGCCAGTGCGGAGACTTTAGCCTGCGGTATTTCGTCGTCTTGGACTGCGACCTTGGCGAAGTTTATAAAGCCCGACGCATTGGTGTATTCGTCCTCGAACATCATGCCAGCCACGGTTTTTAATGACTGGTTCTCGACAGTCATAATTGTGACCTTGTCGCCAGTTGTTAGCTGGTTGGAGGTATCGACGAAAGTGATTGTGTCAGACGTAGACGACGACAGGTAGTCTGCGCTGCCGCCCGGTTGCTGCAAGATGCCGTTACGCCAGACTAAGATTTTCTCGTCATCCGTATGGACGAACGAAACCAGTGTGGTCGTGCCAGATATTTCGTTGTCAACGCGACGGAAGTTTGTGACCGACTGCGAGCGGATAGCGTAGACAGATACTTTGTCGCCAAGGGCTACGGCTGGGCTTGCCGTCGCAAGCGTGATCGTGTTGGCTGTTGTGTCGTAACTGTACTGCGCTGCTGTGTTGGCTGTCGTTGTGTCGTGCAAAAGTAGACCGTTGCGGTACACGACGATGTTCTCTGTGGAGGGGTCAAACGAATAGCCAATGACGCTGTTGGCTGCACCGACTGTACCTGTTGCCGTTGCGCCTGATCCGCTGCCACCAGTGATGGTGACGGTTGGGGCTGCTGTGTATCCAGAGCCAGCGTTTGTAATTGTGATTGCTGTGACTGCGTCGGATGTCAGTGTGGCGGTAGCGGTTGCTGTTGTGCCTGTAGTTTCTTGCGGGTCAGAGATTGTGACCGTGGGTATGGTCGCGTAGCTCGCACCGCCTGCTGTGACGGTAAGCGTGGCGATTGGGCCACCGATTAATACGTCTGCGCGGCCAAAGAAGAACGGGCCTTCGACGTTACCTACCGATGCGCCTGCCGTACCACGAAACGTCGATACGTCTGCGATAGTTACCCAGCCTGTTTCTGCACCAGAGTATTGACCTATGCGGTATTGGATGCCTGCGGTGGCGTCGAGACGCATTTGGATCGGGCCGTCAAAGACGCCCTCCTCGTTGAATATAGTAGCCATTAACTCGGCAACAGTTTTATCACCAAGCTCCGCTGTGTTGAGGTAGCGGATCACGTTTTCAAAGTCGGTGTGAATGTTGCCAGAGTTTACATAGTTCTGGGGGTGTTGCTGTCTAAGTCGTGCCATTGTCTAACTCCTAACGGTCACGGCGAAGCCGATGATTTTCAACAGCCCCTTGCCTTTGGTGGTGAAACGAAACTGAACGCCTCGGTATCTGTGCTCAAACTTGCGCTCGTATTGTCGGTTGAGCGGCACGTCTGGGAATTTGTTTTCTGCGCCGTCGCCTTCAATGAGAAACTGCATGGCTGAGAGGTATCGGCCTCGCTCGTCGAACGCCTCGATTTGTAGCTCGCCCTTGCCTGTGGCTTGTAGGATAAAGCTGTAGCTTTCCTTCGTATCGTTGATCGCGCCTTGCCATAGGATCGGCGTATCGACGACCATCTCTGGGCTGTGTGTGACTTCGTCTTCGACGTGGCTACGGTTCCAGATGCCGCCGGGGGTTCCGATTATTGTAACGCCGCCAAGCTGCCTGCCGCATGAGGCGTTTAAAAACTCCCCAGTTGACCATTTGCTTTCGCCGCCTTTCATCGGGTTCAGAGATAGCGTTAGTCGCTTGGTTATCTGCTCGGAGAACGGGAAGAAGATGTGGTACTGGCCTTCGTCTTGGTCGTAGAAAGCACTGATCGTTTCCTTGTTATCGACGTGGCTAAGAAGCTCACGGTAGGTCAAGTCGATCTTGTTGGACATAGGCACAGTGTAGAGAGTGACGCCGTTTGTTTCTGAGCGGCGAAGCGAGTGAACGCCGTCGCGTGAGCAGAACATTAAGTCTGAACCCGCGTTCTTAATTGTGTTGTGAGAGATGCAGCCAGTGTTGACGTTTACCTTGTCCACGATTTGCCACTGCGTGTAGTCGGGGTGGATGTCGTAAGCCACGGTCTTGTCGTTCGTGAAGACGGCCAGCCGTGTGTTCTCGAAAACGCCCAGACCTGTGATCTCGTCTGCGGTGCCGATGATGTTGCCCACGTCGATGTCTGCGCCCTTGAGCACAGACGTAGAGGTTTGGTCTTCGTCGAGCGTAAAGATGTCTTCACTGTCTACTCGGCTAAAGTCGATGACGGTGCGTTTTCCGGGCATACCCGCGATTGCCAGTCGCCGCTGGATCGACACAATAAAAGCGGGTCGCGGGTCACTGTTAGCGGTGATGTCGTCCCACTTAAAGCCGTCGTACTGATACATGCCATAGTCGCGGGAAGCGAAGACGACCTTGTTGTTAAAGATGGTGGACGTGACAACTCCCGACCTTGGGTAAACCTCAGACTTAACGTGCTGCCGCTCTGACTTTAACGTCGTTCCACCGCCGTCTACTTGCGCCCAGACAGCCAAGTCTCGGCCAAAGAAGTTCATATGCTTAATGTACTTGTTGGTTTCGGCGCGACTAATCGCGCCGGGGTCGCGCACCATTGTTCCACGCCAATCAGCGTAGCCATCTTGGATGCGAAACATGTGCTGCTTCTTACCTGTGTCGAGCGCACCAATGTCTCGGCTTGCGTCGATACCTTGAAAGTCCTCGTAAGGGTAAACCTTAACCTTGACGCCGCTTGGGGCATAAGTCGTAGACAAGAGTTATCTCCCCGTGTTGTAGGACTGTGTGCCAATCGGCCTCTGGGATACGTCCCACGGGCTGACTTCGATTTTGCCAGAGCCATACTTGCGGTGGTACAAGACACGGTTCATCATCTTGAAATACATAGGGCCATATGCTTCGATCTTGTTCGACTGTTGTTGTACCGCGTAGTGATACAGCAATCCTGAAACCATTATGTTGTCGGGTATCGGCAAGAGTTCAGACGGGTGGGTGTAGTAGTTGATCTCTGGGTTGTCCCAATATGGATGACCACGTAAGTCTTCGATGACGAGGTTGGCAAATTCAATGAACATCATCATCACTTCGCCATCGACTGTTCCGGGGTGCATGTCGCCGTATCGACGAAGGGACTGCATTACTAAGGCTTCAAGGTTTGAGTACGGCGAGTTGAGGTGCGGGTTGTTGCCAGAGAAACGGTTACGCTTCTCGCGCCCCTGCGCGTCCTCACGCCATGCGACATCAGCCGACTTGGTTAAGGTGGCGTCGATTGTTGTGCGGAGGTCTACGGCACCAACGATAGACTTGCCGTTCGCGTCGTCGTGACGCGGCTCGTCGTTCGCTGGCAGCTTGCCAGTTATCTTTGCGCTGTCGTAGACCTTCGCCATTAGTCGCCCTCCGCTCGGATGATGCGCCCTTGTACGATAAATTCGTGCATCTCAAATCGCTCGACAAGATGAGAAGGCACGTTCCACGTTAGGTATTCCATGTCTTTGCACCAACGCGAGCGAACTTCCTCGCCCATTACAGTGATGGAAATGTCTTGTATTTCTTCGTTCTTAGATATGAACATAGTCGTTGCAGGCAGCTTGCGAGTTACACTTGCCGCCTCCTGTGCTTTCTTCGTTACGACTTTAGCCTTAGCCGCTTTCGTTTTTTCTAGTACCGACATGTCGTCTCCACATGAAAAGGGGCTGCAATTACTTACAGCCCCTAGTCTACAGAGTTTTGTGGAACGGTTCGTCCTCGTTAGGAGACGGCGTTCCAGTTCTTAATGCGGTGATGTACTTTAGACTGTAGCATTTCTAGGCCACACTCGGTTTGGTACATGTGCTTCACACCGTCAAAATCTGGTGCTTGGATGTCACGGATCAACTGAGTGTCACGACCTTGCATGTAGCGATACTTCAGCTCGCCCATGTCCAGAATGATCATCTCTTTGTCCAGACCCGGCACCTGTCGGAACATCGGGTGCATGTAGACCAACAGGTCGCCAGCGTATGTAGTGTAACGCGCAAGCGATACTCCATATGCGTTGTCGATTTGAGTTGGTTGCCAACGGTTCTTGCCGATCTCCATAAGGTTAGAGATTACGCGAGCACCACAGAACGCTACCTTTTCCGAGCCGCCATATGCAAAGATGTTTTCGATCAAGAGACGATCAAATTCTTTCTCCGTAATGACGTTTGACGATGCACCGTAAGACGCGCCATCGGTTACAGTTGTGATGGTGTTACGCAAGCCGCCTGTGAAGCGAAGTGGTGACGCAGTGTTACCGTTTACCTCGGCACGCTTTCCGAAGAACATGGCCCGTTCGATGTCGGACATGTGCATCTTCAATGCTTTGGTTAGCTGCTCTTGCTCCTTGTCGCCAGTACGCAGATATGTGTTCTGCAACGTACCTGTGACCTGTACGCTCGACTTAAAGATTTGCGTAAAGTTGAAATCCATAGTCGGGTCGAACGAGATTGCAGTCGGGGCTGACCCGCCTTCTGTATCCGCAAACCCACCGATAATCACGTTGGCATTATCAGCGATCTGGTGTGCAGTTCCACCGATGTTACGCTCAACCGCGATTGAGTTTGAAGCATTAACTGCGGCAGTCGCACGCATGACTTCCCCAGTCTCGACGTTAATCAAGATGGTTCCCGGCACGACGAAGTTTTTGTCTACGTTGGAACTGTCGATAGTGAAGGCGGCAGTCGAAGTCGATGCAACCGCACCGTTGACTGTCAACTTGCGATCTGGGAGTTCGTCGCGGTAGTGGTTGTACTTAGGGTCATCCGTGCTTTCGGAACCCGTCATGGACAACAATGCCTGTAGGGGTGCGCTGCCGTTTGGTTCAAGCAGAGTAAAAAGCTCGCGGTAATTGGTAGGACGGAAGTCAGTCGTAAACTGGCCTGTCCCGCGTAATCCTTGAATAGCAGTCATAGCTATTGCTCCTGTATTAAGAGGTATGTGGGGTTGGGGCAGCTAGTCTTGCGGCTACAGCGGCAAAAACTTCGTACCGATTTGGATAGGCGTTCGGGCCGTAGCGCGAACATTTCCTGTCCTGTGTATTAAAGCAAAAAAAAGGGGGGCTGTCTTCCCCCCTTCTAATATTCTTACGCTAGGCCGCGCTTGGTCATAGCCTGTGCTGTCAATGCGTCCATAAACCCTTGGTCTGCGCTAGGCTGTCCACCCCCGCTACCACCGCCAGACGGCATAGGGTTGACCGCGCCAGTAAAGGCTTGGCGGCGTTCGTTGAGTGCGCGTAGCCTTTCCATCTCTGGCTGGCTGCGGTTAGCCGCAAAGTCTTGGCCGATCTTCATAGTGAGTTCGGGGTCAAGAAAGTCGTCTTCCGTGTAGCCACGACCATATGCAAAGTCGAAGAAATCGGCGTCGGCGTCGTCTGGAAAGCCGAGCGACTGCTGCATTTGGTTGAGGTTGTTGACGGCCTGTTGCTTGTAAGCGTCATTCGAGCGAGTGGTGGCAGTTTGTAATGCCTGACCAGCTTCGGCGTTTACGCCTTGCGCCTGCTCGACTAAGCCCTGCATCATCTGGCGCATCTCGTTGTTCTCGCCCTGTAGCTGCTGGATAAGCTGCATACCTTGGCGATACATTGGAGGTAGCTTCACCGCGTTCTGGTCTTCCCAAGCGGAAAGTTCGTCGTCGGCTTCCATAGCTGCACGGTTGCCGTCTGGTCGGTCAGGCGTCACGTCGCGCTGGTCGCCCATCGTCGGGTTCTTGGTGTAGGCTTCGATGCTGGCCTGTAAGAACTGAGCCATGTCGTCACCAGATACGTCGTGGCCTGCCTGCTTGGCGTTCGCCATGACGTTTTCGATGAGCTGTAGTGCAGGCTCCATAGGCTTGAAGCGTGTGGCGTTCTTGTGGTTCAAGTCTTTGTAGCGGTTAGACATGCCAGCGATTTGCGATGAGGACATCGTTTGCTTGCGGCCATCCCCCATATCGACTTGGATAAAGGCTTCCTCTTGCTGCTTGTCGCCTTCTGTTTGAGGGGCCAGTCTCTCTTGGGCTTGCTCCATAACTGTAGCTGGGGCTTCGGGCGGTGGGCCTGCTGGTGGGCCTGCTGGCACAGGGGCGGGTTGCCCATCTGGGGCTGGTGCTGCGCCTAGTTGTTGCGCCGATAGTTGGGCGATCATTTGATCGTCTTGCTCTGCCATGTTTTTTCCTTTCCAGCCGTAGCGGGATGATTATAGGGAGGCCGTAGCGTCCGGTTTAAGCTCGCCTCTGTTGGCAGCGTCCATCAAGATATTGTTATTCAAGATTTGACTGACTACAGTGGGGAGGTCGGTAAATTTCCTCGCGGCCCACATGGAACCGCGACGAAAATGCACTTCATCTATGGGCATGGCGGGGCCATCACACAGTTGAAACGCTGCTTGGAGTATGGACTTTTCCATCTCCTCTTGGATTACTTGCCAGCCCTTCGACTTGAGCATGGTATCTACTGCGACTTGTTTTTGTTTGGGGGTCATTTGCCTAATGTCACATATGCGCCGACAGACAGAACGCCGAGGATGCCAAGTATGCACCAGCGCACTAACGTCTTGAGGGCGGTTGATTTAATGTCGCGCCAGCCGTCTATAAGCTGGCGCAGTTCTCTTACGTCGTGAGGGGCGTTGTCGTCAGACAAGCCTATACGGGTGAGAGCTTCACGCGCACCTTGCTGAGCCGCTTGTTGCAGCATGGCTTCAATCTCTGGTTTAGACAATCTGTAAGTCGTGACCTCGGCCATACTGTTTCCTTTTAGGCGGCTTCTACCCTTGCGTGCAGGGGCAGTCTTTGTGCTGCATTGGGCCAGTCTGGGTCTGCTTGCCTAGCTGCTTAACGTCTCTCGTCTTAGCCATCACCTAATCCCACCTGTGTTTTCAAGTCATCATTGCCCCAGAACATAGGGCAATGCTCGGCCATCAGCGCAAGCTCGTCTGCGTCAGTGACTTCTGCCATTGTGATAACGCTAGGCTGGTCGCCCAACGTCACGCCGTCTGCCACAAAGAAGTAGTGCTTGTCGTTGGGTATGCAGTACCCCAACGATATAACATCGTCCTGCGCTCGCCAGTGGTCTTCGTTTGCGGTTGATGCGTATGCAAAAATAGCCATGCGGCCTCCTTTATAAGATCATTGGTTGCCAAGGCGTCGTGTCTGAACCGTTCCAGACGCGACCCGCTGAGTAATTTGAACCATAGCCCCACATGTGCATGATGCCTTCCTCGTCGAGAGCCATGCCAAAATTAGTATTAGTCGAACCTGTGTGGTAGCCGCTGACGGTAAGCCACTGCAACTTTCCCTGCATTGGGGGTGCTATGCCGATTGGCTTAGGGACGTTTTGGTTGCCAGAGTGAGGCCGACCCATTGGCTCGCCTGCATGGCCGCACGTTAAGACAATGCCGTTTTGACGGGCAATGCGATCAGCTAAAGTTGCGTGGCTCATAATCGCCGTTTTTTGGTACAGATAGGAGCCGCTGGTGCTTTTACCCATGCCAATACATTGCGAAGGCCATGTGATGTTGTTGTTCAAGGTTGGTATAGACTTGTTTACATTGTCGCCCAATCCTAGATTGCCAACTGTATTGTGGCCCCAAGAATACACGTTGCCGTTGACGGTAAGCGCGTAGTTAAAGCCCCAATCACCGCCCATGCCCCAGATGTCAATAACCTCAAAACCTGCACTTTGACCAAGGGTAGATATGAGTGTTGGGGTATTGCGGTCAGTCGTGGAGTTGTCACCGATTTGTCCGTAGGCGTTGCCGCCCCATCCATAGAGCTTACCATCAGCGCGAATGGCGTGGACATGGCAGGAAGCACTCTGACCAGACAACTTTAGCTTGGCGCAGTCGCCGCCAATGCTAGTCTCGGTTGGTGTGGAAACGTCAGTAATGGTGCCGTTGCCAATCTGACCTTCGTTGTTTTCGCCCCACATAAATATTTTGTGGTCGATAGTTAAGGCACCCATTGTGCGGCCACCTCCGCTAATCATTCGCACGTTTTGATCGAACGCAGTCATCTTAGTCGGGGTAGTTCTGTTCGTAACATCACCTTGGCCGAGTTGACCGTAACCATTGTCGCCCCAAGAATAAACGTCACCGTCTTCCATAAGGGCAAAGGCAGCAGAGGTGCTGTTTTCACTTTCGTGCTGAGTGGTTTGCATGTAGCGCACTGGGCCTGCGCCCGACGGGAAAGCAATCTTGCGGAAGTAAGGCCGTGCTGACGTGCCGCCGTCGCCAAGCTGACTTTGGCCGTTGAAGCCAGTAGCGTAGACTTCGCCCTCAGTCGTAACAACGTAAGACGTGTCGTACATTAGCACGACTTGCTTGATCTTAAAGTTAGTTACGTCTGCGAGAGGTATGCCGCCTGTCGTGCTGTTGTGCAGACTTGGGCGAAATGGCGTACGGTCACGGGCGTTAATTGACCCAGTGCGGCCACTGGTAGACGCCCCCCAGATCATAAAGCCACCGTCTTCCGTTATAACCGCCGCTCCATAATTTGCGTTCATCGGCGTTTGGTCAATGTCCCATGTACCTTTATTGGCGACGTGAGGGAACGTCGTCGTATCCTCAATGTAGTTGCCAAGGCGGTGCGTGGCTACCGTGGAAATGGTAGTAGGCGTTGCGTTCTTTGTACCGTCTGCTTCAGTGTACTCGCCGCCCTTGTTCCAAGTGTCGTCTGGGTTGCGGCCAACGTAATGATTAGCCATAGACGCAACGCGGGTGTGTGGACGGAACCCTGTGCGCTTCCACTTAGGTGCGCCGTTGTCCACCACAAGATATTCAGAGTTGCTGCCGACTGGGAGACGAGCGTTTGCGCCCGATGCTCGGATAAGCATGTCGCCGTCAGTCGTAAGAGCGGTTGATGCTGCCGCCGCAATCGCTGCTGTGTCGATGACGTGCGCGTAGCTAGTCCCGTCGCAGAATACCCAGCCCACCGAGTTGGCGGCGATAGACGGAATGTTGGCTGTCTGACCAAGCGACTTGACGGTAATTGGGACTGACAAGTCGTTGTCGATGACGAAGGCAACGCCCTTAGTCGGGGCGGTGACAACCACGCCAGACGAAGACATAGCGGAACCAGCCGTAAACTTAACGACTGTGCGAGATACCTGTTCGTCGGTGAGGGTGGAAACAGTGGCAGTGGCAGTAACAGTGACTACTTCAGCGGGGTTAGTCGCCTCGTTAATCATACTGAGCATAGCATCTGCGCCGAACAGCCGCTCAACCGCTGTCGAGAGATACACGAGGTCTCGTGCGGAGGCGTCATTGGATGATGCAGGGGTAGTCCCGTCTGCTAGGTTTTTGCCCTGCGCTTTGATCGCATCGACAAGTTCTTTAAGAGAGTTCGTACTCATTTTTTTCCCTTTCTAAAGGACATCAATGTCGAGCAGGACGGCTTCCTCAAGCCGATCAAGTCGCGGTTCTGAGTTGGTTTTAAATTCTTGGACTTCGGATAGGACTGCGTCGCCGTCGAAGAACAGAACCCATTTGGTTGTATCTAGGACTGAGGCCGACGTGTGCGGGGTGACGCATATGTAGACCTTCTGACCGCTCTGCACCATGTCCAGTCGCTTGTAGACTGTGCTGCTGGCGTAGGTTCCGCGCTGGTTAAAGAAGTTCTGGTTGGTGTCGAACCATCCCGCGCTGGCGTCGGTGTAGTGACCGAACCGTGCTTGGAAGACTGGGAGGGTCGCGTCGGTTTCGGACACACGGAACTGCAAGGCGGTGGGGTTGAGGCCACCTTCGCTGGTGAACAGATTTTGCATCAAGACTGGGAGAGAGAACGTACCCTGTTCGCAATCTTGTAGGTACTCATCAAGTACGTGCGTTCCCGTCTTATTGCTACGGAAACTAATCTGTTCGCCAGTGGGCCTTGTGTACGCCATGTTAAGCCTTGCCTGTGTTCTTGGGCAATTTAACAGTTATCTCAGAGCAATGCGTCCTCACTATTCCATCCCCAACTTCTGCATCATGGCGATGATCTTGGGACGGGTGAGCGTGTACTTTTCGTCTCGCTCGTACTGACGCTCTAGGCCAGACACGCGGTTCTTTAATTCGACATCATTGTACTCGCCGTTAATAACGATTAGCTGCACTAGCTCGTCGCGCAGGGCGTTGGTAGCGAGCTTGGCTGCTTCCTCTGCTGCGGCCTTAATGTATTGGCGTTGCAAGCCTGTGAAGCCACTGGCTTCAGCTATGCTGGCTGCTGTCGGCTTGGTCATGCTACTCTCCTTGACGCTTTAAGTTGCCCTTTTGGATTTCTTGCTGCATCTGCTCTTGCGGCATGACGCTGGCTCCGCGCATACGTTCCATCTGCATCTGTTGCTGTGAGGGCGACATGCCTTGGGCGGCTTGCTTTTCACTGATCTTGAACTGGTCGAGGTCACTGACGCCCATGCTGCGGATCGCTTCCTCTGCAATCTTGCCGACGTTGTATTCCATGTTCAGGCCAGTTTGGTTCATCACTTGCAGCATGTTCATCCACGTCTCGGCAGAGCGGGTGGGTTCTATGGGCAACGTGCCATCGACTATGAGGTAATCCACCTCGCCCTGTAGCATGGATATGTCGAAGTCGATGTAGTCGTCCTTGATCATGCTGGTCAGGTCGCCGGGGCTGTCCGTTCCCATGACGCGCAGAGAGCCTTCGTAGTCGAGGGCGTCCTGAAGGTTGCCAACCATCATCCTGACCAGGGGGCGAATGGTAGTCGAGGACATAATACGTGAGATAACGCCTAGTCGCTGAGAGCCAAGTTGGGTTAGTCGCTGTATCTCAGTCGCAGAACGGATACCATCGGCAGTCGGCATACCCTGTTGTGCGTCACTTGCGGCAGATACACGCTGCTTTAAGTCTGACATAGCCCCGATGTCGTTCCAATGACCCCTAGTTACGTCGGGTATCTCGGCAATAAAGACGCCATCGCCGGGCTTTGTGCCGGGGAGAGTGCGAACTAAGCCCCAAGGGTTGCGATCTATGAGGTCTGGGACTGATACGGCAGTAGGATCGACGAAGATTAGGTTGTTTAGGGCGGCTTGTACGTTGTCGATGCGACTGCGGAGCAACCATGTGCTGATGTCGTGCAGTGGCAGGAGCAGATCGTACAGAGATTGGGCGTAAGTCTTGTGGCTATCGTGGTACATCCCGCCAATTACGACTGGGAACTGACGGCCATATGGGTTTAGGCGGCAGTTAATGATGGCACCCTCGTCGAGTACGGAGACTAACATCCAGATTTGCTCAAGATTGGGCATACCAATCTCGTATCCGTTGAACCGTATCCATGCTTCATCGACTATTCGGCTGTCTTGAAGGGTAAAATGGTAGCCGTTCTCTTGGCCGCGTGGGTCGTCAGGGTTAATTGAGAGGCCACGACCCTCCTCGCGGAACCACCCGTGGCAATCCCATGAGTGTTTACCTGTCTCTTTGCGACGAAGACCCGGATACTTAGACACTTTGGGGTACAGGCCAGTGCCAATCAGGGCTGACGTGGACATATGGTCGGTGAACACAATGAATTGCATCCGATCCCATTCGCCCCAGTTGACGCGGGGGTCAGGGAAGCAACGGCGCGGGTCAAAGTTTACTATATCATTGGTCTTGGTCTTGGGGTTCCACACACATTTGGTCGGGGCAAAGCCATATCTAATGCTGTCTAAGAGCATCTGGGCTAGGCGTGCCTCGCCTGCGGTACGGCGCATGTGCTGGTGCAAGAGACGTTCTAAGATTTGGCTGGACTTGCGGGACTTGCGGTTCAAGCCTTCAAGCTGGAACATGGGATTGCGGCCCGTGAGCGCAGACATGAGGTACGTGAGGACTGTATCGCTGATAGCGCGTGTGTCGGCTACCACGGCCTTCTCACGGAACTTGGTGCTGTCTGCTGGAACCCACACGTCGTGCGCCCTGTCGGCGTCCTGCCAGTGCTGGTGACGGCCTCGTATGCGCTGGTGGGACATCTTGGTACAGGCACGCACGTAGTCAATCAGTTTGGTTTCCTGTTCCTCCGTGAGCATGTCTGAGATGTCCTCATACTCCATGAGGGCATTGGCGTGGTCGGACAGGTCTACGACGATGTCTTGATCTTCTGAGTAAGGCTTGTTCTTGTAACGCATTATAGCTCTCCCCAGCCCTTAAAGTTTGGCTGAACCTTTAAGTCTGCGGCCCACCACTGCTTGTTATTCTCGGCTTGCTGGAACTGAGATGAGAGCGACGAAGCCATGTTTATCGGGCCGTTCATTAGTTCGCTGGCTGCTCCACCCATTTTTGCTATCGCCTCTAGGCCCATAGAGAGGGCGTCAATCTGGTCATCATGTTTGCCAGATGGGAAAGACTGGGCTTCCTCCATAAAGGCGTCGAGCCATACTGCCATATCTGGCAAGTAAACTCGTCCTCCCTCTATCAACGGCAGCACGGCGTTAAGTCGGGAGACTTTGTCCGTGCCAACTTTGACGGGGAGGACAGACATGCCTGACTGATTGCGAAGCTCTTGTATGAGCGACTGACCACTGGCCTTGTCCTCAATGTATAAGCCTCGTAGCCCACGCCCGCGCCACTTTGCGTTGAGGGTTATGGCTGCACGCTTGAGTTCTGGGAAGTCGTACTTGTCTCTGATGATGTCTAGGATGTGTATGTCGTTTAGATCGTCCATACCGAGCACCATCATTACACTGAAGTCGGCGGTTTCAGTCTTCTTAAAGGCTGTATCGGCTGCAATTATGACCGTGTTGCACGTTGGAACGTCGTTAGTTTTGCGCCACCAGCCCGCTTTGATGAGATTACCGCCCTTAATGTAGGGGGTTTGTTGGTAAAGACTGGCAAATTCGCGTGCGTCTAGGCGTTCTCGCTTGCGTAAGTCGTCGAGCGGGAAGCGTTCAGGCCATAGGGCTTCTTCTTTTTCCTTGTAATAGGTGCGCTTGGATGCGGTTACTTTGCTTAGTTCGCCCTTGGGGATGTAGCGTTCGTCGTCTTCGGGGAGAGATGCGACTGATGTTTTCTCTTTGCTCTTTACGCGCTGGATCGCGGGAAAGTTTACGTGGTGCCAAGCCCCTTCTTTCCAGTCTTCGGTGTCCATGAGACGTGCGGCTAAGTCGTCTGGGTGCCAGCGGGTTAGGATCACGACCTCTATGGGGGGCGTGCCGTCTGGCTCTGGCTGTTTACGTGTGGTCAGGGCTGAGACGTAGTACGACCAAGTCTTGTTGCGCTGGGTCGCGCTGTCAGCTTCCTCACGGGCTTTGATCGGGTCATCAATCAACAGCAATGTGGCTGCGCGGCCTGTGGTGGAGCCGCCTAGACCTGTGGCGTAGTAGCCCCCACCCATAGTCGTGCGCCAGTCGTCTACCGCTTTGCTTTCTTCTGACATCTGAAAGTCGGGAAAAGACTGCGGGATGATCAGTTCGCGTGCGTGGTCGCGGGTCTGACGGCCAAAAGTCTTGGCTAAGTCTTGGTTATAAGATGTCGCAAGTACGTTACGGTTTGCCTTACGGGCGAGGTAGTAAACCGGGAAAAGCGTAGACGCCAACCAAGACTTGCCGTGTCTAGGCGGCATCGTAATAAGCAAGCGGTTGCACCCCAGCGAATTTTTTTCAAGCTGACCCAGCGTTTCAATGAGTTCTTCTTGGAACGGGGCGAGCGTAAAGTCTGGATATAAAGCTGTGACAAACCCATGAAAACTATCCCTCGCTTTCGTTATTAGTAGTAGGCGTTGTGCTGCTTGCTGTGGCGTCAATGACATCGTTATCGTCCTCTATGGGTTCGTTTGCTTGTCGTGCGATAGCTTGCAGTTCAGCGAAGGTGAGTTCATGTGCGGCTTTATTCTCTACCGCGTGTTCGTTGAAGGAATGATGTAGGTCAGGCATCACCTTGTTGAGCATCATTCCGAATAGTCTGACCTGAGAATTGTTCCACTGTTTGTCGCCCTCAAGTACCTCACGAACAGCGGGTATTTGCTTACGCACTACGTCAAGTACAGAACGCCGAACGCGATCTACTTCTATTGGTGTGACGGGTGCCAAGCCTCCCGTCCCATGTGTCTTACTTACTTCTTTGCGGTAGGTTGCCATGTGTTACATATCCGTGACGAAGGTTTCATTTTGTGGTGCGAAAATCCGAGTTGCAGGGGATGGGAATACGCGAAAGCAAACGGCGAAAGGGGGTCTACCCCCCCTTTCGGCTCTCTCAGCCCTCTACACTGACAAGTCAGTGTAGTTTGTGTACTGTAAGTAACTGTAATTACTGTACTTTCTAGTCCTACTAAGGGACTATCTTGGTAGTCGTTATCAGTATCTACTCTCATCTATCCTATTCAATACGGTTATTAGAGTAAGTGTAGTCATAACAGTAACCTATCTAGCTAGTCGTCCTAACCCCCTAAAGGGGGGTGGGGGGAAGGTGAATTTGTCGGTTCGACGGTCGGATCGACGATGCAACTACTACCCTAGAAAGGTAACACCATGAACGTATTTACATACACCAAGCTGTCCGTAGAGCAGCGCACTTCAACTCTGGCAACAGTGATTGCCAACATCAACGACCCCTCTAAAGGGGCAACAGATGGCGTTGGCAAAGCCAGTGCTGTACGGGTCTTCGGTGATGCTCGGATCACTGGTCAAATCAACGACGAACACGGTCAAATCATCGGTAGAGCGATCTACAACGACTTGGTCGCTATCGCCAACAGCGAGAAGCGTTCCGAGAAGAACCGTAAGAACGCTGCAAAAGCCCTCGTGATCTTCGATCAGTTCCGTAGAGACTTCCACGCCTCGAAGCAGCCACAAGCTGAAGTTACCGCTGCACCAGTTCAGGTCGTAGCTCCAGTAGCTCCAGTCGTAGCAGCCAACGCTGCAATGGCTCCTGCTGCGTCTCTGACAGACTTGACCGCAATGGTCATGTCGTTGACCGCTTCGGTTAACACCCTCCTCGCCAACGCTTGATACCAAGTTCGGGGCGCAGCATCGCTGTTGCGTCCTGACCTCATCCCTAAGTGGCTATGCGTAGCCATTTTGGGATGCGGCTTCGTCGTATCTAACCCGTGGAATAAGGAGTTTTCACATGACTATCACTAACATTGACGCCGAGCAGTTGATCTTCACCACGTTGATCGAAGGCAATCAAGAGCGTGCTCTTGGCATGGCAGCGTTTGCTTGCGTCTTTACAGACGACGACAATGCCGAGGACTACGTCGCACGTATCAAGGAGGAAGCGATTGATCGTCTACTTGCGACTGCCGCTATCGACCCCGATGCGAACCTCGAACTGCACGATGCAGGGCCAACTGTCGAGGAACTGATGGCCGACGTACCGCCAGAGGTTGCTGTCGTACTCGACGCCATCGCTCCACAGCCACCGTTGCCACCTGTACTCGACGTTGCCGCTATCATGGCTGCACCGAAGGGCAAGAGCGTAGGCGTTCAACTGAACGCGATCATCGACAAAGTGCAGACCACCGCACCTGTCGCAACACCTACAGAAGAACTGTTGTTCTAAGCCGAAACGCCCTCGCAAGGGGGCGTCGTGCAGTCACGCTGCACCTGATGAGGCTCGACTAAATCAGCACCTAACACGGAGAGTTTACGTGAAAAACATACACAAGGACTGCATCAACCTGAACCACGCATTGGCAAAGTTTCTTGCACCTCGTCTCACCTACATGGCGACGTTTACCAGTCACCCAAGGGACATTGATCCCGATGAGTGGACGGGCCAGTTGAAGACCGCAGGCAAGGCACTCCACGACTACGCCTTGTACGACGGATTTGATGAAGAAGTTGAGAAGCGTGCCGACGACGCGATGTTGTTCGTCGCTTGTTACTTCCACCACCTCTGGGACTGAACACACAGGCAAGCAGCATCACGATGCTGTTTCGCTGTGCGTTTTGCGTACTAAAACCCCTAACACATGATGGGAACACGACATGATCATCACGATCTCACCACGTACTAACAGCCGCAACCTAATGGGTACTTTCCTCGCAGCAGAAGGCGAGGCTGATTACTTCAACGTCAGCGTTTACATGCTTTGCGAGACTTGCGCCGACATACACGGCGTTGACAGCATTTGGCATCTGCCATGCTTACGCAGTGCCACTCATCTTGCGGAAATGTTCTGCGTCAAACACGGCGTTGACGAATACAACCTCGACTGGCGCGTCGATAGCACCACTGACCTGTCTGACATGGCAGGCGTGAAGCAATCACACAACGCCTACATCTAACGCAACCACATCCTCGCCCCACGTAGGGGTGAGGGACACCGATAAGCCCACGTCATTTTGGCGTGGGTTTTTTTGTGTCGAATGGACACGCAATCCCATGAAAGGGGAACACCATGAACATCATCACACCAATCGTGCCAGCCGTAGAGCGTGGCACCTATGGCCTGCGACTACAGCACGCCGAGCGTGACGCAAGAGAGGGCCGAGTAGTGAAGCACGACACTGGCCTGCATCAAGGCGATCACTTCACGTCGGATGTCTTGGGCTTCATGTCGTTCGTTGATCACGAGCGTTATTGACCCACGGTCACACATCTGTCACACATCGTGACACATCGGAGGTTACACACATGACTATTCTTTTACAACGGTTGCGCTCACGACGCATCCAACGCGAACAATCAGAAACACTGCGTACAATCAGAGACGTAGTGCTTGGTTGCGTAGCATTTGCCAGCGTCGGTGCTCTCATTGGCGTCATGCTAGTCGAGACTATCGTAGGCTGCGGCGAGGTTGAGTACAACATGCACAACGGGACATGGCAGACGTTGCCATGCGTGTTTGTTCCATACACCACAGTGTCGGGTACGTGGTGATGGACGGCAAGTATCAGGTCGTACAGTACAAGTCTCGCTTCATCGTTCGTGACATCACGACTGGCGAACGTGTCGAGACATACACATCACGCGACAAGGCTTACCGTCGCGCCGACTACCTCAACAACACGTCATATTCCGGCGATCTGTTGGGTGATTACCTACAACGAGCGTGAGGCCAAGCGGGATGTCATTGCATCCCGTTTGTACGTGCGCTTGCACGACTACGATCAACCTTAATCTCTAGGAGACTACACATGAACACACATTACGAAACCGAGCAGACTGAGATCATCGGCTCACTCGAACTACTGATTGAGCGGCAGCGCAAGCTGTCGTTTACGCAGCCCGACAAGGCCAGCCGTCTTGAGGCACTGGGTCTGATGGTGAGCAAGTACAGTTTGTGGGACGGCGAGGCTATCTATCTCGTGGCTCACGAAGCCTTGACCGACGCCAACTTTCACGCGGTTGCCGCCAAGCTCAAGTACATATGGGATCACCCATTCGTGAGGGCCGAGCAACTGTGTGCCGCCGAGGATGCACGCATCATTAAGCTAGAAGATGCACGCATCATGCAGCTAACCGAAGCAGAAGACGAAGCTGCGGAGAAGGCCATCAGAGAAATCTTCCACATTCCATACATCGCAGAGCCAACCCAAAAAGGAGACGACAAATGATGAACATGCGTTATTCACTGCGCGACTTCGGTACTTACGTCGAAGACCGTTCCGTCACCCTTCACTGGTCTGCCGAGGCAGGGCTACAAAACATCTGCTCTTGCGACATATGCCAGTCGCTATGGTGGAAGCCCCTCCAGTTCTTGTTCAACCTTCACCCTGCTGTGCGTGCATCCAACGAACTGCAATCGTCTGACGAGTTCGATCAAGACAAGTTCGACGAAGCAGATGAAAGGCTGCAAGCGATCTATCAGGTACGCATAACCAACTGGATGATGGAGAGGGGTATGGACTTATCGGCATGGTGCAACTCGTTCTACACGGAGAAAACAACGTGGTATTTTGACTGGTACAACGATGATCGTGACCGTGTTTATTACGAAGCTTCTTACGGCGAGGGCTTTGACCCTTCGCACGCCGTCGAAGCCGATGGCCGCACCCTTCTGCCAATGCCAAGGGGCGAAGACGTAGACGTAAGTAACCTTCCTCAAGGCATCATGCTCTACGACACCAAGCCAAAAGGCTTCAGCCACCTAGACACCGACCAAGTCTACATCACGGACAAGTATTATGACCGAACGCTGCACAGCTTCGTCGAGTACCTGTAGCCCCACAACCACCTCAATCCCCACCAAAAGATCAACCCCCTAAAGGGGGGTGGGGGAGAGGTCTGTCTGCCAGTCAGTTTGACTGGTCAATCGTGCAACATGAGGAGCACACACACATGTATACTCTAACTCAACACCAAGCAACCGAGACGCTTGACGCTATGCTTGCCATACAGAAATGCGCCAGTGGTAACGAGGCTCGTAAACTATACAAGAACGAGTTTCGTGGCATCATTGCCCGCTGCATGACGGACGAAGACAAGGCCAACGTCAAGGCTAAGTGCGGGTACACAGTCAACCGCATGACCGACATGGTACACTGGGGTGTACTGTGCAACGTGATCTTGTTCGCCGTCGGTGAGGTACTGCGCCCAAGTGAGGGCTACACAGCCAACGCTGCGTTCTCTCGGCTCGTGCTTGCATGGTGCGACGACAGCAAATGTCGCCCTGCTGCACGGGGTAACGGCGTAAGTCGTGGCTACCACACAGCCATGCTAGGCGAAGACGACGTACTCGCTGCGCTGCGCTGGATGAAGTGCAACCATAGCACACAAGACTTAGGCCATGCTGCATACTTGCTTGGTCGTGTGTTGTGGAATGTCGAGCACCGCAAAGTTCATTCGGGGATGGAGCACAACGAAGTAGAGGAAGTGTTACACGCCACGATGCAGTCATTGAACACTGGGTGCTGGGATGATTGGCCCGAAGCCTTCCGCAAGGGGGTGACGATGGTTACTGAATACAGCGGGGCGGGAATTAATGAGGTTAGTGACGTTACTGAAACACTGCTTGATCGTCTGGACTTGGGCAGTGCCGACCTCAATTACGACAGTGCCGAGGAAGACATCAAGGCTCTCGTGACTGCGGTAATGACCAACAAGACTAAGCCTGTAGTGACGCAGCCCGTTGCACCGCTTGAGCCAGAGGTCGAGGCCGAGGTGGTGGACGACGACGACTTCCAATCGTTCAACGAGCCAAAGCCGCTCGACCCTGCGCTTGCACCCGCAGTCGATGCACTCATCCAGCAAGCCAGTGCGGGCAAGACACGAGGTGTGACTGACTACGTTGACAACTTCCGCGAGGTCAACAAGGCGTATCAAGAGGCAGTCGCAGAGATCAAGCGGCAACGGCGCGCGATTGCCAAGATGCCCTGCGCTGGTCACACGGGCGAGGCCGATGTCGATGGTAGTACGCTCACCTATGAGGTGGTCATGCGTAAGGCTAGTGACCTGTTCACCGATGCACGCGGGCGCAAGTCGAAGAAGCTAGGCTTCGAGATCAAGACGTTGGTGTGGCGTGATGAGGACGGCAACGTCGTGCGTCACCCCAACTGCCCTGATATTGACGACACATACAAGTTTCGTATGCACCATCTCATCAAGTACCTGACTGCCAAGCACTTCGGGCAGCACGTCTGGATGCACGGCCACACTGGTACGGGCAAGACTTCTTTCGTGGAGCAAGTCGAGGCACGGCTGGGCTTCCCGATGGAACGCTTGAACCTCGACAGCAACATGGAACGTGCCGACATCGTTGGCTCGGTTGACATCGTGGTCAAGGATGGTGCGCCCATGTCTAAGTTCTCCGAGGGTATGTTGCCCCGTGCCATGCAGCAACCTGTTGTGTTCTTGCTCGACGAGGTAGATGCGGGTCGCCCCGACATGTTGTTCGTCTTGCAGCGTGCGCTTGAGAACAAGGGGCTTACGCTGACAGAGGATGGTGGTCGCTTAGTCTCGCCTCACCCGCTGTTCATGTTCGCTGGCACGGCTAACAGTCGTGGTCAGGGCGACGAACATGGCTGGTATCAGGGCGTGCGACCTATGAACCTCGCCTTCCTCAATCGCTTCGGTGCGTTCATTGAGGTTGGGTACATGGATGAGGACGACGAACGCCAGTTCCTCAAGGATGCCTACCCCAACCTCGACGTGCGTATGGCAGATCAATTCGCTGCCTTCGCACAGATGGTGCGTTCGTCGTTTATGAATGGCGAACTGAGCCAGACGGTATCGCCACGCAATCTACATGCGATGGCGCAATACTATCAGCACTACACCGCGTTCATGTCACACGAGGAAGCATGGACTGAGGTAGTCGAGACGTGTGTGTCCGACGCTGCGCCTGCTGACAATCAGCAACGCATAGTCGAACTGTCTCGCACCGTGTTCGGAGGTGGCCTGTGATCCGACAGAAGGTTCAGCCCAGTGAACGCACGATTGATACGACTGGGCCTGATGGCAATGCGGTGGCCTTGATTAAGGCCGCCGTTTTCTACGCTCACCAACTTGATTTGGACGGTGACGCAATCAAGGCCAAGATGATGGCTGGAGACTACGACAACCTGTTGTCAGTCTTTGACGATCACTTTGGCGACATCATAACATTGGAGGTTTGAGATGAGCGAATTTAACACGCGCACAAGAGAGGGCGTTGACGAATGGATGGAAAAACTGTCCGAGGCAGGCGTCACTGATGAATATCTAGTACAGTGCTTCGCCGTAAGCCTTACGCCAGAGGCGATCATGGAGGTGCTCGACGCTAACGAACTATCACCACGTTTATTCGACGGAGGAGAGTACGGATGAGTATCGCTGTAGACGTAGGGATAAACATTCGCAAGACACGTAAGGCCAAGGGTCTGAAATTGTACGAGCTTGCGAATAACATAGGCATGACGCCAGCAAACCTATCAAGAATAGAGAGCGGTCATGCAAACATCA